>Ga0058698_10000228_pt1 | contig 33623 bp, 34 predicted proteins | sample AgamicAsSfe_FD_67288 | JGI IMG/M metagenome (GOLD analysis project Ga0058698, IMG submission 67288) | Agave microbial communities from Guanajuato, Mexico - As.Sf.e | ecosystem: Host-associated > Plants > Phyllosphere > Phylloplane/Leaf | place: Guanajuato, Mexico | collected 2012-05-30
GTTATGTTCTCTTTGCGAAGAATACCATAATATTTATGCGATTGACCCTGCCATGCAGCATACGTTGCTCATACAGCATACGTTGCTCATACCGGATACCATGTACAACGGTGCAATGGAGTGGACGAATGAATAGGCGGCAGGTAACGTCGAAAGCGCCACAGGACAGGCGAGAGCAGTTGAACACGCCACAGGTTGTTTGATCGTTATCCGAACATCAGGAAAACCCGTGCGCTTCCTTCGATTAACATTGGTAACAACTGCTACCACGTCTTCTTGCGCACAACGCTTATCAATTCCATCCTTTCCTGTGGAAGTGCTATAATCTTACTGCCAGTATGGTGCCGCCATTTCCTAATGATGACATACAGTCAAGAAGCACGCCACTCCAAGAGCTATCTAACAGAAAATACCGAGTGTAAGGATACTTGTTGGACAAGATAGAATTTGATCACCTAGTTAGACCCTGTGGTCTTTACCCACCTGCTTACATCCAATAGTCCCACAACCCAGTAAACCGTATGTGTACCGCAAGAAAAGATTTTCAACATCGAACATGCTCTCATCGATACGACACCACGCATTCACTCCGCTCCCGCAATTACTCATCAACCATCCTCGTTACTTGGTCGATAAAGACACCCGTGCGCCTGGTATCATATCCGCAAAACCCGGCGTGCACATGGCACTCAGGGCAATCGCGCCCGAATTCGTCATCATTCATCTCCCCACACGCTCGCCATCAACGGTCGTCCAGTAGGTTTGCAAATGAAGCACGTATTCGGGCCCTTTTAACGGCGATGTGAAGCGGGGATCTCCCACGTTGTTGTTGTTCGCTTCCTAAAGACGCACCATGTGGGGCTGGCAAATAGCTTTCCCCTGGCATGATGCATGTTATTACATCGACTGGCGTTGGCGTCAGTCATGTAGCGCCATCGCGATAGGGAACCGTTGAAATCGAGGCTGAAAGCTTTTGTGAAGTAGGTTCTTAAGGGTCTGAAGGTTTGGAAGATTCTGCAGACGGAGAGGAAGAAAACGATAGTTCGCGTACGAAAGTGGGAGGGGTTAAAGTTCATGTCCATTCAACTGAGGATTTTTGTGTTGTTTTGGGTATAACGCCTTGCCTTGCGGCTTATTTTGTCTCTTCCGTTCTTATCCGATCCGGGTTTCCTTTCTTTGTGATACGCCACCAATTGACCAGCAAAAAAGTAAGATGCTAAATGCGATGAAATATTTCGTCCGCTCAAACAGCCCTGTATGCTGGAGCCCAGACCTAATGAAGTTGCGATGCGAGAACGCTCAACGCTCGATCAAACCCCCGTGAGGGCGAGAGCCAGTGACAGAAGGGAATATGTAACATGAAGGAAACACCAAAGGTATGAACAGCTAGGAAAATCGTATCGTACAAACGTGTAGAGACATTACATCTTGCACATAACGTGGATGAAATCAAGGAAATAACGTTAGATCAATCATCGATCTGGAGAGTATTGCAGGGCGACTCGACGGGAGCCGCTCATGCTGCTTCGTGGAGAGGAGTTGAGCACGAAGTCAGGAATCGGAGGTGTCATTGCCCGACTAGGAGGAGACGGACTCCTAGACTTGGACTGTATGCTTGCCGCACGTTCGCGAGTGAAGCTTCTGGCCTGATGAAGAGAGGGAGGGCCTACTGCAGTTTGGCTGAGGTTACTGCTCGACCTCATCCGGTTAAATGAGCGTGGAGGGCATGCGATGGCTTGGTTTGAGTATGGGCTGGCCATAATGCTGGTACCAGGCGTTGCTGCAGGAGGTGGCAGACCAGACGGACTTTCTGACCTGAATAGTGGATGAATATGAGCCTCGCTGCATGCCGGACTAGGAGGACGCGAAATGTCTGGCATCATCCTGGGAGGTGGGGCCAAGTCTTCATCCTCCTCTGGAAGCTCTGAAAGGAATGGACCGTCCAATGCACGCGCAGGCGAATTCGGGCGACTGCCGGGAATTGGCTCCAAAGTCGTGCCTCTTGATGGTGCTGCTTGCAGAACGACATCGCGTGCTGGAAGACTCACGCTGCTTGTGTCCCAACTATCGAAACCATCTGAATGGGAGATGGTATCGATTGACTGCCGATTCGAATAAATGCTGACTGGGGCGTCTTTGGTGAAGGACTTCTGGCTGATGAGAGTGGTACGCGATGTGACTGGACGGACTACGTGACGAAGAGAATCTCGGAAAGATTTGAGTGACTGTGATGAGCGAGTGGAGAAGGTAGGCGAGGGCAAGGCTCCTAGAATCTCAGGTTGCTGGTGAGCGGCCAAAGGGGACGAAGGTTGGACTGGCTCTGCGAAGTGGAGATTGTTTGGGCGTGAAGTTCGCAGCTCACTCATGACTGAGTCACGAGGACCTGATGTGACGACGGTCTGCACTTTAGGTGTCTTGCGGTTCCACAGGGACGAAGTGTAGAGGATAATCTGACTGGAGCAGGAGATGGCCCAGGCTGCTATTTGACCTGAGACATGGCTGTCCCAGTCTGAGACTGGTCCACTGAGGGGGCCAGCAGTAACTTCTGCCCATCTTGACTTGATCATGATGATCAGGATGAGGGAAAGTACCAGCGCAGCGCCTGATACAAAGACGCTGGTGGCTACAAGAGCCTTTCTTGCCCGGCCTGATCGTTCTAGAGCTCCGCGGACATCTCCTACATTGTGGAACATGTAGAAGCCAATGCAGCAGAGAGAGACAACGTCGACCGTGCCTGCCACAGCAGCAATGTTGACGAGGGACGATTGAGCCGAAGAAAACGATGCTGCCTCCATAATAGACAAGATTGAGTCTGCAGCCGTGCTTGACCATGCAACAACGCCGACGAGAGAAAGGTAAAATTTGCGAGACTGTAACATGATGAAAGGATTGCGTGAGGTTGTTGGCCAGCTCAAACCCCAGCCTGAGTGCTGTTTGGTGGAAAGGCGACAGTCAGCCCGGAGAACCTCGAGGTATCGATGAGACAGCAGCAGTATAGTCGTATTATAGTACCAGGGGTTTCCAGGGGGTACTGTCGATAATTGGTTTTGGTTGACTGACACCAAAGAGGATGCTGCAGAGAAGTGGGTGAACTATCGGTTGAAATGCAAGATGGAGCCCCCAGTGTTGTTGCTGTGGAGAGGCGCGAAACCGGATACGCGCGAGACGAACGCGTTGCAGGAAATAATGCGGCTGTATAGCTGCAGCTACTATAGTCGAGCAAGCCGTTACGGGGCGTGGCTGATGCGGGTCTAGGCCGGATATAGTATGTACGTTATGGCTGGCCGATCTTCGGTAGGCGACTAAGGATTACGACGGGTTTTGGGAAGCGAGCGTTGGAGGATGACGACCAACGACTGGTTGACGAGCGATGCAGTGACGAAAAAGGGACAGGACGGCGGCGTGAAGAGGGGAGAGCATGTGGGGAGGGACGAGAAGTAATAATAAATTTAGAAGAAGTCGAGAGGGCTGATGTGTGCCCATTGTTTCGTGGACTGGCCTGCAACACGCGTAGGACAAACGGGGAAACCCCTACTAGTACGCTGGGATGCACGCAAGCATCTATCCAGCATGGCGCTGCACGACCTTGAGGCATGGTTACCGAGTCCTCAGGCATGGCCATGCGACATTGGCACAACAGAATGCAGTAGCTTGGCCGCAGAGCTGAGAGTATAATGGCATGCCTATGAATCAGTTTGCTGGCACTGGTGCCGGATGCACTGGAATCTGATGCAAAAGAAGAAAAACGGTTTGTCTTTTCGAAACACGAGCAGAGGCAGCCAATGGCAGGCCTGGCCGGCTCAGGCGTCGAGAGCCGGAAACAGTTCAAGGGCCTACCTGTCAAAGTTTAAGGTGTGGAGCTGCGGTAAGTTTAGCCCTTCATTTCCTTACGCGTTGTTTTGGCTATGCGTTCGGCAGACACAACAAACAACCCTACGAAATGGCGTTCGGACAATTTCCAGGACTGATGAGCTGTGGAGCCTCGCTCGATCTGCCATGTAAGCGCTGGAGGAGTCATTACGGAGGTGCGACCGACGATAGTCCCCTTCTGCAGCGCGGAGGTCACAGCATATCCATAGGCGGCAGTCGTACAGTCGGCGTGTCGTAGCCAGAGTTTGCCATGGCGGTGAAACGGTTGCCCTCGCCTCATAATTGGCGACTCATGGGCGGCGATTGAAACAAAGGGCCGATCAGATGTGCTGCAGATGGCTGGGCGACGACGATGACAGCAACCTTGTCAGGTTTTTGGAGTTGTTGGTGCGCGGCATCTGGAAGCGTGCCGTGTGTCGATGGATGTCAGCCCACTAGGCCGGGGAGGAGATGAAGCTGCGGCTGGGCGATCTACTGTTGCGTCACTGGCCGTGTTCTGGCCGTTGGGGGCCCTGCAATGGATTCGCGAGCCCTGAGCTGGATGTCAGCATTCGTTACAAAAAGCAAAAGTCCCGTGACCGTGGTGGGTGTGTGGGTGGGTACGTCAATACCGAGGTATAGGCGTAGGGGTCTTCGCGTTCGCTTTAGCACTGAGCTGCGTCCTGTCAATCGATGGATCGATGCGTGCCTGGAGCCTGTAATGCGCCACACGTCTGTGGCGGCAGAGTGTGGCGCGTGAGATGGCGATGTGGTTGACGACAGAGATTCTGCCTAACTCAACACTAACGGACTTTGTTTCCACAGTCTTCTGAGCAAACGAACCACGCTTTGTAAGAATAAAAAGACGACAGTTGTCTCGGCTTTCCATCACTTGCTGCAACCTTCCCTCACTACTCAGGTACTACTAAACCCCGCCAAGAAGTGGAAGTGCCTCATCATCCCCACTACCTCATCTTGAACATCAACACCCCACCCGACACAGCTCCATCTTCGACCACGCACGCAGCAACCGCCAAGATGAAGATCACATTCAAGGTATCTCCTTTGCTGCACTTCCGGCCGCTACGGAGCCACAGCTGACCACTCCGCAGGACCTCAAGCAGAACAAGTTCGTCATCGAGGCCGAGCCTTCGGAAACGGTGCGCAGACCCGCCACATGTCGAAATTTATCGCAACCACATGCTAATACACGCACTAGATTGGCGCCCTCAAGTCCAAGATCCAGGCAGAGAAAGGCTGGGAAGTTCCCCAGCAGAAGCTCATCTACTCTGGTAAGCTTGCAGCCGCACCCGGCGAGGTGGCATGGCAGCTACAGTCCAGTCGCTGACACAAGACAACAGGCAAGATCCTGCAAGATGCCAACACGGTCGAGTCGTATAACATTGAGGAGAAGGGCTTCATCGTCTGCATGGTCTCTAAGCCAAAGGCCGCTGCATCGACAAGTAGAGCAGCGCCTTCCACACCTGCCCCAGCAGCAGCCCAGACGCCTGTAGCTCCGGCCGCACCAGCGCCTTCATCCAGCACACAGAACGCCCCTGCTACACCATCGCCAGCACCGGCCCAGGCGTCCGGTGAACGCTTCAATGACCCCTCGGCTCTGACTATGGGTGGAGAGCGCGAGGCCGCCATTGCAAACATGGAGAGCATGGGTTTCGCAAGGGCTGACATCGACCGGGCCATGCGCGCCGCCTTCTTCAACCCCGACCGCGCGGTTGAGTATCTTCTGACGGTAGGACAAGCGACGCTCCTGCCATTCAGACACGTTCTAACGTCCTTCTAGGGTATTCCCGAGAGTGCGCTCCAGGAGCAGGCACAACAAGCACAAGCTCGTGCCCCAACCTCGCCCACCCCACTTCAAGGCAACACAGATGCGCCCGCACCCACCGGGAACGCACCCTCCGGAGGTGATGAGCCGATGAACCTGTTCGAAGCCGCTGCCCAGGCCGCCCAAAATCGCGGAGGTGCTGGCGGTGCTCGCTCTGGTGGTACTGGAGGCGGTGCTGCGGCCGGTGCGCTCAACGCCAACTCTCTCGACTTCTTGCGCAACAATCCGCAGTTCCAACAGCTAAGACAGGTTGTACAACAGCAGCCACAAATGCTTGAGCCTATTCTACAGCAGGTTGGCGCAGGTAACCCTCAGTTGGCGTCGATGATCGCAAACAACCCCGAGCAGTTCCTGCAGCTCCTCGCAGAGGACGCAGACGAAGATGCGCCGCTGCCACCCGGTGCCCAGGCCATCTCTGTGACCGAGGAGGAGCGCGAGGCTATTGAGCGCCTGTGTCGCCTTGGCTTCGAGCGGGATCTCGTTATCCAAGCCTATTTTGCATGCGACAAGAATGAGGAGCTGGCCGCAAACTTCCTCTTCGACCAGCCCGACGATGCGGACGATCAGTAGAGGCCTTCGAGCTCTGTGCCATCACTGTGCGACCCTACCATACCCGATATTGACATTCGTCCGTCTGATATCACCGTTACAATCGCACGACAAATATCCCCGAAAATTGGACGATATTATCTCGAGTCCATTCCCATTACACGGCTAAGTGCAGTACTTGGGATGCGGAAAGGAATCTCCGACCAGTCCTACTGCTTTCTATGACGATACATGATACCTTCCGCATGCGGCACGGTTAGGAGCTGCAACTGCTGATTCTCTGGGTAGTTCGAGGACCAGCATGCGCTTGCCAGGCTAAGTAATAGCTCATCAATAAATCATCCATTTCCAATATTGCATTGCAACGTGTAACAATACCAAGCTGACATGACTACCTGACAATCGCTGCTTACCTCTAGCCCGTAACGTATCGGCATCGCAGTTGTGGTAATTTTACGCGAAATCCTATAGTCGACCCAGGTGGCAGCAAGGGAAAAAGCACGTCCTCGTTGTCTCACTCAGCCTCCTTTGAAAAACAAAGCAAAGGTCGCGTATCTCATGATCCTGCCCTGACCCTACGTTCACATCTCCTTTTTCCGTTTCCAAACGGACAGGCCTTTATTTTTATCCAAGACCCCAGGCGGCCCGCTCCCTCCCTGAGTCCCGCTCCCTGGTGCTGGGTCTTCTTTTTTGATTCCATGTCGTTCTTATCTAGGCTGATCTTCTCGTATTACGTATCTTCTTTCCTTTGTTCGACCCTGAATAAGTGGATAGGTAAGTTTCAACGAGTCTTGTGGTGTGAGTTGTGCTGCGATGGTGATATCAGGGGCTATTGCGAATGTTCGATGACAGCAATCTCGAATGATGTCGCACGCAACGAATGAATAGTAGAGAAGAACATTTGCGCTCGAAAAGGATTAAGTCGGTAAAGCAGTGGTATACAAGTAGACTAGCTAGAGAAAACATCATGCTTCCACAGCAGCAGCCTTCCTCTTGCGACTCCTCTTCTTCTTTTTCTTCTCGCCTTCGACAATGTTGCCGTCCTTGCCATTATCACGCCCAGAGGGAGCAGCAGCCTCTTCTTCGCCGACCAGAGCCTCAAACCCACCCTTGGGTCCGTCCGGATCGCCGAACGTGTCTTGTCTCCATTGCCTGATACGCGCCTTCTTACTGAGGAACTTCTTATCCTTTTTCTTCTTAACGGGATCTCTGAACGCTGCTAGTTTCTTCAGTCCAGCAAACTCGTTCAGCGCCTTGTCATCTGCGAGCAAAATGTCGCGCGCAGTCAGACCGAAACTCGTGGGAGACGTTTCGCGATAGCGGAAGCGGGAGGCGGCCTTGGAGGGCTTGGAAGCAAGTGCTGCCTCGTATTCGAGGTTTTGGTTGACGAGGTTTTCTATTAGGCGGCGATCGCGACGGGCGGTGGATTTGGCTTCTGCACGTTCTTGTTTCCGCTGCTTAGAGGACTTCTTGGATGATGCACCAGCTTCTGCTTCTTCTTGTTCTTCATCGCCGTCCTCTGCTCCGGCATCGGGCATCTCGTCGTCTGATGAAAGGTCGGGTCGCTCTTCGTCAGAGTCATCCTTGAAGTCAGGGACGAGATCTTTGATGTCGATATCATCGTCAAACTTGGGCTTCTTAGGCTTCTTGCTCTTTTTGCCGCCATCTTCCTCGTCTTCGGCGCCAGCCTCGCCGTAATATGCGTCGCCAAAGCGCTTCTGCATCTCAGCATCCCATTGCTCGTCTGACCAGTCGGCTTCCAACACATCCTTCCACTCCTCTATCTTGAAATCCCTGCCGCTGAGACCTCCGATCTGGCGAATTTGCTTGACCTTGTTCTCCATGTCTTCGACCTTGAGCTTCCGGAGACGTGCAAGGTCTTGCTCCTTCTCTCTCTTTTCGGCTTCTCTCTTTGCCCTGGCCATTTCACGAGCCTTCTTCCGACCAGTCTTATCATCTCGGCGGACTGTAGTGCTTGCAACGGCATCACGCGCGTAGGTCATGATTTTCTCATTCGCGCCAGTTGTGTCCTCAAAGTATAGGTTGTATGAGTTCTCCCATTCATCGGCAGCAGCGTCTTCTTCTTCGTCGTCGGACATGAGGGGTTGGAAGCGGGCAGATTGTGTAGGCACCCAAGCGCGAGATGCCATGAAATTGGACAAGAACGTCTCGGGGTCTTGGTCAGCTTTCTCGACATCTTCGGCAGTGATCTTGACTCGGTCGTTCTTGGACTTCTCTGGCTTCTGTTTCGCGACGATAAAGTCATCATCTTCTTCCTCATCTGCATCCTTGAGCGCCTTGACGAGATCCTGCCTAGCATCCTCCTGTTCCTGTGCGTATGTCTTGGGCGGCGCATCCTCGTCCTCGTCTTCAACTGTGAACTTTCCCTCAAGTAGATTCTTGGTATGGTAGTCTCGTAGCGTCATTGACGGCTCCTTGTTCTTTGCATCTGCGTCATTTTGGCCGTCCTCGAGTTCCTTGTAGAATTTGGCTTCCTTGTTGTAGATGCGAGGATCTTTTGCGCGCAAAGCCTGGAGAGTAGCATTGACCTGTTGGTCTAGTTCCTCATCGAGCAGTTCGGCTGCATCATCCTCTTCCACGCCTTCTTCAGAGTCTTCGGATTCGTCGCCGCCGTTCTCGAACGCTTTGTCCTTGCCGTACTTTTCCTCTACTGCTTTGAGTTAGTAGCTGCAAATGACTCGACACGGAATACGCGTACGTCGGAATTTCTCCGCCTGCTTCTTGTTGTGCTCGTATTTGCGAGCGTATTCCTCGTTAACCTTGAGCGACACTCCGCCATGATCGCTGTCGGAGCCCTCGTCGTCGGTGTTGTCGAGCAACTTGGCCTTCTTGGTGGGTGGCTCGCTCGTCGCATTCAGCTCGCGTTTGACGCCGTTGGTGCGCTTCTTGTCCTTGGTGCCTGCCATGGCGGATGTTGAGGTGGTTGTTGGACTGGCTTGCGCCGGATGGTCACAAAATTTTGGTGGAGTCGGCGCTAGCGCATGAACCCTGACGTTCGCCGCGGCAGTGACGATGGACCCGCCGCAACCCCAATCGAGCGGTACGTGAGGGAGGAGAAGCGTCAACACGCGACACGCTCGAGTGCGCCTTCCACCATGTATCATAGCTCCCTTATCTAGTCTTGTTCAACTTCCTTGCGCGATACCCATTTCCATAGCGTTTCTCCACGAGCAGCCGGCAGCATGGCGGAAGAGAAGCCGCCGCAGCTCAGCATAGAGCCGGTATCCAGACCGCTGGATCTGATGTTTGTCCAGGTGACTTGAGCTGGAGAGACAGACACGCTGACCAAGATACCCAGACCAGTCGTAATCAAAGAAGCCGCCCTCGATTCACCCACGTTCCGCGCAACCGCTGTCCACTACGGCGACCAGATCGAACTGATAGAACGATGGCTCACCTCGTTCGTCACGGCAACGTCGAAGCTTGCCGCCGAATGCAACAATATGCAGGCACTGGTAGACACGTACATACAAGCCTCGCATCCCCCATTACAGCTCTCCGAAGCCGTCGTCGACCACGATTACACCGTCCTAGCCCTGAAGCGATTCGGAGAGGGCGCGCGCGAGTTCTGGAATGGCACACTGCGCAGCATGAAGAGGGCTGAGCAGACCATGTGCGAGCCCATGAGAGCATTTGTGTCCAACGACTTGCGCATGCTGAAGGAGGCGCGGAAGAACCTCGACTCAACACAGCGCACATTCGATGGAGCTATTGCCCGTTATGCCGGCCAAGTCAAGACAAAGGAGGCATCATCGCTGAGAGAAGATGCCTTCCAGTTGCATGAGGCGCGACGGGCATACCTCCAAGCCAGCATGAACTTCTGCGTCATGGCTCCCCAGGTGCGACTGACACTAGACAAGATACTGGTCAAGGTCGTCAACGAGCAATGGAAAGACATGAAGGCCGCAACAGAGGCTTCAAGTAAAGGCTTCAGCGCGTGGACTTCAGACGTCGAGCGTGTACGAGGCTGGAGTAAGGAAATGGAGAACGGCGAGCGTGTCTTCAAGAGAGAGCTGCATCTAGCACGGCAGCAGATCGAGGGTGCAGCCGAAGTCAGTGCAAGGCCTTCACGAGACTTGGATACATATGCAGCTTCGACCGTCCCCTATCTTGGCACCGCGCCTTCGTCTGCAAACCTACAATCTCCAGCAAAGCCTGAGTTTGGCATCGAGAAGGCAGAGAAACAAGGCTGGCTGTTCCAGCGCACAATCACTGGCAAGCCCGCCAGGACCTATTGGGTCAGACGTTGGTTCTTCGTCAAGAATGGCATTTTCGGCTGGCTCACGCAGGGAACGCGCTCCGGTGCGGTTGAAGAGTCAGAGAAGATTGGTGTGCTGCTATGCGGCATCCGACCAGCCTTTGCCGAGGAGCGACGCTTCTGCTTCGAGGTCAAAACGAAAGACACTACCATCCTTCTCCAAGCCGAGACCCAGAACGACATCACCGAATGGATTTCCTCCTTTGAGGTTGCCAAGCGCAAAGCCCTTGAAGATACATCCAAAGATCTGTCGGGTGCTGCATCCGTTGACGCTGCTTTCTCCATAAGCCCTCCAATAGCTCCCGAGTTTGCCGCAAAGACCTCCGAGGGACACGCTGGCCACCCGGGTGAAGACACAGTCGCTATGGACCGTACCGAAACGCTCGGTATTCCTGGTGGTGATGGCAATGCGACACGCGGCAGCTTCGATGTGTCGTCTCGACGTGGCACTACGACCGAAAGCGATAGCAGCCGTCGCGATCACACTGCTAGGATCATGGAGAAACTTGACCTGACAAGAAAGTCAACAGTAAGCCCTCAGTTGAGTGGAAGCAACCCCTCTTCTGCCAGCGGTGGCATTGCTAGTCTCATCTCCGCGAGTCTTGCCTCAGCTAGTCATAACATTGTGCAGGTTGGACAGATTGCCGCTCCTGCACCTGGACTCCCTGATACTCGCCTTGTCATGGGTCAGACACTTCCTTATACTAGTCTAGCTCCTTCTACCCTTGCGAGCCCACCAGCCCCGACAAACCTTAGCAAAGCCGCTGTTGCTGTGAGCGGAGAGCGAGGTCTTGGGACCGGTCGTTCGGGTAATATGCCTGGTGGGCTTATGGCCAACCTATGGGGCTCAGTCAACTGGGGATACGTCAACGTTCTCGGGCGCGAAGAAGAGACCAACACCCGTGATCGTAGTCAATCTGGACCTCCAAGCCCCATCAATCCATCTCCAGTCCTTGGGCCTAGTGATGAGAAGAATGGAACAGAGGCAGCGCCTACTGTCCCGACCAGCGCCGCTCATCGCAAGTCAAGTAGTATGGGAGGTCCTATCCCGATACTCAACAAGCCCAATGTCGAAGAGGTCGATTTCCCAAACTACTACCCTCTAGCTCTGCGGATGCAAGACGCACAGTTCCGTATACTATTCCCTACTGTACCACGGGCGGAGAAAGTTGTGCTAGTATTCCGTGCGGTATGGAATCCGACAGAGCAACAAGAGTTCCCCGGACGTGTGTACGTCACAACCAAGAATATTTACTTTTACAGCAATCATCTTGGTCTTGTGCTCATTACTGGAATAAGCATGGCTTCTATTGATGAAGTCACCGCTGCACCCGGCAAGGACTGCGACTTTCTTTTCCTACACTTCAAGTCAGGTTCCAGAGAAGATGGTGCAACTAGGCTCACTGTCAAGACGTTCCTCGAGCCTCTCAAACTGCTCCTGCGTCGCTTGAACTTCCTGGTACGCAATACTACCTCTAGGGAGCACAACCTGGAAGAAACGATAAAGGGGATGATCAAGATGGAGACGGATGAAAGTCTTAATTCAGTAGGTGAGGAGGGCTGGGAGGAAATATCCCCAGACACGCCTATTGACCCAAATACTTATGGTGGTGGGAAGAATATCAAAGCCAGTCTCCGCATCGATGGCAATCTATTTGGGCCATCTGGTGCAAGTGCTGGAAAGAACGCCACCAAATTCAAACTTCCATCGCAAGCTGTAGTCTTCGCCCCTGCTGGCATGACGCAAGTCGCCGTGGAGAAGGAATATGACATTAGCGCGAAAGGACTATTTCATATACTCTTCGGCGACAAAAGCGCTGTATTCCAGTTGCTTTACCGGGAGAGGAGAGCATCCCGCATTGTTCAAGGGCCCTGGATCACAAGCGACAAAAACCTCCAACGAAGGGACTTTGAATATGAAGTCGCGCAGCCGGGTAAGAACGGAGCTATTGTTATAAACGACTACCAAGTCATCGAAGTCTTGAACGATCATCTTTGTTATGTGGTCTCGGATCGCAAAACGCCTTGGTACCTGCCAGGCCAAGAGCGATTTGTACTTCTCAGCAAGACTGTCATCACACATGTCTCGAAAGCACGGTGCAAGCTGGCTATTCACACAAAGGTAGACTGGAAGCGAAATCCACGTTTTGCGAAGAAGCTCATCGAACGTCAAGCCTTGCAAGACTTGGAACTTGAGGCGCAGGACCTTGTTGATGTCGTCAATGACCAGGTCGCAAGGCTCGGTCACAACAGAAGCACGAACAAGGTTACGGGCATTTTTGGTCAGATTGGGGCTCAGACACAAGCTGTGCAGCTCGATGCACAGGACATCCCACCACCAAACCGACCGCGAAAGTTCAAGTTACGACCACAGACGACAGCTTCTTTTGTCGCGCAATATATCGGTAACATTGTCATCAGTGTGCTGTCAACAGTTATGAGTTGGATACTAGCGATCGGCGCAGGGCTCGGCAAAGTCATTTCAGCACACTCTTTGCTCTTTGGCCTTCTGTTAGTCAGTGGTGGTGCCAATTTCTTCTATACTTCAAGAGACAGTTGGAGCTGGTGGCATGAGCGAAATGCCGCAAACTACATGTCGCGACTGGGCGTCAAGCCATCGACTACAATGACACGCTCGATTTACATTCGCGACATCGAGGAGTCGTTCTTGAACAGGAATAGTACGGGTCTTGAATTTTCAATGCCAGTTGCGGCCAGCACCGACAACAAATGGTCTGTTGCCCTCGACTTGAAATCCTGACATAGCTAACTTTGCACAGCCATCAGACATTCACGACCCTCCTTCACGACCCCTTGTCGACAGTTTCGACACAGTCATTCTTCAGACCCTCCACACATAGCACCCAGCGTCTCCACCGTACGCGACAGAGCCTTGGCTCGCATCGTCATGACCTACTCGTTGCTCTACGGGTTGTTAATCGAATTGAGAAAGAAGTGGTGGAAGCGGAATACGAGAACTGGCTGCTGGATGAGACACACAAATGTAGCAAGGTTGGAAAGCTCTTGGAGAGCGCAGCCAAGAAGGGGAAGGAAAAGCAGGTGGAGGATTGGGTGAAGGGTTATTGCGGAGACTGTCAGAAGAGCTTGAGGGTGGTTGAGGAGAGCCGGAAGGGTCTGGTTTGAGTCTTGCTTCGGCTGGTTGTTGAGCTCAGATTGGACAAGGGGTCAGCGTACCGGAAAACAGTGTAATGTCGTCGTACAACCCACAAAACGCAGAAAAATTATTTCGGCTCGAAAAATGTGCTGAACCCTCTGTCTCCCGCATAAGCTCGTCTCGGGCTGGTCGCTCTGACGCTTAGTTTTTCCTACATTTACCTGGACACTTCCTGGGTTCTTCACCTCTCCCGCCCTCGTGTTTGCGCTCGACTTAGATCCTGACTTCTCTGGGCAACTCCAATCAGTTTCCGCAGCTAATCTGCTTAGTCAAACAACTGCAGCTATGGCCGTGATCGGTATGACTTGCAAGCTCACAGACGACAGCGTTGTCGTGAATGGCGACCTCAAGATCTCATTCCGAAGGACAGTTCGCGTACCTGAAACTAAGGAATCAAACTGGCTCCCTCCCGACCTTGGCGCTTTCCCACTCAAGCCCGTATCGCAGCATAGCAAAAACCTGCCTCCTGGTATGGCTGTCAAGGGAGGAGTGCTCTTCCCCATGTATCGTAAGTGTAGCCAATGACTGCTTGTGACAAAGCGTCTCAGTCTAATGAACATGCTCCAGAATACGAGGCAATGTGGATCAACTTCAGTACTGTTCACGAAGATATGTTGCCGTATATGATCAAGATCTACGTTGGCGGCGTAAACGTAGTCTCTGCCCAAACTGCTATGGAGTCCATGGCCAGCCGCTCTCATCGACAAGTACGACTACAGACGACTCCGTCGAACCCCAAACCCGCGTCTCCTCTCCAAGATTACGTCGTGGTACCGGGGCAGAAGTGGATTGATGGGATTGCTAACGGAGACGGTACAGTTCGCCAATTCGTTGCTGCACCTTTACACAACGGACTCTCGGTTGAAGCGCAAGTGACTGGCAAGGACGCAATAGGCGGGATACAGATCGAAATCACGCCTTACAAGCTCGCTTGCCCGTGTGAGTTCCCAGGTAGACCCATGCAGATCTTTCTGAAGCAGCTCGATGGTTCGACCAAGACGTTCAATGTCACAAACTTGGAGCCCATCGAGAACTTCAAGCTCCGTATTCGCGAGGCCACGGGTATTCCTACCAGCATCATCCGCTTAATATATGCGGGTAAGCAACTTGAAGGTGAATTACTTGGATCACAATCTAAGTAATACTAATACGCTAACTCTATGCTAGATAGGCGAAAATTTGACGACTATCGCATCTCCAAGGAGGCTACTATCCACATGGTCCTCCGCCTTCGAGGTGCCGGCTCCCTTGTACACATATCCACACCTGAGATGAACACCGCAGCTGGCGGTCTCATTAAGCAAGTCATACATCGCGATATGCATCCACCCAACTGGGATACCACTAAGACGACCGTCTTCAATGCCCAGATTCTCAACTCTATGCTATACCAGGCTGTCACTGGTGCCAGGCCTCTTGTGCCCTCCATCTTCCACGAAAGATATATACATCACGGGCTTCCTTACTACAAGATGTACGAGGAGCTAAGCAATATTTACGGTAACTTCCACATGGTCAAGTCTGTGGGACAGATCACAGGCAAGGTCGATTGTAAGGTTGTGACAAAGGCTCCTCGAATCGTGAAGATCGGGAAAGACCACAAGAATGTGAGCCCGCCAGGTCCGCCGCAAGTATCGCATACGATATTCAAGCTAGAGGACGCGTTGGAAAGCTATCATATTGCGAACTTTTAGGCTAGCGTACAGTAGCATGGACGTCAATGCATGATGTTCAAGAGTTTGTGAAAATATATTTGGGGGTTTAGAGGCCATTCCAGGTTATCATATCAATTCTTGGCTAGGAATACAAGTAGATATAGGTTGAGCCTCCGTTTTGCTCAATCGTGAATGCCTGGAAAATATAGGAGGAGTTCAACTACGTAGTCTAAATCGAAAGATGGATCTCTTCCTTCCGTGGCTCATCTCCCTACTCATGATCAGACTTTTGATATGGTGCCCTTGTATCTTGATGACAAAAGGTCCCCTCATAAAGGATTTCCACAGGTTTCTGATTGTCTCAGCGGTACTAAGTCACAGTCAGCTCCCATGCTCTCTATTCGACCCTAGTTCCTGTCTATGAGGGCTGCCTCTCAAGCGTACCTTGACGAAACCAATATCCTGTGCCTTCTCGCGGAAAGCCTGACGACTCATGTTGAGTCCGTACTTGCGGATGATACCAGACTTCTTCTTGTCACCAGTGACAACACTGTCCATAGAATTAGCAGCTGGTCATCTCGTGAGCAAGATTGGTTCCAGTCTACCAGCCAATAGAAGCCTTTCCGTAGGTTCGTGGGCGCGAATACCAGACAGATTCATGTGACATCTTGGTGAGTTTGTTCGATGGGATTTGGAAAACCGCTCGTCGTTCAGCAGTCGGGAAGCTGTTTAGAAGTACAAGAAGAGTCTAGGCAGAGTTTTGCAAAGAGAATTTTGTTTGTGCGGGAGTAGAGGTGCATGATTGTGTGTGGTAGTACCTTGTTGGACACCATGTCTGGGATTGCATATCATGGTACTCGCAAGGGGATGGGGTAACGTGATCTGAAATATCACCTAATGCGTAATCACAGGCACCTTTTCTCATCGTAACGTGAGCGTTAAATCTGTCTTTGATGGCTTTGCGACAGCCGAAGACTGTCGTGCCCGAGATCATGTATGAGTCTATCTTATACCCTGAACTGACACAGACGGTGATGACACTTCTCGATAGACAATGCACTGCAACAGGAGTAACGATGAGACGTAGAGATTCTACAGGAGTGACATTCGTTCTGACGTCTATCTGCTTGAGCCTGCTCAAAGAGATCTCAATGACGCACCGAAACATTCCATCAAGACAATCTTGACTACAAGCCGATACGCCCAACCGATACGCCAAAATCCATTTAAAGAAAAGGGAAGAAGGGCGATACACCCTGTGTAATCTGACTGCATGAACCATAACTATCACCCTTATGACGCTTCGTGACGGTGATGGCATCGAGTTTCCGATTTCCAAGTAGAGACTTGGAAACACCCAAACGTCTTTCCTACCACAGCCAATATACGCAAACCGCTCCTGTAAGCTATGCAAGATCAGCTGTCCTATTCCGTCCATGGTATAATTCGTGATGTTGCTCCAATGACGTTTAGCTGGGAAGCAAGGATCAGAGAGATGCAAATGGATTTTCGTACAGTCTCTGAAACAGTGTCAGAACGCATCGTGCGGTGCCAGCCGCAATTAGTGGTCCTCGTAGTTATGGACGTCGAGAAGGCATCATGTTGAATGTCGCAAATGGAATGGAACAATGCGGATGCGAACCGGCCGCTCCTCAACCCCCAAGAATTACAACATCAGGTCACCTAATTCTTTTCATATGTCATCAATGTCGTAGTAATCGTCGAAGCCGTACGGGGGGCGCCGTATCTGAGGTCTCGCCCAGCCGTTACCAACATCATCGTCGTCTTTCTCCGCATCTAACGGTGTCCAAACGATAACTTTTTTGCGTAGCCTCCAGCTTCTCTTGTTAAACCTCGCTTTCATGTCACGCTCTTTTCCGTATCCAGGCGATTTCTGAGTAACGTCTACATTGTCGCCGCGCTTCACTAAGACGAGTAATGCTTTTCGGGCGCCAACCCCCCTGGTCAGCTCTTCGTCGTCAACCCTGCCAAATCCTTCAAGCTGATGCTCTTGTGGGTTCTGTTCAAAAGGCTCCCGCCTGTTCGTATCAAGGACGGATGTGCAGTCATTTTCCTCAGTCGCTCTGAACACTTGCACAACGGATCCGGAATCTTCTCCATCTCTGTTTGATAATCTCTTGTTCCAAAACCTGGGCTGAGGCTGACGGCAGATGTCCCCCGTTTCGCGAGATCCGTGGCTTCTGGAAGGGCTAAAGCCGAGCATGCGTGAACTCCGAGTAACATAGCGAAGCTCTTTCCATCCGTTGCCGCGGTTTATCAGGTTCGTAATAGCGTCATACTCCGGCGCAGCAGCTGCCACCGCAAATACTGTCAAGCAGTCCAACCTGAGTGCAGGAAGCAACTGGAAGATGGATTCATGACGGTACATGAGGTCGTCGAAACCTTTGAGATAGCGCATCATTGGGGAGCCGATCAACCGAAGGTGGCGGATCTTGGATACAGTAGAATCCGGTAATTCGGACAGCCTGTTTAGCATAGTTTGAGGATCTTCAAAATTGAAAGTAACACGCTGAAGCCATATGTCGCGTGTTTCGATGTGAATCTGGCGGGATACGCGCAATAGCGCGAGGGAATGTGGGGCAGGCTTGAGATACCTCTCGCCATAGCGGGGTGTGTATCGCAGTCCGAACGTCAGCCTCGTCGAGTTGAAAGCCAGCTCCCATATCTCGTCGCGCAGTTCTCGAGGCAGTTGCAACAAAGGACTCGAATCATTCAAAGCAGTATTGTCGTCTGTCATCCTTATCGACCTGATGGAGGTTTGGCGGGGTTCATTGTACCAGCGGTACCGGCCACTCTTGGGCGGGATAAAGTAGTCTTCGTCCTGGATCATCATCTTGGAGAAGGTTTGCCCTGCATTGGAATCGAAGGCCGTGGACGGCACCGAGACATGGGGATTGGCCGGCTTGATAACGCCTTGGTGGTGGTGAGCGCCAAGCAGGTTCCCGACTTGCCGTCACGCGACACCATATTAGTCGCCTGGCAATCTCGACTCAGCCACCTTCCATCTCCACCCAGTTGGGATGGTTACTCCACTCTTCTATCTCGACTTTCCCAATACTGTCAAAATGCCTCGCGCCCGCCGAATATCCCGCAGCTTGTTCCTCGTTCCTGGTTACAAGTTTCCCGGCCGACGCCCCGCTCCACAATCTGCGCTATACGGATGTCTAGACAATAAGCAACGCGTTAGGTTGGCGATTACATCAAGCGTATGCTTGGGACGCGTCTTGCATAGACTCCCGCACAGACAAAGACTCCGAAAATCGCGCTTTGAAGCTAACAGTACACAGTGGTACGCAGCTCTGAGGACCACACATGGAGCCGATATCCAGCCCTGGCAAATCATCGACGACACAGAATCCTGTCGAACCGCTGAGTCTAGATACCGAAGCCCTGCCAAGCATCTCCACACTCACCGAGATGCGCTGTTTACCACCTAAACGCTATGCCACATTGATGTCGATATCCCGTCTCAAGTTGCCATTACCGAGGCGTATGGCTAAGATGCATACAAGCGAGCCTGCCACCGGAACATCTCGGGCGCCATTTCCACCATCGATTGGTACCATCGTCCTCCGAGCGGCACGGTAGGATGCGTCCCAACAATAAGTCGAGGCTGACAAGTATGCCGTTCCACTAGAACACTGATCTTGAGGAAACATATTCGTGCTTAAATCGTCAAGTTCCTATAACGCATGAACACTCTGGAGATCGACAAGCTTGTAACGGCTTTCTGGTGCTTGGTGCGGGAAAATTGAAGCTCGGGTCAGCAACGCAGCTGTGGATCAGACTCCATAATCAGTCATTGGAACTCCGCCCAAATGCAACATGCGTGAGACCTATGCGTGAGGCTCCGCAACACATCGTTTGGTGCGGCCCTCGCCATGCCGGTACATTGTTCTCAAGCCGCATATGGATTGCATCGGTGGCCGCCGGACAGGCTCCAATCATGGTATATGCGCCACAATAGAAGCACTCGATACGAGATGGCTTTCGGATACCTTCCTCAAGAGTCACCCTGTGTGCCCAAGATGAAGCAGTGGGGTCTTACACCGGTATACCGCTCTTGGACATACGACAGAGTGGATCTCTGGCCTATGCTGGAGGAAGTCTAGCCGTGTTAGCTTCTTGATAGGTAAGACTGTGCAAAAAGAACGCGGATACATGGTTACACTACAACGAACACCAAGCTCTTCGTAAGTACGGCTTGTGGCTTAGCTCTTTCTTGATCCTTGCCGGAGGCTCATGAAATGACATCGACCATTACCTCCCGCCCTTGGAAGCGCTCTTGACGGCCGACGTTTCTGGGTGGGCTGGGTTAAACGCGCGATATGCTTTGACGAATAGCTTGGCCCAACGACTGCAGTGACTTCAGGCCTGTTGACTGATACGCCGGGACCTTCTCACATATCTCCTCGCTGATTGGATCTGCCAACCTTCTTTTTACGCCAACGGACCTGGTCTGTATCTACCTTGGGTTCTGTCTCAGTCTTCTCTAATGCTTGTAGCATGGTTCATTGCGGTCTATCACCTAAAAAAGAACACGTCGATGGATAACACCACATTGTTCGTTCTGCGCTATTGAATGAGGTTCTCATTGTTGTCCTGTAGCATGATGGCCTCTTGACTTCTCTCCCCTAACACCAATACTACGTTCTGCTACTAACCTGCATATTTTCGCCGTCAGTCCTCTGCAATTCTCCAACCTTGCGCAACGCCCGGCCCCTCTTCTCTTCACTCTGCCAACAACAATGCCTACTTGTTTGCTCGTCATCACGGCCAGCGCGTCGCGTTTTCTAAGCCACTTCCCTTCCAGATATCCGACTGCAATGTCTTCTTCCTTAAGCATCCTCGCGAAGGCAGAGACTCTATGGAGCAGACAATTTTGATACAAGGAAGAGCCTACATTCATCAGACTGTTCCGAATCTTAGACTCCTCACTAGCCTAATGACATCTGTCGAACCTTGAGCTGGGATGCGTATCCTACAACAACGATGACAGTCTAGGATTCCAGGGCTATGCTGATAACCCATTACCACTCTTGTGCCAAAGAATTGAGCAGCTTTAATAAGATTCGAGTCCATCACTAAAGACGCGAGGTATGCTGCCGAAGCTTGAGGCTGTGATGCTCAACTTCCACAGAGCAACTGCATTATCATATGCCGCATTGCTTGTCAGCTTTCCTACCGGAACCCTCACTGTCATTAATGCATAAAATACCGCACAAGAAGTGCCACCAAAAGTTCGTGAAGCATTCGGTAAGCCATACAAACAGGCAGGCATTTGTATGCCTGTAGAAGAACCCGACCTGTAGGAGCCACTTAAGCAGAGAAGCGTCGAAGACTTTATCGAGAGAGCAAAGAAGAGCAACAAGGTAGCCTCTAGGGTATGAAGGTATCACGCACCTCACAGTTAGAGACTAGGAGTTGCGTATGAAATAATGGATATGATGTTGTGCATCATTACTAGTACCGATGTAGGGCTAGCTCCCCTTGGAGTAGTTCGCATGTTGAACACCCAATGACATCATTCTCAGAGAATACCGTTCCATGTCCACCTTTCCCATCCGAATCATCGCGCACAAAACACGGAACTACGGAATATGTTCCAGGATCTGTGATCACACCAGGGCGCATTGTGGCTCAGCAGGCACGTGGCGCTGCTTTCGTTTGCCACGATGACGCGCACTCAATCGAAGCTCCCGTTCGCGCGTAATGCCCTGGGTTATTAGCCCATCACCCCGCCATCCAGCTTACATTGCGACATTACTTGATTATACGTGATTTGAAGCTACCTTTGTCTCAAAGTCTTCTTTATCGTTCTAAAAGCTGGTACCTGATTTTCGCATATCAACCACATAATGGCAGATTTCGCACCACCACCAGTATGTATATGGCGGTCACAACCATGGTGATGCGTGGTCATGGCTAATTGGATACACAGGGCCCTCCCCCACCCAAGGTACCGGAAGGCTGGAAAGCCGTCTGGAACCCGCAATACAACGAATGGTTCTACGTCAACGTCTACACAAAGCAGTCACAATGGGACAAGCCGACCGAACCTGTCTACCCTCCCGGCGAGGCCCCGCCCGCTGGTGCTCCTCCTGGGTATGCGCCTCCAGCAAGCGGCGCTGTCGGTGGATATCCTTCAGCCGCGAACGAGAAGGGAGGATTCGGTAGCAATAACCCTTACGCGAACACGAGCGAGGACGAGGCGCTTGCGAGAAGGCTGCAAGAAGAAGAACAAGCGCGCGCCAACGGACACTCGAGCGATACACGCGGACAGTCGAACGACTACTACAACCAGCCTGGACAGTCGCAACCACCGCAGTACGGCGGTTATGGCCAGCAGAGCACCAGCTCGTATCCGCAAGAACAACACCACGATGCGAATACACAAGACAAGGGCAGCAAAGGCAAAGGTCTATTAGGCAAGATCCTTGGAAAGGCTACTGGCTCGTCACACTCATCATCGTCGCACGGCTACCCACAACAACAGCATGGCTATGGACAGCCAGCATACGGCCAAGCGGGTGGAGCAGGCTACTATGGCGGAGGAGGCTATGGCCGACCAATGGGTGGTGGCATGCCTATGGGTGGCGGTATGATGGGCGGTGGTAGGCGTCCAGGAGGAGGCGGCGGCATGGGAGGCATGGCCCTTGGAGCAGGAGGAGGTTTGCTGGCAGGTGGACTTATTGGATCGGCCATGGCCGGGGACGGCGGCGATACCTATGTGGAGAACAACTATGGTGACGATGGCGATATGGGTGGAGGAGATATGGGAGGCGACGACATGGGTGACATGGGTGGAGATTTCTGAGACGGTGCAACTCCATTAAAGCCGTTGTACGATTTTCTTTCTTTGTCTAGACATTCATATCACTATTGTATTACACTATAGCTGATTAATTTCTCGATTCCAATATAATGTGCACGTTATCAGAGCTGGTTAATGAACATTTGCACGCATGTGAACTATGACGTATCTCAGTAATCGGTTTAAATCTTCCCGAAAAGTGCAATACGACCAACGCCACGCTTGCAAAACATCAACATCTTCATGCTCAAAGCAACTTCACGCCTAACAAACATCATGGCAGCGGATCAACAAAAACGCAATATCGTTATCATTGGTAATTTGAACCAATCAATCTACTTATCTCGAAGGTTTCTTGCTAACGATCTTAGGTGGCGGCATAATTGGCTCTACCACAGCATACTTTCTTTCGCACCACCCAAACTTCAACAAAGAAAGAGACAGCATCACACTTTTGGAAGCCACTAAGATTGCTGGTGGTGCATCGGGGAAAGCCGGTGGTCTTCTAGCATTATGGGCATACCCGAATTGCATTGTTCCGCTAAGTTACAAACTGCATCAAGAGCTAGCTGAGAAACATGGTGGCGCGGAGCGTTGGGGCTACAGAGCAGTACACTGTGGTCAGGTTGACATGTATGGCGTTCTAGCCAAGAGCAAGGGTGCCAAAGATGGGACGAACGGCAAGAGCAAAGAGGACTCGGTGAGCCTGCAAAAGCGAACACAGAAAGCGATCGGTTTACTACGTGCTGCCGGTGTACCGAAAGATTTGGATTGGGTGGCCGCGGATGGCATGAAGGCCTACGAGGAAATGGGTACACCACTCACGACGGCGCAAGTGCATCCTTATCATTTCACAACGAGTATGGCACAGCTTGCCGAAGAGAAGGGCGTCAAGATTGTGTACGGCTCTGCTACCAACATCGAGCAAGAGAACGGCGCGGTCAAGTCTGTTTCGTACAAGAGCAAAGAGTCAGGCGAAGAGCAAAAACTTGACGCCGATACCATTATCCTTACGGCAGGCCCATGGACGAGGACAGTCTGGAAGCCCTCGCCTATCTCAGCTCTCCGTGCTCACAGTGTCACCATCCGCCCTTCGCGACCCGTCTCTGCCTACGCACTTTTCACCTCAATAGATATGCCACGCGGCAACGGCAAACGCGGCGAGACCGTCACACCAGAAATCTATGCTCGACCGAACCAGGAAGTCTACGCGTGCGGCGAAGGTGATCATCTCGTGCCCCTTCCTACATCCACTGATCTGGTTCAATGTGATGAGAGCCGATGTCAAGAAATCGTTGAGCAGGTCTCCGCTATCTCAGAGGAGTTGAGAGACGGTGAGGTCACAGCAAGACAAGCGTGCTACCTGCCGAATGTAAGTAGAGGTAGCGGTCCGCTTATCGGAAAGACCAGTGTGAAGGGTCTGCTGATGGGTGCTGGACACACGTGTTGGGGTATTCAGAACGGGCCTGCCACAGGAAAGCTGTTGAGTGAGTTTGTGTGGGATGGCGATGTGAAGAGTGCGCAAATTGGTAGCTTGGACCCCAGAAAGTTCGGTGTTTAGATGCAGTGACAACTTTTGGCTACTATTGGTAGCTCGTTATACAATAGACACCTCAAGTTCCTGGCTCAAGTATTCAGCTTCTGATTTGAGACGAAGTCGTCCCAGCCTCTAGGAGTCTATCAATAACCCACAAACCCAACCTCATCAATGGCATGCAATTCTTTTCACTTATCCTACCTTGAACGGCGTCTACCCAAAAGACCACTGCAAAGCACCCACTCAAATGTCATCCAAATCCTCCTCCTCAGCCTTGCTTTTCTTCCCGTCCCCATTCAGCCTGTCCATCCTGACATTCTCTTGTCTCCTGGTGTCATTCATACCACCGCTCATAGCCATAGCCTGGCGTCCTGTATCCGAGCTCTCAAGGAAGGTACGAAGACGCTCCTTACCAACTTCAAGACCTTGCTGCGATGCAGCGTTGGCCATTCGTGCCATGGGGCCCCATAGGTTGAGAGTGTAGGTTACGTAGGCGCCGACAGCGAGGAGGATGAGGAAGATGAAGTATACTGGATTGCGAAGAACTGGGAAGTGTTAGTCGAAAAATAGCGGAGAGAAGGGACGACAAGGGAACTTACCAGCTACTATCTCGTTCCAACCCAGCGCGAGGAGTAAGCCGTAGAAGTACAACGGAACTTGTGTGATACCACCAATCGCGCTACGCTTGGCTTCCACATAGACACCATCTGCAGTCTTCTTGAAGCGGACAAGAAGGTCGGCTTGCTTGGCGTCGGAGAGAATCGTCATCTCCTCTTCCAGGGTCTTGCCCTCTTCATCGTCTAGACCACCGATGGGTGTCAAGTCGTCTTCATCTGCGGGCGTTACCGAGGCGGGTGCTTCGCCGATCCAGGCGTCGAGTGGTGGAGGGCTCGATGTTTTGGCCAACTTGAAACGAGCGAGTAGTGGAATGACGGTGATTGTCGACTCTCGGGCTTTGGTGTAGATGCCTTCTATATCGTCTGTGGGCCGCCATATTCTTGGGACGCCATGCTCGTCGTAGCGGAACTTGTCTTCGAAGTTTTCTCTTAGCTTCAACAGGATGTTACCTTCCATAACTTCCTCATCAATCTTTGCGCGGAGCACAGCCCACGACTTGCGCCGTAACCTCCACAGACCGACCTCAACTTCGTCGGAACTAGCATCGAAGCTCGATGCGCGATCGGTGAATCGCTTTTCAGCCATGGAAACAGTGTCGGTGAAGATGGTCCAGACACGATCCCACAGATCTTTCTCTGTCGGAGGTCGCTCCCCATGCTCGGGCGCGCCAGAACCGCCTCGACCGGATCCGAGCTTGTTGAATTCAAGACCGACAGACTCATCCAATCGTGATCGTACCCAGCGCTCGATACGTGTGGCCAACCGTCTCATCTCCTCCTTGCGCAGACGGCCAGATACGTCGTCGAGCTCCTTCTTGTAGATTTTCAACTCGTTTTCGTGACTGCTCCAGGCCGCACCTTCGATAGCCATGGCTTTTGCATCCTCTTCAAACTTGGCAAGTGCCTGCTTCTTCTCTGAATCGACAATTTGTGCAAAGTCATAGGTACCCTTCTTTTGACCGCTCTTGACCGCCGCACTGACGGCCTCGCTGAACGATTCCACCCCAGACTTGTGAGCAGCTGTGAGTTGCTTCTGGAACAGAGCCTTCAACCGTGAATCTACCTTGCCTTCAAGTTCTGCCTGCTTCCGCTTGTAGACGCCTTTGTGGTATCGGCTCGCATTCGTATCGAAATCTTTGAAGACCTTGGTTCGTGCGGCGCTCATGGCAGGGCCGAGGTCGGCTATAACAGAAAGCTTCCCTATCCGAGCATCTTCGGCTTGTCTGTCCTCTAGTGGCGTGATCTTCTCGTCGAAAGCAACCAGGACCTCACGCGAGATCTCGTCACAACGGAACTGAGCCAACAGCTCTTGCTGCGTGGGCAGATCCAAGTCCTTGTTGTTGACAATCTGATCCCATACGCCCTCGGCATATGCGGAGAAACCGTCTGCGGGGATCCGTCTGTGGTACTGTGGCAGGAAGATGGGTGCAGTCGACTCGTCGATGAGCCCGCTCTTCCTGGGGTCGTTGTATCCCTCCTTGAATCGTGTGCTAAGCTGTGTGACTGCCTCCTCGAACTTTTCCGGTTGTAGGATCTTGTGTGGTAGAGCGACGAAGGCGAAGTCGAAGTAGTCTTCTATCCGCGAGTTCTCCAGGCCGTTGGGCTTTGAGATGGTCGACCACAACTTGGACAGGTCTTGTACCAAGGTGTTTTGTAGATTCTTGAGGGGTGTCGTGCCGATGTGATCGCGAATGACGAAGAACAGGAGGGATCTGGGAGTGGACCTGCGTGGCTGTCAGCATGGGATGAGTCTAGCGTGGTCGACAAACGTACTTGCTGTCTTTGACGAAGAGTTGCAAATTGACTTCGAAGACGGTCTTGAGCAGGCCCATGTTGGCACCCTGGTACAGTCCGACCTGGTGTTCCCAGATGTTGACGATGAGGACCTCGCTCGTGGCAAGCGCAAAGAGGGCGCTCTTGCGTTCAAAGTCCTGGTCCTCTCCTCGCTCTCTGCCGTCGGTACCCTCGACATCCATAACCAGGATATTTTCCGCCATGTTGGAGCCACCCTCCTCCCGCTTGTTCTTGCTCATCCATATTCCCTTTGTGGTCTGACGACGCTCCTGCTCGGACATGACGCCGAACTGGGTACCGAAGAGGTAATTGAGGAGGGTTGATTTTCCGGTGGACTGCGAGCCAAAGACGGATATGAGGTGGTAGTTGAAGCCCGAGGGGATAACCTTCTCAATGCCGAGATATGTGGATAGGTTTGTGCTGCACAGCGAGTTGCCATTAGCCCTCTACTCTGCTACCCAATTGCCTGCACAGCCAGAAGACATACTTGAACATCTTGTCCTCGTCAATGACCTGGATGCCATGTTCGTAGGCACCTTTGTCGGCATTCTCGCCCACACCGGCAAAGTGGGAGTTCATCATGAGAGACGGCGATGTGTGGTGTTTGACGTTGCTCGGACGGCTCTGGCCGTTGGGCTTGAGGGATTCGTCGGCCATGATTTCTGCGTGTACAGTCCAGCCGAGAGCTGCACGTGGTGCGGGAAGAATATGGCGTTGTTAGGGGTGAAAGCTGGCCGTTGATGTCACAGGCCGACCGCTTCTCGAGTGCCTCGCCGCCATTCGTCGCTGCACCCTGGCCCGCATCCTCGCTTAAGCCCAGGTGGTGGTTACTGCCGTACAGATGACGATCTGGCTGCATCATTCACCCTGCTTGTATACCGGCTTCTGAGACATTCCTGCTCAGAATTCCCGCGTGCTGTTGCCCCGTGAAGCGCCATCAGAACCCTGGTTGTGTGCGGTAGTGGGCATGCACGTTGCCATCGAGGGCAGGACCAAACCATCCTTTCTTGGCACCCGTCTCGCCGGTACTATCACTGGATCGCTTGACATGAGGTTCCTGAAGATAAACGTGTCCTTAGATAGCTACCGACAAGCTACCGAAATCTGGGAGATCGCCGTATCGATCGCTCTAGACGTCCTTGCTCATCGCAAAGCTCCAGCAGCAGCAGGAGAGAAATTACATCTACCCCACCATACATGCCACTCTATCACCATGCTACCAACACTATCCACGCTTTCAGAACTTCCTATGTCCCTTTCCGCCACTCACCATGTCTCCGCTAATCTTGCTAATCTCCTCGCTATTCTTAACCCATGCCTTTGTCGCATCATCAAACACTCCGTCTCCAAATTTATTCTTGCACCACTCCAGCACCTTCTCCGCCTCGGCCCTTATCCTGTTCTCGATACCATCCTCATCATTTGCCCTGTCAATTTTCTTCTTGCTTCGATACTCTTCAACGGCGTCAATCAGACTCTTAGGCTCCTGGTCGCCGTAGACGAACTCGATGAGCGAAGCAGAGATGGAAGAGTTGCTGCCAACTTGCTTCGCGACTTCAGCATCCAGCTTCTGACCTTCTTCTTTGTGCTTGGGCTGGTAACCTTCACATGCGTCTGCCACGTCGCCCACCCATGCTCTTGCATTGTCAAAGTCGCCTTCCGCACGGTGCAAGATACCATGGAGCAACATTCCTTCCACAGCTGGCGGTGCCTGCATGTGCCGCACTAGGAAGTGTGCAGAGGGCAAATCGTGGTTCAGGATATGCAACAGTGTCTCGATAGTAGGATGGACGTGTAAGTCTGCGATGGTCGCTGTAAGTTGTGCATCTTGAGGTTTTTTGGGTGGATGAACAAGATTGGTGTTCGGTATGAGCGTCTGCGATATTGACTCCAGCGTTCGTGGTATATCCGATTGGCTCATATCTGTGTTGCTCGAACCGGGTAGAGCCGACTGCTTGACTCTAACCAGGGTACAAGGGTGAAAGTGAGGTTGAAGTAGTAGTAGTACTCGTAATCTCAGTAAAAGTAGAATCCCGGTAAGCAGTTACTTTTCACATGAAACGAGGAGTCCTACAGCATGTATGCACCTATTAGCTTCATCACGAAAGCATGTGACGTGCTTGATGCACCAACCCAGGAACGCAGACGTCATGATGGACCCTGAGAATTGATCGTGTGCAGGCTGTAGGGCTGGGCAAAACAAAATCAATAACACGCAAAAGTTACACAGAATTGCGCAAGTGTGATGAAACACCCCTCAGGCACAGTAACATGGCATGAAAACTGATTTCCATAGGTACGATAAAATGCGCTCATATCTGCATACAACGCGGACGCCACTTCGCAATCCAGCCACCAGGACACGCCCTAATCATACAGACGTAATAGGTACAAGGAGAAGGGCCGCAGATTGATTTTCATCCAAACGCCAATAATGATGATGGAGCTCTTAAAAGACAAGGGATAGACCGAACTAGGGGCCGATCGGAAGAATGGAGGTATTCGAGGTCGTCGTGAGTCGGTGTGGGAAATGAGGTCAACCCATGCTTAAGCCTTGTTCTTCTTCTTCTGGTCTTCTTCTTTCTCGGCCTTCTCCTCCTTCTTGTCAGCAGCATGCTGATGCTGTTTCGCCTGGTGCTCTTTGCCTGCTGCAGCAGCCTTGCGCTCCTTCTCGCGTTGCTCTTCGGCCTCTACCATCTCTGCATTATTGAATTAGCTCGCTGTTTCCAATATACAATCCAAAGAACGTGCACATACCTCTCCACTGGTCCTCGCCAGCGTATCTCTCGTGATGGATCTTCTTCTCAATAACATGCTTGTGTTCGGGATCATTCGGGTCAATAACCCTGATTGTCTCCCACCTTCCCTTGCCCTTCGCTGCATCCGCACCCTCAATCGCAAAGCTGCCTAGCAGCGCCGCCAGTGTGCCACCCTGTGCGTACATACGCGCCTGCACTAGCTTTTGTGATCCGCTCAGGTATGGGTTGCGGTTGACCATGTGCCATGAGCCAGCCATGGAGGCAATCCAGAAACCGAAGAGAAGTGGGTATCGGTTTTCGGTCGCCCAGTCTTTCGCACGCTCGAAAGCGGTTCTGTTCTGTTCGTAGAGGGCTTCGCGCTCCCTCTCGCGTTCAACTTGGCGCTTCTTTTCGGGTGTGTGTTCGATATCGTATGCTGCAGAGGCTCGATCGGCGGCAATGACAGCTGTGGGGTAGCATTGTTAGGATACGAGTTCTGGAGTCTTACAGTGTGGCGTGCGGGAACTCACCAACGAATGTTCCTGTTGAAGCGACCAAGAAAGCTCGGAACGGGACGGTGAGCGCTCTGAAGGAGTGGTATCTTCTACTCGCAGCCATGACACCTGCAGCGCCTACCGCCGTACCAATGATACCACCGATTGATCCGCCCTTGACTGTGGCACTTCAACTTGTCAGTACGACTTCCACAATTGCCGTTCATGCGTGAATCTTACTTGTAATGCGCCTCCTCCTCTTCCTTGGTAAGAACCTTCATTTTGTCTTAAGTGGAAATTGCTTTGATTTGGGGTGCAAGTGTGTTGGTTTGTCGTGAGAGTTTAGCGGCTGTTGAAAACTTGACGTTTGGTTACACCAGGTGTTGGGGAACTTGGATGAGTACGTGTACGGAGTCTGGAATTACATATAAAATATGACGGCGCATGCGGCGACTTAATAAAAGATAACGCAACGCTCAAAACTACACCATGGTGACGTCGCCGAACTTCCGGCGCCGCTAGACCCACGTTGACATGTGCGGGTTATGATGATGAGGTAAGTGCCTTCGGCAGGCCCTGCCTAGCCCTACATCCTCCAGGCTGGGCCGATTATCGTGCGCGCTGAGATCAGGTCACCGATGCATGATCGATTGAGCAAACCTTCTTTAGCGATTTAATCTGCTCTTGCTTCATTGCTCGCGTATTGGTACTGGATGAAGAATATTTGCCCCGTTACGGGATGCGTTTCCAGCGTCATGCGACCAATCATCACATGCTTCCAACATGTTCTTCCTCCAAGTATCTCCGAAAATGCATCATCCTACGCGTTACTCACCCTTGACTCCAATATGCAAGTAGCCGCTAAGTAAGACTCTGTAAGCTTGTGAGCAATGCATCCCTGGTTTGCTCCTTGTCGGCAAGATGTCGCACGTCGCATGCTGTTCGGATTTTGCGCCGAAGCGGCATCTCCTCAGTTGCCGCTCGCCGCTCGCCGCTCGCACTGCTCACACTTTGCAGAGCTGCGGCCAACCTTCCTTCTCCTCAACACATGGTCGTCCGGCCTTTCCAGAACGTGGTACCTGATGCAAGGGCTCATAGTTCTTTGCAAAGCTCGAAATTTGTTCTACCGACACGTGCAAAACACCTTTCCGACCGTGTCCGAGTTGCCACCGAAACCCGCATGAACTCCACGATTCACCGAGCGGCTCCGCACATTGACCTTGACAACAAAATGAGTGGCAACTCCTGTTTTTAATGTTCATGTATCAGTTTCCGACAGCACGGTAATGCTAGTGACCCTTCCTGAGGCATCACAGTCAACATTAGAGGTGAGGTCTATTAAGCTTTCATTCCATCGAAGAGTGCATACATCAGATGGTAGCATTACCGTAACTGTATTACCGTTGAATCAGCCTGCTTCGGAAAGATGGATAAGTATGTAGGTACAATTCAGTTGACTGTTCACCATATCGTCTTCTCCAGCCTGTCCCACGCTAACGCTACCAAGTATTTCAGGCCCGATGAAAATGCTAGGATAAACAAGAAAGGATCTGTCGAAATAAGGTGTGCAGGAATCGATGTTATCCCAGCCAACTGTAGGAAATGCGTATTTTCGTCTTAAGCCAATGGTTTTCGACAATTTTTTCGACATTGATCTTAGCTTTTGGGCATATCCACGATACCTTTTACGAGATCGAGCGAGCGGTGCACTGGCTGATAATACCCAACGATACGCATGTGGACGAAGGCATGTGAATTGGAAAACATGCCTTCAACGGAAAGCGCCAAAACTGGGGCGCGGTGTGGGGTTGCTATAGCGGGGAAGCATACCTGCTGGAGGTCCTGGGCGCGTCGCAAGAGCAGGGTTACAGCAGAGCATGGCTACGCGAGATCCGTACTTAGAGCCGCGAAGAGAGACCATGTGCTTGCGAATGTGACCACCAACGAGTTCGCGATGTTGTGTGCCACTGTTTGTCAAGACATACTGTATGAGATAGTTGCCGAACTGATCACCAGCGACTTCGAAGAGTTAGCAACCATTCACACCGAGAGAGTAACCTGGAACCTACTGTCGATAAGGGGCATACGCGGACGATCAGGGCGAGCCTCGCATATGCGGTCCAGATACCGATCCAGGAATTCATTACCACCAATCTTGAGGCATTTCTCAATAACTTTGGAAGCGTACTGATCCATGCTATACTCTGTACTGAAACGGAGAATATGATCGATGGCACGACTACGGTCAGCAGGCGCGCCATGCTCACAGATATGCTGGATGCACCAGTTGCCAAATTGACCATGAGCGATGACATCGATACTTGCGAGCACTTCGTTGATGCAGGGACGCTATTTCGATTTAGTACTGATGGTAATACATGCTTAGTAGTATCTCAACATACCTTGTCTTCCTCAAGACAGTTCTCGAAGATGTTCTGTACGACCAGACTACCTGTCTCACCCAATGCGACTTCATGCCACATGCCGCGCAGAGCCTCGTTGACATAACGCATGATCTGGGGTGGGGAGTCGCTCCAACGGAGTTCAAAGAGCTTCTGCCAGACATGGCATGCGTATCGGTGAATGACAGTCTCTGGAATGCGGCGAAGTAGCTCATGGACCATGGTTGCCTTGTACTCTTCCGGAACACAGTCGAAGGCCTTCTGGATGACATGGCAGCCGAACGCGTCCATGCTCAAAGCAAGAGTATTTCCGCGGATGGCTTGGGCGATAGCAATAACTTGCTCGTGCGTACCATGCTCAAAGCAGCGCTGTACCAGGAAGTTGCCGAAACGGTTAACCATTAGAGCGTAGGCTTGAGAGATGATGGCCTCCACGATCTCATATTTTTGCTCCGGTGTGCCTACTTTGAGCTTTTGTTGAAGGAAGATAGATGCTTGCTGGTCGTTGTTGCAGATGATCTTATCGACAATGTATTTCCAGTTGCAGCTCATATTGCGGTCCAATAGGCGACGATAATTCATCGGTTCAACTGAGGGGACGTACTGTGAAGTACCTGCCTCACTTTGGGTCTACGCCATGTCAGTAAATACCAAGGTTCGATATGTCGTGGTGATGACTGACCTGGGAGTTCCATGGTGATGGCCCCATGCTGTTCTGGACGTTGAACTCATTTGCGTCAGGCGATAGTCTGCTGGCCATGGTGCCAATCGGAGCTGGATGGCCTATGGGATACATGGGTGGCATAGCGTACTGGTTGTAGCCTGAATCGAAGGCTGAACTAGGTCGGCTAGGTGGGTTACTCAATCCGTTGCCCATGCCAACACCCATACTGTTGTTGAAGCTATTGCCGATGCCGATGGAATTCGGCATGCCGTTACCCATGCCAGCATTGAAGCTGGTGGACATACCATTGCTGCGGAAGCTCTGGTCGAGAGGGAAGTGTGTAGGTTCATTCAAGAAACCGTTGCGGCGATAGCCTGACTGTGGGGGTTGTGGTCGGGGCTGGACCTGAGGTTGCGTCTGGGCCTGATATGGGGGTCCGAAGCTATTACTGCCGGTGTAGGCCGGACGAGCAGCTTCATTGCCCCAGCCGTAGTTGCTCCTGGTAGAGGCATTAAACTTGTTCTGCAAACTCGTGAGAGTCTGCTCAGTGACATCGCCCGGGTAGCTGTAATCAGCCTCAGACGATTGGCTCAGGTGCTCCATGGTTGACCGGGCTACATGGTGACTGTGCATCTCCTGGTTGACGCGGTTGACTTCGTTGCGAGCCTCCTGTAATTCCAGCTTCAGCTTCTGCAATTCGCTGGCCTCGACGAGGACAATGGAGCTGTCCATCTCGGTAGGTGGGGTAGATGTGAACTCGTCCGTCGCCGGCGTAATGGGAATGGATCCACTGGACGAGCTGTATGGGTCTTGCGGAGGAGAGCGACCGTTCAGCCGCTGTAGGAGCGAGTCCATGACAGCCGACTCTTCGTGAGCTTCCATCTTGGGCTTCTGTATAGGTCAGTTTGGGCGCTATAGAAGATGGTGACGGTGAGCCTATAATAGACGCTAGTTTGACTGACCTTATAGCCGTCGAACGAGCTGTGCTGTTGCAGCGGTATTTGGTTGCCCAGGGTATAAGGACCGAGTGGTCGCTTCATGCCCTGTGTATTGCATGTCAACGGTGAGCCAAAAGCACGCTGGAAGGCAAATGGGTATTGGTTCAGGCTCATGCTGCCTACCGCCTGGCCCAGTACCTCTGGCGAAGTGTCAATCCTAAGGTCTCCGGCCATGGCGAATCGATTGGGGC
>Ga0058698_10000229_pt1 | contig 33537 bp, 28 predicted proteins | sample AgamicAsSfe_FD_67288 | JGI IMG/M metagenome (GOLD analysis project Ga0058698, IMG submission 67288) | Agave microbial communities from Guanajuato, Mexico - As.Sf.e | ecosystem: Host-associated > Plants > Phyllosphere > Phylloplane/Leaf | place: Guanajuato, Mexico | collected 2012-05-30
CATATATCCCATCTATCATGCGTAGCGCAAAAGTACCAGAAGCTCTCATCCGGAGATAAAGGCTAGCTTGCGTCTTAGGGTACCATGATCCCTGTCACTTTGTGGGGCAACGCTCATCAGACTCATACCTCAGCATCACCTTGAATCGTGGCATAAATAGAACGATCCCTTCGTCCTGCAATCAGATAAGGAACTTTGAAGTATCATTTCCGTAATCTTGACCGCTGCCTCAACGCCATGGCATCGCACCCCATGCAACGATGCTGCGTCGTCGGCGTAAAGCACGAGGGGAAACCTCAAGGAGTGATCAAACAAATCGATAATATCCGCACATATTTCGCCTACCCAGAGGATAAAGACCCAGAACAAGCGATAGTTCTCATGACCGACGTCCTCGGCATGGACTTCCCCAACACCCAGCTCATCGCCGACCAATTCGCACAAAACGGCTATCTAACACTCATACCCGACGTTTTCAACGGCCATCAAGTGTCCTTTCCCATCGACCCATCTTTTGACCTGCAAGAGTATGTTGACACCACGATGCCAAAACCGGAGACTGTTGATCCAATGTATGAGCGCGTAATCGGATATTTGAGGAATGAGTTGAGAATCAAGAAGTTAGGAGGCGTGGGATATTGCTTTGGGGGCAAATATGTGTGTAGATGGTTGAAGGAAGGCGGCCTAGACGCAGGATTTATAGCTCATCCGAGTTTCGTCACTTCAGACGAGATCCGCAACATCAAAGGACCGCTAAGCATCGCTGCTGCAGGTACGTTTTTTCCTCGAAACAAATTTCGCCATTACTAAAAGAGAAGAAAAAGAAGAATAACAAGAACGACGCGTGCTAACATTGACCCCAGAAACCGATGACATCTTCCCCGCTTCAAAACGCCGCGAGACAGAAGACATTCTCAAAGAACATACCGTCCCATACCAGCTGTTTCTCTACTCGGATGTCGAGCACGGATTTGCGACAAAGGGCGATTTGTCGCATGAAAAGGCGAGATTTGCAAAAGAACAAGCGTTTCTGCAGGCGGTGTACTGGTTAGGCGAGTACGTAAAGAAGAGGCCAGGAGTGTAAACAATAAATCAGAGTTGTATAGAAACAACGAGGCGATCGAGACCAGGAAAGGCGTTGGAGGTATTAGGGATAGTGTCCACGATGATCACATCGCCAGAAGATGTGTGATGAATAGGATCATCGATGGAATTACCGACAATGCGAAGTTCCAGAGATTCTTCTGCCCCCTTCTCTTCTAGCACTATGTCTCTCTCTGTGCGCGAGATTGCATGCTCCAGGCCCTTATCAGTCTTGTCACATGGCCACATCTGCATATCGTCCTCGCTCAACGAGAAGATCCGCTCCGGATATGCAGTCTCGTACGTCTTGGACAAGGGGGATGCCATCAACACAGCATCCGTGTGGGCGCCCGGGTGAACATCGCGTGGTCGAAGGCGGTCCATTACCGTATCGATAGTAGTCAGCGCCGCCCCAATCGCCCAGACACAGAAGCTGATGGCGAAGTATACGACGAGAAACAAAGCCACAAGGAGACAGCCCCAAAGATAGCCTGTGAGAAGACTATCCAGTATCTCATTGGCTGGCGGAGAGGTTGACAGTGGTATGTGGTCTCCGGTTCGATCGATCTGTGGTCGGAGCATGATGGCTTGGTAGGGGAAGAGAGGTGGCATGTTTGGTTGGTATGGCGGTAGAATAGGTCCGAGTAAAGTTCCGATTTGTTGTCCAGTGTAGTGTACCAGCGGTATTGATACTTGTGCTCAAAAGTAGTCGTTGCACCACCTTGGTCAGAGTCTGCAAACGTTGCAAGAGGACTACGAGACGATATGCAGATTACATCTGCGTTTGATCCTCTGGAAGTCGCGCCTAACGATCACTGAGAGGGCGCCACTCATCTCCAGAGGGATGTGTAGGCTCATCACTCTTTCTTACCATGTTCAACACCAGCTCTTCCTTCTTCCCCACTCCTTCGTTCCTCCTTCTTGATCTTCCCAGCCCACGGCGGCTCCCCATCCTCATCAAACTCTGCCCACTGGAAAAATCCGCAGCTCTCCCTCCCCGGCACATAACCTGCATGACACATCCACATGTACCTGCCTCTACTCTCCTTCTTCCTCGTCGCGCACCTCAACACAGTCGGAACATCACACTTGCACTTTGGCGTATACCTCGGATGCAAACTATCCTTGTAAAAACGATACGTGATATTCAGCCGTTTATTCTTTGCAAGTGGGTGAGGATCGATAGCTTGAGCCGGAGCTATCGAGTGTTTCCATTCCTCCTGCATCTCGGCGTGCATGACCAGGAGCGAATTGTGCGGCAGGTGGATGCTAATCTGGCCCTGCGCATCGGCCAGTGAGCCGTCTTGTTTGCGGTGCACAGAGTCGTCTTCGGCGAGGATCTTGCGAACGCGGAATTCGCGCGCTACTCCCAGGCTTAGACTGCCAATGATGGCTCTTGGGCCAAGGTAGGTCAATTGATCCGCGTGGTAGCCGACGCTTTCTTGTGGTCCATCGTAGCAGTTCACAAAGGCTGTGTTGGCTTTCCATGGGTGAGGGGATTGGTATTTGAGTTTCTTGCCGGAGGGGTAGAAGTCGCGGATCCTGCGTTGGATTTCGCGGTTGACGGCCTCTTCAACCTGGGGACATGCGTTGAGCATTTCTGATGTGCTTTGCCGGACATCCTGGCCGATGTTAACATTATGATGCTGACTCTTCTGGGCTTTCTCACCTCGAGCTCGCCGCCGTTGTAAATGTACTCCGTCTTCTGTTTTTCTGCCTCTTCTAGGCTGTTGACGTAGAAGGAATACGTGTGCGGGCTCAAAACTACTCTTTCGAACAGCTTGAACTTATACCTATTGTACGAGGACGCTTCTTCCAACAATTGAGACAGCAGTGCTTCTGCTTGCTTTGCGGGGAGGAAGTTATGGATGATGGAGCAAGGCGTGTGTGCTTCAACATCCTCTGGGCTGTAAAGAAACAGTGTCTTCCCTTTCTTTACCATTGGCTTTTTCGTGGATGTCCCGTTGGCCGGAGTAATGCGATACGAGCTCAACGATGATTGATAGCCAACTGTAGATGATGCAGGCCGCTTCCTCGGCTGCGATAACGACTCCGAGGCTTGTTCCACATGTCCATCAGCGGCGAGCAATGCTTCAAGCAGGGTGCCTTCGTCGAGTTTGGGGTGTAGAGATGCCAGTATAGCCAGCTTGAAGTCGGTAGAGTCCTCTTCTTGCTGCACGCTTATATTCTCTACCGACTTTGGTGATTGTTCAGCCCACTTCCTCTTTCGCGACACGAACGCGTCCATGTCGATTGCAGTTGATCACGATGGCACTCATAGTGTCGTGATGATTCGCTAACGCATACGGAGCTCCTGATGGTGGCGACCGTTACAGCCAGACGCGTTGTCACGGGACAGCCCGAGTCCCGATGCAGCCCCGCCATATCCAAAGCGCCAGGCCTCGGTCTCATCCACATCGTCATCTGCAACCATGCAGCAGCACAACACCAGCATTTCATCCCAGCGCGACATGACGCGCCGGCCCCTACATATACTCCACGCGCCATAGTCTGCTACCATTATCCTCTTGGATTCTTCGTCATGCTCGAGTTTCGAACACAGGGCTTCAACGGCTACTCGGTCAAATACAGCCCATTCTTTGATTCCCGCATCGCAGTCGCAACCTCTGCCAACTTCGGGCTCGTCGGAAATGGACGACTATACATACTAGGTCTTACAGCAAATGGCATAGTAGCCGAGAAGTGGTGCGTGGGAACTCTTAGCACCCAGCTACTTTTCCAACATCTTTCGCATGCTAACATCCCCAACCTTAGGTTCGACACCCAAGATTCCCTCTTCGACAGCACCTGGTCCGAATCCCACGAGAACCAGCTCCTGACCGCCTGCGGCGACGGCTCCGTAAAACTCTTCGACATCAATGTGCCCACGTACCCCATCGCCTCGTGGCAAGAGCACGCCCGCGAAGTCTTCGCCGTGCATTGGAACCTCGTGGCCAAAGACACATTCCTCTCCTCCTCCTGGGACGGCTGCATCAAGATCTGGAACCCCAACTCAGACGCGAGCATCACGACCCTACCAACACATTCCTGCACCTACTCCGCATCTTTCAGTCCGCACAACGCCAGTGTGTTGAGTAGCGTATCGTCAGACAGCCACCTCCGCGTCTTCGATTTGCGCACACCAGCGAGTGCGTCCAACCACCTAACCATGAACGTCCCGATACACCAACCGCCCAAGGCGCGCATGGGCCAAGCAGCCAGTATTGGAATTGCGCCCGCAGAGGCCTTGACACACGACTGGAATAAATACCGCGATACCATTGTTGCAACAGCCGGCGTGGACCGCGTGATACGTACTTTTGATATTAGAATGCCGCAGGCTGGACCCGTTGCTGTTCTCCCAGGGCACGAGTATGCGGTAAGGAAGTTGAGCTGGAGTCCGCATTTATCTGATATTCTACTATCTGCGAGCTACGATATGACGTGTCGGGTGTGGACAGATGGCAGTGCCATGGGCGTAGGGTCTGTGAAGCAGGAGAATATGCTGGAGGACCCGATGTTTTATGGCGGAGGAAGGGAGATGGGGAGGATGGGGAGGCATACAGAGTTTGTGACGGGTGTGGATTGGTGTCTGTTTGGGGCGGAAGGGTGGTGTGCCAGTACGGGTTGGGATGAAAGGGTTCTGGTGTGGGATGCGAGGGCTGTTATGCAATGAGACGACCAAACCCCATGCACAACATAAAAGACATTTGTGAGATATAGACTGTTCTTCATTCAACTACGTAGGCGAAACAATAATACTCGGCGATATACACACTGCGAGCTATGCTACCGAAAACAAAGATCCCCAATAAGAAACAAATAAATAGGGTATCGTCCCATGATCGCGCCTTTATCAACCCCTCAACACCGTTGCCATGCAGGAAAATAACCCCAAACAACCTCGAAACGCCCACCAATGCTCAAGCGGTGCAAGCAATCTCTCCTCCTCAACAAGTCTAGTAACGCCACCATGCATCACCCACGCCCCTCTACAAATATTTTGTCCCTCGTCTTCTCCACCTTCATTCCGTGACCGTACCTCTGAGCCATGCTAAAGATCTCCAAGGTTCAAAACATCATCGAGCGCATCGTCCATCTCGGCCATGTCCTGCACACTACCACCTTGCCAATGCATACCCACTTCGTCGTCAATTTGCATGGGGTCCCCGAAATCGATCGTCCATGTCTCACCATTGAGATCAAGTTTCCCTGCATTGCCGATACCATTGATGCCATTTGCGGTGCCGGTGCCGTTAATACCAACGCCATTCGTTAGCACGGGTTTCCGGGGCGGATCGTAAATGTCCTCGATGCCTTCGGTGTCGAGGAAGCGCGAGTTCATAACTGAACCTGCGATGAAGGGTGTTTGTCCTAGATACGAGTCTCCCAGTGCAAGCGCTAGACGCAAGTCTTCCATGCATAATAACTTTCTCTTCCGTCGCTCTTCGGCTTCGACGGGTAGCTCGCCTGCCGTGCCCCTTGCCAATTCACCCCGTTCGACAAGGCGTTCTTCTCTCGCAAGCTTCTTCTTGAATTCGCCCGTTCGGACGTACCCGGGACCGTTGTTGGCGACCTTTCCGAGTAAATTTGCTAGCGCTTCTTTGATGTACGTTTCCGTTGCGATGTTGAGGTAGTCAGGACAATCAGATGTGTGACCCTGAGGCAGACCAAACTCGTAGCATATAGGTAAGAGCCGGTAGGATATGGTAGTTGCCGTAGGGAACTCGTGGGTTTCGACAGACAGGGCCGAAGTGTAGCGTTTGCGAATTTCGAGTTCCCAGTCTATTCGTCGTGTTAGTTCACTTCACGCCCTGCTGTGAAGAGAATAGAAATGAAGGTATACGTACTGGTCTTTCCAAACCCACCCCCCTGATTACTGCTTGGACCAACATCCAACTGCTTCGCCCGTCTCGCATCAACGTACTCCTGCGCCGGCCCATTGGCGCCGCTACCCGCGCCCTCCAACCCCGTACTCAGCGGGCTTTCCCCAGCAGGTATGCCCTTGAGCCTCTTTCTTTCCCTGCGACTCAACTGCATAACCTCATGCTTGAGCCTCTTCTCGCTCTCATCCCCCGTCCCCTTGACCGTCCCGCTTGTCGGCTTATCACTACTCGACACCCAGCTCGCGATGCCTGCTTCGGGCGGATCGCGCCATATGTTGGCGTAGATGGCTGTGAAGAGAGCATTGTGAGCGTGTTCGAGGGCGGGCGTGGTCAGGATCTTGCCGAGCTTGTGGGACAGCTCTTCTTGATTGAGGTTGCCGAGGAGGAAAAAGGAGAGGGTCTTCTTGTACGTGGTCCAGTCGACATCGCTTATCGAGCCCTTGACTGCCGAGTATAGGGGCTCGACGTCTATGCGGGGGGCGCGCGGCGCGTTGGGCTTCTTGGTGAGGTCGGTGTTGAGGGATGTGAGGTTGGGCAGGGTGCCCGTGGAGAGTGTCGGCGTGGTCGAGACATTCATGTCATTGGGCCGTATCGTGCCTGCCATGATGGCCGTGGATGCGCGCCGTCGTGGCGCTCAATGCGTGGGAATGGTTGCGCGTTGCGAGATGGTCGCGCAGCTGGACGGGTGCGCGTGCGGATTGCGGAGACGGCCACAAGCGGCGGGAGAGCGACGGTGGGGCGTGGACGACTCGATAGAGGCGTCGATAGAGTCGCGCGAGGGTTGGTAAGTGTTCCCCGATGACGGGCAGATGCAGGAGGCGTTGTGCGGGGCCTACGCTGATGGACTGGCATACAGGCGTGGAGAGCGTGAGGTCAGAGCTCGGGGGTCTTGCGGAGTTGTTGCTGGGGGCAAGCTAACGAGTCCCATGAAACCCCCAACCTTTGCACATCTCACACATCACTCCAAGGTCAGAGTCAGATTGTTAAACTTTGAATTCATTCGCTATGCAGCTGCACAATAAGATGAAACCACCTCTTATACACTACCGTCCAAATGCCAGTGCAGTCGCTTTTGTACCATAAACACCATCCTGTTTACCATACGGCTTCACCAGTTTTCATCAAGCACATCCCCCATCTACCACAGAACATCCCTAGTTTTCACCAAACACATCCCCCAACTCCACCTTGCCCACACTCCAAATCTCCCTCTCATCCTCCATCTCATCACTCGACAAGCCCAAACCACCCGCTCCACCCTCAGCTTCTTTCCTCTCCCTAGCCTGCCCAGCCAGCCTCATAGCCACCCTCTTGAAGTAGTCTCCCATACTGCGTTGTTGACCGGCCGACAGCGTCTTTCCAGGCCCAGCCATGTACTTGTCGAACACAGCAGCCTCCTCATCCACAACCGAGAAGATAGCAAGGAACGCTGCCTCGGCAGATAGCTTGACTGGGATAACAGGGTCGCGAACTGATGCGAAGACCACTGGGATGAGTAAGGGAATATGCGGACGGACAAGGTCATTGTGCTCGCGCGCAACTGTGCGCAGCACCACGAGTGCCAATCGCCTTGTATCCACAGGATGTCCAGGCTCAACCACTGGCGCCAGAGCCTCGAATATAGGCTTGGTGTGGTCGAAGCTCTTGTTGCTCTTTTCCGAGAGCAGATATTTACCAGCGGCGAGAATAGAGTTGTCCGAGATGAACGGCTGTGCGTGGCTGATTCCTTGGCAGATTACGGATACGGTGTCGTCTGCAAAGGATTCTGTCAAGGCTTCTGGGGCATCTAGCAGGATGGCGTTGAGTGCCAGGACAGAAGCTTTGTTGTAGTGGGTAGTAAGTACTCTGGCCTTGAGCAGGCTGGACGCGATTTCCTCCGGGAGACAGCTGATAAGAGCGCCCAGAAGTCGAGCGTTTGTAATTGCCATTGCATCTGTATTGTGTCAGTAACTGTAGACAGGGTCAAGTCTCTACTGAACTTACCATTAGAATCATCGCTTTCGTTATCGATGAGACCTAAGATGGCATTCCTGCTTGCTTCGCTCATGTTCTTGCCTGCCTTGCTCACCACCTCAAACAAAGCCTTCAACATAGCCGTCCTGACATTTTCGTCGGCTGTCTTGGATCCAGTCACCAACTCAGCGATAAGCGGATCAACTCTCGGTGTAAGCTTGATCAAGGTACCAAGAGCCTTTGCCGCACGCGCTCGCAAGATATCCGAAGAAGTATCCGCAAGCGACTTGGCGAACGTGCGTTGAAGTTGGGGCAAGAAAGGCTTGAGGAAGGTTGGGATCTTCTCAAGCAAGTTGTTGAGTGTGAGCAGGATAGCTGCCTTGACTTCGACAGAACGCTCGGTAACCACACGAATGAGAGGTCCGGTAATCTGAGTGACGAATGGCTGCAGTGACTTTGCGCTGGTGCGATCGATAACATCGGAAATGGCCAGGGCACCTTGGACTCGCTGATCTACTGAACCATTCATGAGACCCTGCAAGAAGATAGGCAGGATAGCGTTGATGCCCTTGGGAAGCGAGAATCCAGGGAGATCTGCACCAGCAACACCAACTTGGTTGAGTGTCTGACGAGTCGATATAACAAGCGACTCCATCTCTTCCTTCCGCAGACGCTTGCTCGTAAGAGTGCTGAGGGCAGTCCATGCAGCCTTGACAACCTCTGTATCGCTGTCGCCAAAGGAGATGAGGAGTGCGCGGATAAGGTCGGGGTAGTATCTTGAAAAGTCGACGTCGGCGTCTGCGAAGAACTTGGCCAGATGCATGTCGGCACGCGCACGTCTCCGCTCATCATCATGTTTCGACAAGGCCAACATGACGCTCATGGCAGTATTAAGACCATCAAACTCATCCACGGATAGCAGTACCGTGTCGAAAGCTGTCTCGAGCTCTGACTTGAGCTCCTCGTCCTTGGACGCGATGACATTGTCCATCATGGTGTTGAGGATGTTCGGCAGTCTTCTGGTCATAGCGGAGCTTGCGACCTCAGCCAACGACGCAATAGCGCGGGCATTGAAGGCAGACATAGGCGAGGTAAGCAGCGTAGGCAGAAGGTTTGGTAAGATAATGTTGGATCGCGCTTGATCTGTGAGGAGGGTGAGAAGCGCGGAGAGCGCGTTCTGCGCATCGTCATCCGAACGCAGAAGATTGAGTAGGTAAGGCAGAACTTGGTCGACAGCCCTCTTGCCGAAGATCTGTTGCAGAGCATCGAAGGCTTCGGCAGCTGCTTCCCGCACATCCGCGTTGGGATCCACCAAAGCAGTTCGAACAACCTGGATAAGAGTCTTCTCGTAATCTTCCAGCTGCTCTGGCGAGGCGGCTGCGATGAGCTCGCGAAGGGCGATGCAAATACCCTGCTTGGCGTCTGTATCGGTGGTGTGTAGACCTTCTTCGAGCGTAGGCAGTAGAGTGGCGAGTACACCATCTCCTGCCTTTCGAATGAGCTCTCCAAGCGCGTTTCCGGCAATGACCTTCTGCTCCATGTTCGAGCTTGCCAAACGACGGATGAGAAGTTGGGTGAGTGTAGGGATAAGCTCGCGTAGAGTACGTGGGCTGGCCACCAATGCCTTCCATACGTTGATAGATGCTGTCCGCACCAAACCGGATGTGTCGCATCTGCAGATGTACAGTGCAGACAAGACCTTGTTGCGCTTCTCTTCTCCGAGGACTTCGAGCAAAGATTGACCGGCCTCCTTGGCGCCCTCTTCGACTTCCTCCTCTTCCACCTTGCCACTGATACCAGTGAGGTTGAAGAGTAGGTCTCCAACAAGCTCGACGGAGCTAAGACGAATCCTGTAGCTGTCGTCTGCAAGACCTCTCTCCAGCTCAGGTAGCAGCAAGTCGATAGCTTTGGTAGCAAAGTTCTTGACCAAGAGACGACCAGCGCGCAGGGCAGTCTCTCGAATCGATTCCACATCGTCTGCAAGACCGCCAAGAATAGGAGGAATGATCTTGCTGAGGTAGTTGGCAAAACTGTTTCCGAAGCAGACCGGCAAGAAGATGAACAAGGACATGAAGCCTTCGCGGACAGAAGCCCTGTTGCTGGCCACGTTCTGCAGGATACTGGGTAGTGTTTCCTCCAGGCGTCCAGTTCCAAGACCGGCGAGGACCTCTGAAAGAGCTTGGGCAGAACCAAGTCGGTCTCCAGCACCGGTGTCGGACTTGAGTGTAGACATGAGACTTGGAATGAGATCTGGTAGGGCATCCTCTCCAAGCTTCTCCACTAGGGATCCGAGCGCCTTTGAAGCAGTAGCACGCGTAGCCGGTACAGGGTCCACAATCGCGACCCTTAGTCCAGCGACCAAGATGGGCAGATGAGATGTGAGGTCCTTCCTTTCCGAAAGGTATGCCAAACTGCCAATGATTTGTGAGGACTTTCGCTTGGTTCCAGATCGATCGCCTAGACCTCGTTCCAGAATACGAACCACGAGAGCAAGAGAAGGCGCGTCGAGGAAATGTGCGAATTGAATCTTGATGAGAGCATCGAGGGCATCGTCTGTGTATTTGGTTGGGTCGCTGAGAGCCTTCAAGATGATGTTGACAACGCTCTTGATCTCGGGGTTGCTGATGACTTCACCAAATCGCTGCAAGCTTCGGTTGGCTGAAGCTCGTACTTCCTTGTGACTGTCTGTCAATACGACGGTAAGGGGCGGGATGATTTCTGGCAAGCTTAGAGCTAGCTGGCTGGGGTCTAGGTAGGCCATGGCTCCTAGAGAGTCGCAAGCACCCTTCTTACTACGCCACTGATCCTCGTCGAGACCTTCCAAGAGTATCGGCAGAACCTGTCTGACACCAAAGGAACTAAGCGAGGAGAAGCAGGTCTTGGCAGCATCCAAGCAGGCTTCTCGAACGTCTGTACTAGTATCGCCAAAGCCCACGAGCAGTTGCGGTACTAATTGAATAACGTAGGGCTCGAACAGGCGACCGAGGATCAAGGAGAAGAGCTCATATGCCAGGTACACTCCCTGCCTTTGGTTGGGATCTTTCTTGTTCTCGCTAGCTCCTTTGAGCGTAGACATGATGCGATGTTCTTTGAGCAGACCCAGACCCTTACCACGTACGATACCCGCAAGACCATAAGCAGCACCGCGACGCGAGGCGTACTTCTTCGATGTGAGAAGTTGATCCATCATTTGGTTGATGTAGTTCGAAACCTCTTGTTCTGAGGTTCGTACTAGAGGTGGCAAACATTGAGCAACGGCGTATTGCACAGTCTCCGAAGGTGTACTGAGAGTCGCCAGCAGTCTTTGCACGACCTTTGGAACTCGCTCGTCGCCGGCAGCCAAGTGACGACCCAATGCACCATACAGAATAATGACTGCTTCGTTAACTTGATCGTACATTTCTGACTTGCGATCAGGAGCTTCGAGAGCGTTCTCGAAAAGCTCCATGAGAGGTTCGACCTTGGTTTGGGCTTTGACGGTGATCACCGAGGTTGCTGCTTCAATCAATTCTTCTCTCACAGCTGGGCTTCTGTCTCCCAAGGGGCCCTCGTAGATTAAGAAGTTCAAGAAATCCACAAGATCGTCGGGCTTGAAACCTGGTGTCATTTCCTTGAAGGTAAGCGCGATACCATCTCTGCTCTCCCAGGGGTCGCGTAGATCAACCTTTCGCGGCATGCCATATTCGTCACGCTCTGGAACGCGTGGCTTCGCCTTTTCTGCGTATGTCTCCCGAAGCCTACGTAGGATGTCGTCAAATGTATCAGGAAACTTGGTGATAACCTCGCCAATAGCTCGTGCAGTCGCCCTCCTGAGCGGTTTGTCGAGAGAGTCCAGGTAGGGCAGCAGCTGCACACCAGCATCTGCTTTAAGCTCTAGGTCGTTTTCTTCCCAGATTGTCCGGGCAAGCTCAGCATTTTCAGGCTCGTCATCGTGGCATGCGATGAAGATCTCCTCACTAAACTTCAAATCGTTCATGTCCAGTTCAGCATCAATGGCTTGCAGGATCGCAGTTCGGACACCAGTCTCAGGTGCGATGGTACCACGCAGCAGGGCGCCCAGTTCATCGTTGTCAATGTTGGGAGCTAGGCCGCTAGCCAGGTTGGTAATGCAGTCCTTGATGATCTTGTAGTGCTGTTGGTACTTCTGCAACGACCATACCAGAATCTCCAATAAGGCTTTTCGCGGCAGACGTGGGTCAGTGCCTATCGGATATTAGCAAAACGATCTACCTGTGTACCTTCAGGAGCTTACAGGAGTTGGTGTGGAAGGTCAACACTTCGATGGCTAGGATGAGTTGCTCGTCGGCTTCTTCAGCTGCAGATTTGCCTATGCCACCCTTCTCTAATACAAGGAACAATAGAGGGAAACAATATGCTAGAGACACTGCATCAAGTGGCCTTTGCTCGCTCAAGAAGCGAAGACGGTATAGGACACGCGTTACCAGATCTAGCATGGTTAGTATAATTTTACTGTTAATCCGCAATCGATATGAACTTACCACCCAGGTCTTCATCTTCGTACTCGCTAGCAAGCTGTATGGACCCAATCGTTCGTAGTACTGCTACGCCGATAAATGGTCGCATCGTGCCCAGACGGCTGGATATCCGCTCGGAACAGGATATCAAAGCGGTCGCGGGAATGTCTCCCAGCAGAAGACCAGCGCCAGCACGGATGGCTTGAATCAAGAGATCTACGGCCGGTCCCATCCATTGCTCTGCCTCGGTAGGAGGTCCAGTAGCAAGACTGCGGATGATACCCACACCTCGCCTCATCCTGTGCTCTGTGGCCGCCACTTCTTTCCTTATGGCAGCCTCTTTCGCCAGCTGAGCGTTAACCTTGGCCTGGTCATCTGCGCTGAGTTTCTTGGCTTGACCCTTCTTCTGTGCAAGCTGAGCTCGCAGCTCCTCCTCCCACTTTAGCGTATCGTAGTCTTTTGTGTTCTTGTCGATGACTACAGGAGCCTTTTTCGACAGAACATCAATGTAGGGCGTTCCCTCTGGTGTACGGAAAATGGCAGCTTCGGTTGGTCCTACAGATTCCATCTGCTTCGGGTCAAGATCTTGACTGAACTGTTTGATCACGGCTGGCAAGGCAGCTTCTGGAGCCACGAAAGCCATGTCGGTATAAGCACTGTAGGCCGCTGCGTTGATAGCAGGCAATGGCTCATTGTCCTTGTTCTGTATTGCGCGTTAGCAACAAGCTGTTAGGCAGAGTGGAATGAAAGTGGTACCTCAGTTGCTTCGTTGATAGTGTTCACAAACTCTTGCAGATTATCCCGCACAAGCTGACCTGGATCTACACCCATGCGAAGGCACTGGTCGATCCAAGAAACCCTTGGGATAATTTCTTTCCTTGCTAACACAATAAGGTTCATAGCCTGCTTTTGCAGGCTTGCATCGTCCACGCTTGCGTTGTGATTCTTTACTGTCTCTGGAGAAAGGCATATGCAGCCCAACACGGCCCCAAGTTCAACAGAGCTTGCCTTGGATGCGAATGCCGCACTATCCTTGTCTTCCTTCTCACTGGACCTGTACCATGACCATAACCCTTCTACGATGATGTTGCTGATCTTATCTGGAGAGGTCTGGAGATATGATTGCGTTAGGGCTTGTTTAGCAGCGGATTTGGCTTTAGCAGAGACGCTGGGAGCAACAATCAGGAAGATGAATGCCTGCGCCCATGCATCTGCGACTTCTTTTGAAGCTTGAGTGACCTCGGGGGCAAGTGCTTTTAGGGCGCGAAGCGCAATCGAGACATCCTCTTCGGAAGACAGCTTCGAATATACTTTGGGGTTGAGATGAATGGAAGGCTTTGGTTGCGTGGCCAGCGATTGGGAGATGACATCGGATTTCTTATGGATAGATCCAAGCTTCTCGTCCTTCATGTTCTGTACCCTATCGATGAGAAGCGCGGTCGCATAGTGTCCTACCGCGACCAATCCACTTTGCGTTGCAGGCAAGGGGTTCGCGTTGACTTCCTGCCAGATCTCAATGAGTTTTGGTAGGGTGGTTTGGCAGAATGCAAGTACGTCTGGTTGGGATTGTTGCTCGTCGGAAAGACCCCACCAGATATCCGCAGCACGAATAGCCCAGAGGCGCTTGACGGGCACACGCTTATCACCCATACCCTTGATAAATGCATCCGAGACAGTTTTGTCGAGGGATACTCCATTAGCTAAGCCAAAGTTCAAGTGGGTTGTCATTGCGGACACTTCGGCTACGACAGCTGGCTCGCTTGGCTCCTTCAGAGCGACTGGAGCGATACCTGCTGGTATCTTCTTTGACAAGGATATCGATTCAGGTAGTGCTGAAAGCATCTGAGCATGCAGAACTTTCTGGTCAACACCGGATACTTTGCCTTGTTTCAATGGGGTAAGCACTTCATCTGCCACCTTGTCAATTTTGGCATCATCTTTTGATCGCGAAGCCAAGGCTTTGAAAGTTCGCAAGGCGCCTGCTCGGATTGCGGCATTGCTCGATTTGACATTTGAAAGCAACGGCTTCAGCATGTTTCCCAGCAGGATGTCAGAGAGGTCCATGGTTTCCGGAAGGGCCAGGAACATGGGTGAGACAATGTCGTTAAGCACCACTTCCGGCGCTCTCAGCAAGGCCTTTTCGATGGGTGGTATGACATCCTTGCGCAGCTCTTCCAGTGTAGGGAAGCTGTCAAAGAAGTCGTGCAGCGCATTGGAAATGTGATCAGGCAGCTGGCTCCTTGATCCCACAATCTCCCTCGTATAATATGTGTAGTAGTCTTGTTTGTGGGCTTCGAGGAGCGGCTTAACGGTCTCGAGACGGGACGAGACGCCGGCAATGACGCCAAGGAAGACAGCGTTTCCAGCCGTGGGCGCGCTGCCCTTTGCGGTGAGGGTCGTGATGAGTTTGGAATGAGCGTCCTTGCCAATGGCCTCGGAGCGGAAGATGGCGCGCAGGGCGCGGCGCGTCGAAACGAGGGCCGCTATTGAGATGCGGCCAGCTCGCCGGTCGCCGCCAGCACCCACGCACGTCTCTAGCACGCGCGCATTCGCCAGAGCCACATCCAGTCCATGCTTGGCCCACCGCTCAGGCGATTTTGCAAATTGCAGCAGCAACACCGAGCACCAGTCGTTCAGCACAAACGCGTTGGCGTGTGCGATTGCCTTTTTGGAACATTCGTTTGTCAGAAACTTGACGATCGGAGGCAGCACCTTGTCGCCATGTGGCCCGTTGACCAGCGACTTGAGGACGCCTTCGACCGCTCGTCGTGATTCGCGGTCGTCGTACAGCGGGTATGTTTCGAAGAGTAGTTCGAGGAGCGCCTGGAGGTCGGCTGTGACGAGCGCTATGTGAAAGGTCTCTGGTCAGCTGATATCGCCCTCTGCGTAGTCGTCAAAGGCACTCACAGTCGTCCGCCACCTGGTGTTGCAGTCCCGAGAGCTCATTGACTCGGCGCTTGGTGGAGCTTGTGATGAGCTTCGGCCGCAGCTCGTCGCGGCTTATGGCCCGCGACTCAGCGTCCCCATTCACAGCAGCCATGTCGTCCAGTCCACATGTGAAAGCGGATTGCGGGGTGTTATGGCGGGGTGCTTGCCGGCGAAAGTATCGCGAAGTTGCCAAGAGTTCTCGTTTATTTGCTAGGGCGATGACATCGGAGAGTGGAGCACCATTCATCACCCAACCCAACCCCCACTGGCACTTCCGCCCTCGACAACCACTTGACTGCCTCTCCTGGAACACTGCGCCCTTATGCGTCCCACCAGCTACGACAATCCACCCAACCTTGATCTCGCCCGGGATCAAGCTCCGATATACTCCATACGGAAGCCCGCCTGAGACCCCTGCACTCACATTACAACCACTCAACCAAACTCCGAGTTTTAGCCATGGCGAAGAAAAAGAAGCCCGCCGGCAACCCCGCTCGAGGCTTCGCGACCACGTCGGTTGCGAGCAAGCCCAAGCCAGAAAAGACTGCTGCAGACGTCCCAGCCAAGCAAGTCGTTCAGGCACCGGATAAGGAAAGCGCGACTGCACCAGAGCCCACACATGCGCCGACGACGTCCCAGACGGCCGAAGCGCCCAAGCCAGAGGTCGCACCCACTCCCGAGGAACTCGAGGCCCAGCTAGAGCGCGATGAACTCCAACTGCTTGTTGAGAAGCACGCACCTAAGGTCCGCCGTGAATCTAGTCGATATGTCTCCAAATTCCAGACGGACCGTAGGCTCCTCCGCAGCCAGTCGCATGCCATGACGGTCCACGATTGGCTTCCCAGTGAGATCTTAGATAGCATTATTCTCCTAGCCCAGGCGGAGTCGAACGACTCCAACAGGAGGCAGGGACAGCAGTCCCTTCTCAAGACCCTGACTGAAGAGGATGCCATGTCCAAGCTTTGGACCCTTGATCTTACCTTGCGTGAGCTAGGTTTCTCTCAGGATCATATTCAGCCCGTCTTGAGATGGCTTTGTGCCAATGCTGCAAGCATTGATGCGTCTTCTGGTATCTGGGGTCTTCAAGAAGCGCTAGAGTGGCTTGCTTTGGACCAATGCGAGGACCACTCTTTCTCATATGAAGAATCGCAACCCAGACGGTCAGGACTCGAGTCCCTTGATGTTTCTCGACCTCCGACACCGCCGCCTCAGCGGTCCACCAACGGAAACACCATGTCTGGAGCCTCACCTTCCGCACCCGTAAAAGCCCCAGCACAGGCAGAGTCTAGCCAATCGGATGTCTACGTCAGTGACCTCGATAGCGACCTTGAGTCCGACGAACTTATTCCTGCGTATCTGAAGATCAAGGGCAAGCTGTTTGAGATTGATCCACAGCTCGTCGATGCGTCCACACGGAAGCCAAAGGGATCTAAATCTAAGAAATCCGCGCCTGTGCCTACGCAGACTCCAGCTGTTCGGAAACTGCTCTCCCAGTTGCAGCAAATTACGTCTGATCCTCTCTTTGACGAATACCAAGCTGAAGCGCAGTGGCCCGCAAAGCGTAATCAAATCGCACAGAGTCAAGCTGAGAAGAGGCAACAAAATGGCTCACAGTCTAGTAATCCTCGAGTGCAAGATAACGACACCACTTTAGATCTTTCAGTATCTGCAAAGGTTGAAGCCAGTCCCGTACCAGCAGCTTCTCCAAGCGAGCGCGATGGTGAAGAGGACGCTGATCTACTAGGAGGCATGTTTGCAGTACCCGATGCAACGTCCGCTCCCGAGGCTACGTCCAACGGCACAGACTCCGACAATATAGCACTACGTGACTTTGGCAAAATGAGTGGAGTGTCTCCTCGCAAAGTGCTTGAAGAGGCCATGAGATCAAGGTTGGTTTTCTAACTACCCTGCAGACATTGACTAACAACCGCAGGGATGCTGGAGCGCGACTATCTTACAAAATGGTCTCACCCACAACGTATACTTGTCGGCACTCGGTGACCATCACCTGGTCGAAGGAACAAGACATCGAGTACGACACCGATATTGCTGGGGTTGTTTGTACTCCGTACCGGAAGCAAATCATCTTCGAGGCGACTGAAATCGCTGCTGTATCGGTTGAGCAAAGTGAAAGCTTCATATCTGTCGCTGCACTCTTCTCAATCTCTGCTGCTCTACCGAAAGAAGAGAAGGTTTACCTCCGGCTTCCGTCTAACTGGAGAGACGTCTACAGGGAGTTCTTAGAGCGCCGCAAGACACGCCTAGACGCGGAAGATCGTGATGCTATCAAACATTACCGTTCGATCATCGAGGATCAGATCGAGAACGAAGAATCAGATGGTGTCGTGCTTACAAATCGCTTTAAGATGCGCGCTCAGGCGGCTACAAGCTCGAGCGCATCGAACTCGGGCTATAGCACACCGGTGCGACATCACGACGGTCTGAGAGAATTGTGGGCTGCAAAAGCTTCAACTTCATCATACCAACGTATGCTTGTTGGACGGATGAACCTCCCAGTCTTTAATTTTAGGGACTCTATCTTGTCAACAATCGACAAGAATCAGGTTACAATCATTTGCGGTGAGACTGGCTGTGGAAAGAGTACACAAATTCCGGCTTTCGTCCTCGAGCACGAGCTCTCACAAGGCAGGTCATGCAAGGTCTATTGTACAGAGCCAAGACGTATATCTGCAATTTCGCTTGCGCAACGTGTGAGCGAGGAACTTGGCGAAGGACCCAAGGACCTTGGATCAATGCGCTCACTTGTAGGATATGCAATTCGCCTTGAATCAAAGACGTCTTCACAGACTCGCTTGATATACGCAACTGTTGGTGTGGTATTGCGAATGCTAGAATCATCTGGAGGGCTACAAGAGGTCACACATTTGGTCATCGATGAAGTCCACGAAAGATCCATCGACACAGATTTCCTTCTTGTTATCCTTCGATCACTCATGGAACGCCGACCTGAACTCAAGGTCATATTAATGAGCGCTACGGTAGATGCCGCAAAGTTCTCAAGGTATCTTAACGACGCGCCAATCCTCACAGTACCAGGTCGTACCTTCCCAGTTCAGACTCGATACCTGGAGGATGCGGTTGAGTTGACCAATTATACTGGAGCATCTGATGTGACCAAAAACACCGCTACAAGCGATGACGACGATGGTGACGATATCACAAGCGATAAATCCGGTATCCCCAGCAAACTACCAGGTTACAGTCCGGCCACACGTAGTGTGCTCTCCGCGTATGACGAGTACGCCATTGATTACGATCTAATCACTCGTCTGATTGAGACAGTCGGGTATGATTCGCAGTTGAGCCGCTTTAGCAGTGCCATCTTGGTATTCCTTCCGGGTATCGCTGAGATCCGCCAGCTCAATGACATATTGGTCAGCCATCCCTCATTCAAGGCCGATTGGTATGTGTATCCACTACATTCCACCATCTCAAGCGAAGACCAACAGGCCGCATTCCTTGTCCCACCTCCAGGCGTACGCAAGATCGTGCTTGCTACGAACATCGCTGAGACCGGAGTCACAATTCCGGACATCACCTGCGTCATTGACACAGGTAAGCACAAGGAGATGAGATTTGACGAACGCAGACAGCTATCACGCTTGACACAATCATTCATATCGAGAGCCAATGCGAAGCAGCGACGCGGTCGTGCTGGCCGTGTACAGGAAGGTCTATGCTTCCATCTCTTCACAAAATATCGCCACGATAACCTCATGGCGGAACAGCAAACACCTGAGATGCTGAGGCTTTCACTCCAAGATTTGGTCATGCGCGTGAAGATCTGCAAGCTGGGTGATATCGAGGCTACCCTTGCTCAAGCACTCGATCCACCCAGTTCGAGGAACATTCGCCGTGCTATTGATGCACTTGTAGAGGTCGATGCGTTGACGCCGAGCGAAGAGCTAACACCTCTTGGTCGTCAAATCGCAAAGCTCCCATTGGATGCACACTTGGGCAAGCTTGTACTTCTTGCAAGCACATTTGGTTGTGTTGACGTTGCTATCACCATTGCTGCCGTTGTGTCTTCCAAGTCACCCTTCTTGACACCGTTTGGAGCAAAGCAACGAGCTGACATCGCTCGCCTCGCATTCAAGAAGGGCGACTCCGACCTCCTCACCACATACAACGCCTATAGGGCCTGGAAAGCAGTCTGTACCACACCGGGACGATCTGAAATGCAATTCTGCCACAAAAACTTCCTGAGCCCGCAAAACCTTGGGAACATCGAGGACCTCAAAGCCCAACTCTTCTCCTCACTAGTCGATGCAGGCTTCATCCAACTCACGCCCGACGAGCGCCGCGCTACGAACCGCTACCGCAACACATCCCGCCACCGTGTCTTCGTCGACATACCACCTCAATACGACATTCACACCGACAACGACGTCCTGGTAAACTCCGTCATCGCAACGGCCTTCTACCCCAAGATCTTGACCCGCGAAGGAAAAGGCTGGCGCAACATTTCTAACAACCAAACCGTTTCCTTGGGCCCAACTTCCGTTAACAAGGGTAGCCAAACCGCACACTTCCTTTCATACTACAACATTATGCAATCCAGCAACAAGTTCTACAACGCGCACTCTACTTCCATTGCGTACCCGCTTCCCATGGTCCTCATGGTCGCTGCGGACAACGCCATGGATTTCAAGTTACACGCCGGTGTCATCAGTCTGCCTGGCAACGTCCTCCGTTTTGCAGTGAGGGAGTGGAGGGCGGCTGTTGCGCTCAAGGTGTTGAGACGCCGCGTCAAGGAGATTTTGGCAAATAGCTGGAAGAATCCGAGTCGGCAGCTGAGTGATCGGGAGAAGGAGTGGTTGGGCTTGTTTTATAAGATGTTTGAGGAGAGGTTTGAGAAGGATGAGAGGATTAGGGAGAGGGGTGGGGGGAAGGCGAAGTGAGTTGATGGATGATGGATGGATGGATAGAGATAGAAGCTAGGTTGGTGTGGCTGTGTTATAGTCGAATGTAATAGCATGACTTGCTACCAAGATATCATCATTCACAGTGAAATCAGACATCTATTTCGCCAACCCGCATTTCCCGAATCTGAACCCTCGAATGTACACCGACGTGCCCTAGATCTAAGCAAGACTCCTAAACCCAATATGCAGCAACTCAGAAAACTCACAATCGCCTGAAAGCCTCAACGGAACCTCCTTCGTCCGAACGTCGACGCACTCGATACTTCACTATGATCCTCCTCACCGAACATCACCGAGGACATTGGACGGAGCGAGAACCACCTGCGCTTTTCGCGCGGCGGTGTATCTTCCCTATCAGAAACATCGGATAATGGAGACGTTGTTTGCACGCTTGGAGCAGTCTCCGTCAAAGAAAGACCCGGAGACGGTGTAAGGGGAGGTCGCTCCAGGACGTTGGGAAGACTGAGAGAAGACAACGGATGCTCCATGGAGATTTGCTGTCGCTGTATCGCTGCATAGCTGGGATGCGATGGTCCTTGGTAGGAAGTCTGCCTCTGGCCGTGGTTGGGTGCTAGTCGCGTTCTATCGATATTGTTTAGAGTCGGCGCGCTGCTGTCACTTGCAGCCCGTTGATTAGGTGATCTTGCCATGTTTGAAGGTGTAGTGATTCCGCCACGTGTGTTGGTACTGCTGCGACCGAGTGCTTCCAGTTCGGGGTACCGTTGTCTGGTCCTACTATATGCTGATTGACGTGCAACGTCAGCAGATGACCCGGACCGTCTACTTGATCGCAAAGTCGGATGATCGCTCAACAGTCTAGTAGCTGATTCACTAGTAGCGTCGCTCGACGGTTGGGAATTTTGATCGTTTCGTTTGGTGCGACCCTCGGTAACCTGTTCAGGACCAGTCTTCGTCGTACCATGCGAACCCACGGCTTGTTGAGAGTCATTCGTTTGAGTGGTTCCATTCCAGGGAGAAGAATTGGTTTCGGTACGAGCCATGTTATCGCTGCGGTGCTGCTGCTTTGGTCTGTTGAGTGCAGGTGTATCGTTGCTAGGTAATTCTACTGGAATACTTGTATGAGGGATACCATAACCACGCTGGGTAAGGTCTTGAGGCATACGATGGCTCCTTGTTCGTTCTGATATCACCTCGTGTGGCTGCTGCTCTCGGTTAGCATACCGATTGTTTGAGGTATACGTCGACCTCTGCCTCGATCTTCCGCCAGTCAGTACCTGCTCAGCGTCTGCTAGCGTACTTTGTTCTGAAATACTTCTGGAAGAAGCTACGGGTAATCCCAGTGAAGCGCTCAACTCCGGTATGTCACCCGAAGTGGGTAGCTCATGAGGTTCACGAAGCGAATCTCTCCTTGCACTCGACGAAGTCGTGGTAACAGAACCTCGATGATATCAGCTTCTGCTCACAGCCATTTTCTTGCTACTACTCACTTTGAGGTTCGTTGTCTCTCATGACCGCTCGAGGAAATCCACTTATGTGGTACTTGGCAGGGGCCAGGTCGCGGCTTCGAATGTGCAGTGAGATATCGATTTGTGAGTCCTTTCTCTTCGCCCTTATGTTGCAGACGGGCAACCGAAAATACAGCAGTTGCCGCATTTCAGATATGGTCTCCAATGGTAGAGGGATCTGAACTGCTTAGCATAGCAATGGTGCTATGATTGGAGTGCTTACTTGAGTGAAAGGACTATCCAGATCAGACTGAATCTCGAAGTAAGACTGGAAAGTACTTGTCTGGCGCTTTGCGAAGAAATCGCCCAGGCCTGTGAGCAAGGGAGAGTCGTTCTCGAACCTACAGCGGATATGACCTTCATAGCCAAGTCAGCTGCAACCTCTTTGCTTCGCTTGTGATGATCGCCTACCTAAACAAGAGAAGGTCCCATCATTAATTGATACCGGGCTATCAAGTAATTCGAAGTAGAACGTACTAGCCACAAGTATATGTGTGACCCTTGCAATCTGAGCACGGTTTGCGGATGTTTTCAGTGCCTTCCGAGTATCCCGAATCAACTCTCCAACCTTTTTGACTTCGTCCAGTTTCGGCGGCTGACGCTCGATGTCTGGATTGATACGAACGTATCGCAATGCATCATCTCTTGTTGGGGCCATGTCGGAGCAAAACTTATCCCACGCCTGCTCGGCGTCCAGAATGTTATCCATGAGGTTTCGCTACTGATTTGTCAAAAGAGTGCTCCCGAAAGTCTTAAGCAAACGATCATCCCAAGCATCGGATAAACATACCATCTGAGTAACGATTTGAGGCATCATATGGAACGTAGGTCGTCGAGTCCTATCTTCGTCTGTCATTGTCACATCAGGCTGCTCGACTCGTGGGTCTGCCTTGTTTTGACTTGTACCTATCGATAAGAAGAGATCCGGCGCTCGATCAGCAACATCAGGCCATATCAGCTTCCTCTCATGGTTCATGAGCCGGACGGGATTATTATGGTATATTGCACCGTCAAGATATGTCCGATGGGTATCAACGTGTTCAAATGGCTTGAAAAAGGTCGGCGCGGCTGATGTGGCAGCCGCAGCATCAGCGATGGAAAGGCCAATCTCAAACCGGTCAGGTCGTAGAAATTCGTACTCCGCGGGTCGTAGTGAGCTTTTTTCGTCCTCTTTTCGGCTGTAGTTTGCAATAATGATCGCCTTAGATCCCGTTTTATCTGTGGCTGTCACAGCGACCTTGGTATTTACATACGAACTTCGTTCTCCATAATTGCCGAAGAGATGATCTTCTCCGAAGTTGTGTATGAGCGTCTCTCTGAAGGGACCTGTCGAATACTTTGAAGTGAGCTTCAAAGTTATCAGGTGTCTCAGGAAAGGAATGCTGTGCAAAGTCCGCGGTGTGAATGCAGTACTACACAATGATCTGAACTTATCAGAACAACGCCTTAGGCTCCAGTTTTTGGCGACCATTGCTAGCGCTATGATACCGCCGGTGCTTCGAGACGTAAGTATTGTGGTACGTAAGGGTACTCAATACTTACCTCGTTCCCATGATTAGGTCGAAGAATGCCTGGATAGGGATTCGGTCTCCGATCTGGTTTTGTATGGCTCGAAGTACTTCCAGCTCAACGATACCACGCACACCACCTCTTTGTAGATGTTAGTGTCCAGCATATTGGGAGGTAACAAAAGTAAGGAAACACTGTAGAAACTATTGGTAAGCAGATCTGTGCTCCAATTACATACAACTTTCTCTCTGCGAAAAGCTTCAGGATTTAGCTGGAAATGACTTACCCGTCGAGGCATAGTAGACGAATTCCTGCATGCTCAGGCTTAAACCTGAGGAGACACGGTACTTCCCATCGCGTTTCTTCAGGGTGTAGGGGGCAACATTCTAGATTGACCAGACATCGTGTATTAGTAGCATTCTGCGAACGCTGTCCATGAGCCCGCACGCACTGTGTGCAAAGCACATGTCCACACCGAAGAGCGTGCTCAGGTGATTGCATAAGACAGCAGAAGCATGTAGCGTGACTAAGAATCCCACTTGCGGAACCCAAAGTATCAAAAAATCTGATCGTGGTGTCATGGTGGATCTCCATCATGTAGGCCTCCCTGGAATATCCTGGTGCTCGTCGTGAAGCGTTTCCTAGTTCGCGATCAATGTCGCGCATCTGCGATCGAATACTATCTTCCCAAACCGGAAGATAACTTTCTGGTTGGAAATAGGACTCGAAGTCGCCGGGTATCACTTTGCCTTTAGCGTTCTGGTGCCCTTTTGAGTCGTGGTTGACACCAACGTTTACGCATTGATATGAGCCGTTGGAGAATTCGCAAGTGAGATGCTGACTCCAGAAAGTCTCTACTGAAAACTTGCAGTAGTTCATATAGTAAACAAAGTGATCCAAAGCAGAACCTGTGAAATGTCAGGGAGTTCAACAGTGAAGGTTTGGGGAACGTCCAAGATGGCCAGCACCCAAAGCATCTTAGTACAATTCGAGGTCCAGAGGAATATTGTGTCAAGAAAATGCCTAATACCACGTACCTTTGCGATTGCGAACGCAATCAAGAGATATGCTGGAGGCTACAAGTCTAGACATACGATCAAAGATGGAAGTAGCCTTGTTTATCTTTTTGAACGCATTCTTGGAGAGCGCTGATCTTTTATTATGAGCTTGTATAGCAAGCGCGAGTTGAAGCATATGCCCCCCAAAGTCATTGGGTATTGGGTTGTTGATTAGAGCCATGGCAATGAAGTCGAAAGGCATGGTGAGCGTACGCGAAAAGTGGCTGAATACTGCCTGGAAATGCATGTCCAGCTCAAGGGATTTGAAGAGCATGTTCGCTCGTTTCCGGGAACCGAATGACTTTGCGCACGAAGAATTGATCACCTGGTAAAAGCGATTGACTTGGTTGTGTAATAGTTGGTACCTGCCTTCACGTGGTATGCGTATGACCTGGAATGTGGAATAGTAGCAGTGTATCAGATCAAGGATGGATCTTATGCGCCGTCCTCTTTCTCTCCAACTTTCGGCTAGGCCGATGAAGAAGGGATGTCCATGCCTGGGGTTGATGCAGTGTTTATTGGCCGCTAGCAAGCTTTCCGTTGCCGATTTACTGTCCCATTCATTCGGATCGGCACTTGGTTCGCATTTGTTAAGTGCAATGATGGCATGTGGAAGTGTCGGTTGATTTACGGACGTCTCCAAGGACGCGTCAGCCCATTGCAACAAGGGTTGCAGGGTTGCTACCTCGAATGTTCTTGTAAAAGCGTAAGTGATAAGATTTCCGGAGGAGACGTTGCACCTACTTGGAATTTGCGCCATGCATAACAAAGACTACTACGTCCGAGAGAGTGTAAAGGATGCGTGGGTATAACTCTTTCACGATATAACTTCTTTTTTCCCTTTCCGTATCGGCAGTGGCCCATGCCAATGATCGCTTACGACCTGGAGTCAGCCGTGCAGAGACCGAATCAGGGTTTGACTGCGATTTGCGGTTCTCTCGTGCACCTATTGGTGGGCTTTCACCGCCCTCTAGGCCTTCACAATCTGCATACAGCAAGGGCGTTCGTGAATCGATACTTCTGGAGTCTGCATATAGATGTACATCGGCGGATGTTGGAGTGTGCTCAATAGGATCATTACCGGGCCTTTCGTTTCCAGCTTGCGCCTCTAGTCGCCTTAACCCAACAATAGGAGAAGGATATCCTTCCGCTAGGATACTAGGTGCTTGTAGTTCAATGAGCATGTTGATCAAAGTACTTTTACCGGCATCTGGTGCGTAGTTAGTGTCATCGAGACGGTCAGAACATCAACTGATGGAGTTATTACTGGTTTGTCCGATGAAAGACACAATTTGCGGGTATTTCTCTTTGCCGCTTCTGAGCGGGCGGCCCAATAATTCGGAGTACACATCATAATCGAGGAATTGTTGACGATTTGACTGGTCACCCGTTCTCTGGAAACTGTCATGACGCTCTGGATCATCGTCTCTTTTTACACCTTCGATGATGTCAGTGTTGACCTACGCACACAATGGATATCAATCGTACCGAACCAGGTAGTAGCCAGGTCGCGCTCGTGGAGTTCTTCCACTTTCTCCTTGCTGTGCTTGGGCTCCAATATGCTCATAAGTTTGGTGTACACATAGTACTTGACCTTCTCATGCGGTCCATCTCTACCTTCTCTGCCATCGCGATGCGCCAAAAATTGCTCCCAGCAGGGCTCGCAAAACTCACTGGCGCAGTCCACGCAGTACCAAACACAAGCAGTACCCCTCGTACAACCTTGCATGCGAGCGTCGCAATCGTTGAATGGTCGTGGCATACCCGCTGAAAGGTCCTGAACGACTGCTGTCGGGTTGAGGATGCGGGAGAGTTGCGGGGAAGTCGTTGAGGCAATGATCTCTATGCTAATATTCAGCCTCATGCAGGCGCTTTGCTGAGCTGCATGCCCATCCAATCGATATCATCGCGGTAGGTGCATGTTAGTAAAGCCACTGTCGCGTGTCGACTTGACGCCAAACGAATTGGAGTGTATACCGTCAGCCACTCGACTGTTCATCACGGCAAGTCCGCAACTTGAGTTGACCGGTCGGAATCGTGAAGCGAACGGCGATTGCGCCGCGGAATCGGGTCGCATTTACCGCCGTATCTTATTGAAAGAAGTGGTTCTAGGCGCCAGCCTTGGATGCCACAGCGTTAAATGTGTTCGGAACGGATGATGTTAAACGGATAGAGTTGGGCGGTGATAGGCAATGGCGCACAGACCAATCATCCGCCAGGAACGATCGTCAGTTCCCCTGTGCCTGCTCTTTCGTCATGCGTATTAGCAGATCGATCCAAACTTCTAGATAATCGGGTTGCATGCTATGGCATCTAGCGAACGCCATGCATGATGCACCACGGTGTGCAATTCGCGGACTTTGTTGCACCACGGCCCTCACGAGGAAGATAGAGCACTTATAAGCAAAGATAGCTTTCTTACCTCTAAAACGTTACAACGACAGCAATCAAAGATAAACAAAAGCTTATAAAAGTACTCTTCTATAGAGATTCTATAGGCCAGCACCTTTTAAAAAATTCTTTTATCTGTTGTTGCGTTGTGCAGCACTTTTAGAAATGTCTTGTTTTTACCTAGGTAGATGTTTTTAACTTACGTTGTGACGAAAAAGTTACATGGATAACAGCCTGAAATATTAGTCCGCCGCTTGATAGCTTATACGCGTGTGATTTTCTCGAGAACTTGTCCGGTAAGTCTGCTGTAACGAAGATTGAGAATGTTGGTGTCAATGTGACAACAAGTCCGAGATGAAACTTGGGCGGGGGTCGCGCCAGCTAATCACGCCCCAGACCGCCAGACCGCCGAACGAGGTCGGAAGGGTTTGTTTTGCTCTAATTTTCTTACGGCCACAAACACTTCTCGTCTCTTTCATTAATTCATTGATAAATACTCGAATCGAGTAACAAAAACAACACAGAAACACATCATGCCACCCATGGCGAGCTCTATACACCCCGACTTCCGGGACGATGTCACTGTAGCGCAAGCTCGTGCGGCAGACGAGAAAACGGAACGCCTATTCTTCGAACAACAGGTTGCGAAAAGAGCTGGAGATATGGACCGCTATTTGCAGCTTGCGCAAGAGATGTTACAAACTCGACTAGGCGTTTACAAACCTGACTCGATGCCAGTTGGCGATGCCTGGTAGGAAGAGCCAAGGTGCAAACCCCATGCGAGATATCCGCTGACTTAGTACACTTAAATTCCAGGTGCTTGATCGGGTCAGCCTATCGAAGAGAGTCTAAACTACAAGAGGCAATAGAAGCTACTGAGAAGAGCATCGAAATACACGCTGCAGGAGATAATGAAGACAACTTTGTACTAGCCAGAGAACAATTTTGTTTGATCTTGGAAGACATGGAAAAGCTCTCAGATGCTAAGGAAATTCGATTACGAGGCGCAAGTACAGGGAGGATGGTTTGTTCAAGCCCACAGGTATGCTGAGCGAAATGTGACCTGAAGCGATGTTCCTAACGTGCTCGGCGCAGTGTCACTTTCAATCATACGACTTTCGCCTACTGAATCGTGGCATTCGTCTGTTCAACTTGACTGAATTGCATGGGTGCGGTGGGTGCAGATCAGCGTTCTACTGCTCCCAGACATGTCAAAAACAAGAGTGGAAGAGACATAAATCTCCATGTAAGAAATATGTGTCTAGTAAAACTGAGGCATGATTGGTTACATCATCCTGTACGTGCTTTCTGTTTGAGTATCATACAGGCTTACCGAATAGAACTTGTTCACTACTATGTCCTTTAGCATCCGCCTGCGCAAAGACAATACGAATCGGACTACTCTTTCAAATGTATGTAGAAGTGGAGGCGCCAGGCAGCTAAAAGTCACACTTGTGCGACTTACTAAGACGAAATCTTGTTGTGTCTCATGGAATGCGCCGAGTATCTTAAATACGCCGGAAACAACCCTTTGTTGTGGCTACATTGGTGGTATGCGACTTGTGCAGGGCGGGGTATTTTAGCGCTTGTATGTGCCTCAGAACAATGTACCCCACCGACCCAGGTCGCGTCCCGGTTCGATACGACGCGCCTCGACGCCACACCGGTCACCACCACGCCACCCGTTGCGCATAATCACTTCTATCCAATCCGTGCCGTCCACGTAGCCAGATTCCAGCCTCACTGTGTCTAGAATCTTTCATCGCATTGGATTTCGCGATTCTCTTTCCCATAGTATTACGACTACCTTGCTTCATCTTCTCCTTCGAACCGTGTATCATCATAGCCTTCTCTTCGGTATACGCATGGTCTCTCAACCTACCTACGGCCGTTTTCCGTTTTCTTCTATGAGTAAAGGTCCAGATCCAATCATTAGCGCAGAGTTCTAGTTGGACAACAGTCTGAAATGTGGTACCATACTTTCTTTGTTGAACAACGACTCAACTCGTTCTTACAATGAACGATACGTTCCTAAATCGGTATGGACAAGGCCGTACACTCGCCAGTTCACACCATCCCGCATACTCGAGCATTGATTCCGAAAACAGGGATATCCGATTATTGGAATTGTGTCCCGCACTGTACGACGACACCATTCAATTGCGCCTACGGCCGAAGAAAGCAAATGAAAAGACAGATTATGAGGCTCTTTCATATACGTGGGGTACAACTACAAGTCCACGCGAAGCTCTCCTTAGCGGAACCCCTATTTCCGTAACTGAAAGCCTGGATCTTTGTCTCAGACGGCTTCGGTATGCTGATCGTTCTCGCATTCTTTGGGTTGATGCATTGTGTATCAATCAAGACGATATTCAGGAGAGATCGAAGCAAGTCCAGCTCATGGCGATGATATACAGTTCAGCGAAGAACGTACTGATATGGCTTGGAGAATGGGTACCGTCTGCTACGTGCGTGGATCAAGAGCGCTGCGAGAAGGACTTTTCTAAGCTTCTTGCCAAGTCACGTCGCATAAACTCTGTATTCGCTGCTTATTCTTCGTCTGCTGGATTCTTAAGGAAGACGTCTCAGTTCCTAATGTCAAGTGCTTTGACTCCCGAATTGTACCATTCCTTGGGCCATTTACTGGATATTATTCTCGGGCCCTGGTTTCGCCGCATATGGGTCATTCAAGAGTTTGTTTTGGCCAAAAAAGATCCGGTTGTGCACATAGGACTTCACTGTGCCAGATGGCAAGACCTTTTTTATGCTATTCAAGGAAGTTACTATGCACTCCAGAACAAAAGCTATAGCGAGAAGACGAGAACTCCCGGTTTGGATTTTTTTGATTTGTACCTCGAAATCCAGATTTGCGCTTTATCGATATGGACACTTAACATGATGAGGAACGAGGGTGAAAAGAATCGCAGCCTATCGTGGTTGCTTCGACACTCGTATCATTCGGAAGCTACCGACCCAAGGGACAATGTATACGGGCTACTTGGAATCTGTCACTTCTCGGAGGCCGATCCGATTGTGCCTGACTATACGAAAAGCCTTCTACAAGTTCTCGCCGAAGCCACGGTGGTTGAGATCATAGAAGAATCCCCAGAACATTATCTCACCTATTTCAATTCAGTTCCACACGAGGCATTTGGACCAAACGTCCGTACACCTTCATGGATCATGAGCTACGCCCGCATCGATCTGGAAGACCGTGAATATAAGAAACCGTCTTTGAAATCGAGGGAGCGCCGGCATGGTTCAATACGCCTATCGGAAGATCACCAGACTCTTTTTACACAAGGAAGATACGTTGGCACGATCTCAGCGGTTCTTTCTTGTCCGTATACTCCGAATAACAAAGAGATTGACGATGCACGTTCAATGGCCGCTAAAGTATACGGCTTCTATCACAAGATGCTAAAAGCTTCAAACATAACACCACAACGTCTATACAAGATGCTAGCGTACAACCACAGACTCGACAGAGGATTATATGACTTCGTTACTTGTTTACTAGGAACCGAAGACGGTTTTGTCGATATGGTGGTTGAGAATGGTACTAAATTGTTAGCAGATCATCGCTCTTTAATGATAACGCAAGAAGGCGATCTTGCATTGGCTTGGCACGAATCCGGTATCGAGGTGAAGGTCGGTGACATTGTCGCCAATCTATTTGGGTACAATATACCTTTTATATTAAGGCCAATAGAATTTAGGGCTTCGGTGTATAGAATGGTCAACGTCGCTTCGTCCGAAGGACACCGATCGCACAGCTGGCTTCAGCTTGAGGCTGAGCAAATGGACGAGTACGCAATTGAATGAAATTTCGTGTATTTGTAATACTCGTTACACAGGTGTATGACCGACTAGCCTGCTGATAGCCAGATGAGTCTTTAACCACTAACACGTTGATACTCCGTAATGATACTAGACGTTGATGTAGTCGACGAACTCAGTATTACAATCCCACAAATTCTTCCTATTTTTCCTCCTTCCCATCCCCCATTCCCTCTCTCACCTAAAACCTACTAACATCCCTCCCAAACACCCAATTAACCGCCCAATAAACCGGCACAAGAACCTTATTCCTCCAACTAACCGTTCTCGTCAAATACGCCCCCCGCCAGATAATCCACGCCACATAACCCTGCAATCTCCCACCCCACTTGCCACCTCCCTGGAACAAGGCATTCCAATTACCAATATACGCCAGCGTACCGAGATCTTTGTATGTGAATCCCTTGGACTCTGAAGAAGGCGAGGACGGGGATAAGTCGCCCTTGTTTAGCCGTTTGGCGAGCCAAAAGGCCTTTTGAGATGCGACTTGTGCGGTGGCGGGGTAGGTCGTATCCTGGATGATACCGCAGTCGCCGAGGGCGAAGACGGAGGGATGGATTGCTTCGGTTGTTGTGGAGCTGCTTTGTTCGGATGAGGATGAGGATGAGGAAGGGATTAGCTTTACGCGGAGGTGATCGTCGGTGATGATAGAGCCGGATTTTGGGTCTTTCTTGACTATCCATTTTACGTCTTTGTTGAGTGCGGAAGACGAGGACGATGAGGATGGGAGGTGTAGGTCGGTGGGTGCCTCGCGGACAGAGGAAAGTGCGTGGTCGACGAAGGGATTCTGCATGAGTCCTGTACCTGTTGGTGGGAGTCAGTACTTGTGTATCTAGGTGATGAGAGTGGGAAGACGTACTCCAGACACACATGCCTACTCCAATCTCACCCTCCTCCTTGACCTTGAGCGTATACAAATGGTAATCATCGATATCATCCGACATACCCCTCTCAGCCGGCGCTCCCGGCCTCAGCTCCTCCACATGGTGGCTCGTCTTGATATCAATACCCCTACGCTTAAACTTCTGCATCGCATACCCCGCGAGTTTCTTGTCAAACATCGGCAACACCTTCTCCGCAACATCGTAAACAGTAATCTTATGATACTGAATGAGTTCCGGGTACAACTTCTTCATATCCTCATTAATCAAGTCGTGCAGCTCGGCACTGAACTCGATTCCCGTAGGCCCACCCCCCACAACAGCAAAGTTGAGCAATTGCTTCTTCATCTCAACAGAAGTAGTAGGTAGCGCCGCGCCTTCAAAGCATGCCAAGATGCGATTCCGGATCCTACGCGCGTCGCCCACGTCCTTGAGGAAGAAAGCGTGTTCCTTGACACCTGGGGTACCAAACGTCTGGCTATAACATCCCACCGTCACAATCAACTTGTCATACTGCACATCGAACAACTTCCCCACTTTAGCCTCCTTCTTCCTCTCCACCTCCCTCTCTTCCTTGGTCTCGCCTGCGTGCCGATCCGTAGTCAACGCAACACCCTGCTTCGGATCATCAACCGCCTCTTCGATCGTAATCGTCCTATTCTTGAAATCCACATCGTCGGCCCATCCTTGGAAGAATTCGACTTTTGTTCGTCGGCTGCGCACGGGTTCGAGGGCAGTGCGAAATTCCAAGGTGCCGACGGCGGTAGAGGCCAGGAGGGGCGTGAAGGCGAAGTAGGAACGGGGAGATACAACGAGGGTTTGGAATTTCGAGGCGTCGAGAGAGCGGGCGACTGTGAAGCCTGCCCATCCGGATCCTAGGATGACTACGCGCTCGCGGTCTGGAAGGGAGGGTTGTTAGGGTCACAAAGACAACTATCTCGTAGGAGGAGGGTGACAATTGAAAAACGTACTGCCTCTCCCTTCATCCAACTTGTCAATCGTAATTCCTCTTCTCTGTTCCAAGCTCTTTCCATACTTTCCGCTTACCAAAGCACTCGTTCGAGATAGCGATCCCAGGCGCGAGCTGGCCGCAAGCTCCCTAACACCACCCGGCAACACAGACATTCGAGCCGGCGAAAACATGCTTCAATGCTTCACAGTCTCCGCTGATTCCTTGTATCGCAGCAGTCCCGAATGATCATTGAACTAACAGGAACCACACTTTTTTTTTAGTTATTTATCAACAACCCGGGTGCTTGCGGGACGACACGACGGAAAGTCGGCGTTGACGCCATGACGTATAGCTTTTGCAAGCTTGACGCGCCGAGCGCTACCGAACTAGTTCCCACATGTGATTGCCGTTGCGATTGAGGATTCATTGCGCAGAGGGTGAGATGTATTTCCTTGATTGTATAAATGGAGATTCAGAAGTGTCTGCGGACTGGCATGGTATACCTAGGTAGTTACATGGCAGGGTTGAGAACGCGGTTCGGTCAGCGCGGGAGGAAAAGGGCCGTAAGATGGCGTCCGTGTCACGATGCGCCGCAGTCGATAATGCGTATGGGATGTGGGAGGTGCAAAGTAGGAGTTCGGAAAGGGTAAATATTGTGCCCAGGTGAGAAGGAAATTAATGTTAGTTAAGAAGCGCTCGGATGACACAGACATCGTACGATCAGCCATTCGTCAACAAAATCACCTTGATGTCACGTATCCAAGATTTCTCCATCGCATTGAGCGCTGTCGTCACTTGTCTCTTGACACTGAGGTATGGCCTTTCAATAGAAATGATCCACAGTTGGTGAGAGAACCGTCTAGGACAAGACGGTTCGTTCGGAACTATGTTTTCGTGAATAGGTAGCAATACACATAGCTATAGTACCCACCCTCAAAAACCATTCTTACATGCAACACATACTGTATCCATGAGAAGCACAAACGATCTAATATCTCGTCAATGCTTTACAAGCAATATCAATGCTAGTGGGTATCCCATGTCCCCTCCGGCCCCGCCAGAAAAACGCCTATACACCCAAATGCACCCAACGCCTTCAATACTCCAATCCCAAAAAAGAAGAACGCCCTTCACTTCTTGCTCTTCCCACCCCCCAAGTACCCCACCAC
>Ga0058698_10000230_pt1 | contig 33531 bp, 22 predicted proteins | sample AgamicAsSfe_FD_67288 | JGI IMG/M metagenome (GOLD analysis project Ga0058698, IMG submission 67288) | Agave microbial communities from Guanajuato, Mexico - As.Sf.e | ecosystem: Host-associated > Plants > Phyllosphere > Phylloplane/Leaf | place: Guanajuato, Mexico | collected 2012-05-30
AAATAATGGCATCGGTTGAGATGCACTTGCGATCCATTTGACGGCGTGTATTCTAGGGTCTCATCAATTTCATTCTGCGCGTGTAAACGAAATGCATTTGTTTCATCATAGTCATTCTGTGTCTTGAATTTCCTCATTAATAGCAACGTGGTGTAGTCGTTGGTGAGTGTCAGGCGATGTGATTACGATGTCTTTTCGCTCTTCTACGGCTGCAAAACGACTTTTCGATCGTCAAGGCCATAGGGTCGCTCTTCTTGCGGTGTTGTCTTCTGTCCGATTTTTAATTCCGCTGGATCCCTACATGCCATCTCTACGGCTACATTCCCTGCATACAGTTCGGCGGGTGGCGCTGCAGGATAACAGCTCATTTCTTGGTACTTCTCGTGGAGAGGGTTATGCGGTAACTCTACAGTGGCACGGCGCTCCTGTCTTCTTCTCTTTTCTACCTTCCAGGCTAAGAGCGCAACGAGCATAAGTAGTATGGTAATCACGGCTACACCAATACCGATTCCTGCGCGCGCGCTCCGATGCTGAGCCCTTGCGGCGGATTTGATGCGTTAACAACTCGCAATACGGGGTCACGATTTCAAACCGAGCAAAGCGGACGAAATAACTTGGATACGAAGGAGATTTATTTACGCTAGAAGTCTGTAGCGGACTCATCTGTTTGTGGGCGTCTCTGATATGTCACGAGCCCAGCACACTCTTTCTGGAAAAGGGGCCCTTGTGCATGGTACAATCATGTGTCACAGGAAGAACCTTTGAACCGACGTTCTCTACCGTTCATCAGCAAGCCGTGGCAATCTAATCAACTTGTTGGAGAAGGTAAGTTTTCTTCTTCACAAACGTCCCGTAGGGCAAGACAGAACGAGCTCCATCCCGGGTAAAGAAAGTAAGCAGAAGAGTCACCTAAGGCGTTATGTATCGATGTACTCATAGTGTAGATTTAGTATTGATGGTCTTTGTAATAGGCAGTGTTCATGATCAACGCTATTCATGTCTCAACAGCCTTAGCTATCATTTCACTTTCTTGCCCACACCATTAAGCCGAAAACCCTTAGTCGGTTCACTTGAACTATAATCAATCTGGAAACTAACTTGTTATAAGACACTAACCTGAAGACTTGCCTCTTTCCACGCACTACCATAGCTACTTATGTATAATTGCAAACGCAGGTTTTCTTCCTCATGACTAGAAGTGAGCGCAAACCTGCTCAAAAGCGTCACAGATACATTCTCTCACGCACATCTTATCTCAAAAAATCCAAGGTCACGCTCGAAAGCAAACGCCCCTCATCTCAATATGATCTCCGCTACTAAGATATATAATGAACTTCCTCCTTCCTTAACCCTCTTATTAATGAAAATTCCAGAGCTACCTTCACAACATCTCTAGATCATATATATATAGCATTTATCCTTCTGGTTCAAATCTCCCTTGCATATCCTGCAAAACTCTTCTTTCAGTGAACCGCCAGGATGTCTGGTTCGCAAGCCAGCCAACCTTCTCGACGCGACGGGCAATCTTCGTCCCAAAACCCCTACAACACTCCTCGCCATGGCCGAATCCCTTCTCGTACCGGTATTGAGCCCTTGTCCCCTCCTCATGTCGGCCAGCCGCCTCTTCCTGGTCACCGAATCCCTCCAACTGTCCACCATCTCCGAGAAGACGTACCAACCCCTCTCCAGCGCTGGAACGGCGAGTCTGTAACCCCATTCATGCGCTGGGCGTACACAGTCCGAGATAACTCAGGACAAGCTCGTCCCAATTACAATTACGACCCGGACATGAATAACGCCATATTCCTCAGCGAGACCATCGTAAGTCCGCATTCATATCCTCTTCAACCATTGCTCCAAGAAGGTACTAACTTACAATCAGGATGACTTCGACCGAAACCCTGCCTTGATCCACGAACTCATCCTCCGCATCGCCAATCCAGAACTCGGTCACGCTTCCATGGACTGGATTCGTCAAAACCGGTCACTTGTCGATATACTCCTGTACCGCCACTACCAGCAGTACGGTGGTCTCATGCTACCTCCGACGGCGCCAGCGATCCAAGCCATGCGTTCTCATGAGACAGCAGTCAACTCTGCTAGGTCTGCTGGTGCGACTCCAGATCAGCTCCCACACATCAGTTTCCCGTCTTTTGGTCCCCCTCCAGACGACAGTGTCCCTAAGGCGCCTGGGCAGAAAGGCAAGGCACCGGTACCTGGTTCTTCTCCAAGTGGGAATCCTTGGGGTAGTATTGGAGACAGGCGCCGTTTTGGAGGTGGTCGAGGTCGAGGTGCTAGTGGAGGTGGAGTGGCTATCTGAGTAAGTTGTATACCTCCTGCCCCTACCATTAGACCACGTTGGAGAGCTTCGAAAAGCTCCACGACCTCCTGGCTGTATTATGCTTGCCTATCTGATGTCTGAAAGTAGAGCCTTGTTGACCTCAAGCAGACCTCCTGAGAACCAGATCGCGGTATACTCACTATTTGTATCGTTCCTGATATGGCTTGAGATGGCTCAGACAGGCGGCAAAGGATGGGTTGATTACACCGAGAGATTTGGAAAAGTAGAACTGCTCATATATGAATTCCATTCAAATCATTACTATCATGTACCCATTGCCAACCCAGTGATCTCGCTTACAAGCCACTCTTCTCGTTCTTGACGTCCCTCACGCTAAGAGTCTCGACGTTTTCAGCGTCACCAACCTCACGACCGCCAATGTATTTGCTCTCCTTCATGTTGTTCATAGCATCTTCTTGAGCGTCGGCCTTGCGGAAGGTCATGTAGAAACCGATGCCACCGAACATGGCGATAACAGCGACAGAACCATAGTTCCATACCAACAGTGGGTCCTCGGACAGACTGACAAAGGCCTGACCAAGAGCAGCGGAGACAGCGGAGGTGGAGAGAGCGACAGCCTGGATGGTAGACTTCATGTTGTTGGGTGCCTTAGTGTACGCGTACTCAAGCTTGGTGATAGATGCCAAAATTTCAGACATGCCGATCAGACCGTAGGGGAAGACTTGGACCCAGACGGAGATGTCGGCGCTGCAGTCGTCGCGGGTCTTGCTAAGGGCATTAATGTTATCACCACATGCCGACATCTTATAGATGAAGTACTGAATGACACAGGCAGACACCATGGCGAACGAAGAAAGTGCAAATCCAGCAGTGATCTTCTTGATGGGCGAGAGGTTGACACCAGCCTTGCGCAGACCAGGGTAAATAAGGAAGTCCATGATTGGGATGAGGATAACGATGAAGATGGGGTTCAACTTCGAGACGATATCGTTCGGTGTCTTTCCGAGGTTCATGGTGTTGGCTTGAGACACAAGATTGTTGGTCATCTACAATCGTTAGCTCAAGATACTTGCTGAACTTTTTAAATCTCATACCTGATTGTACGCGAGCCAATACAGAGGGTACCAAAGGAAAACCTTGCAGGCCAGGATACCACGCTTGACTTCGTCGACCCAGGCATCATCAAAGGTCATCCAGTCAGGGACGCTCTCACCACTAGCGCGAAGGGCACTAGGCTTGATCCTGTCCCAGAAACCATCATCCTTGAATGTGTTCTTGCGGGGTGACTTTTTGATGCCGAGACCAATTAGCTTGAAAGCCTTGCCCATAACAGATCCAGTGGGTGGCGAGAGCTTGTAGTGTTTCTTCATGGTGATGAGGATGATCGGACATAGTAGGTAGCAGATAGTTGGCAGTGTGTACGAAAGCCAGAAACCAACGAAGTGCTGAATGACGTTAGCATAGTTGCTCAACATGCCTTGACAGGGCAATTACCTCTGAGTAAACCATGGCAAGAGAACCACAGATAGAACCACAGTTGATCAAGAAGTAGAAGTAGATGTATATACGCGCAGTGGTGGTAGCGGGATCGACAATTTCCTTGCTTCCGTTCTTCTTTACGCGGACGTAGGCTTTCTGGTCTTTGTACTGTTCGGCAATGAGCGGCGAGATGTTACTCTTGAAACCACCAGTTCCGATACCCATGATGACAAGACCGACAGCGAAGATACCGATGGAGACGTTGGGCTTGACAATGACGGCGGGGATGGCAGACATAATCAAAATGATATGGCCAATGAGAGCGATAAAATTCGAGTACTGGATGGTGTTGTAACGTCCCCAGTACTCGTCAGCTAGCCAGGCACCGCCGAGAGGTGTGATGTAGGACCAGAATTGGTTGAACATTGTAAGACCGGTCGAAGCACGTTGTCCCATGTCTAGGGCACCGCTACCGGGCTTCTTGAGAAATCCAGCACCCGTCTTGGAGCCAGGGGGAAGTGGCTTCTGGATGAAGTCTGATGACAGTCAATACATGCCAAAGAATGTTGTTCCAAATTCCACTCACTAACGAAGACGGCACTGGTACCGTAGTAACTGAAGCGCTCGACGAATTCAACAGCAGCTACAGTCCATGCTTGCCATGGAATGCGACCAGCAACCCTGGGAAGAGTGGCCCACTCCTCCTCAGTAGGGAAAGGACCCAAAAGGTTGGTGTGCTCATCGTTGATAGAACCTGTAGAGCTGGTGTCGATTGGAATTGGGTCGGTAGCAGTAGCACCCTTGGTAATTTCCAGAGACGCCTTGACGTTGGTAGTGGCTGCCATTGTGCTGAAGATGATATTAAACCAAACTTCGAGGCAGAGCAGGAGTAACAAGATACAACCGCAGAACTGAATGCGCGAGATCACACGCTGGCGGTGGGGGGTCAAGCAAACGCAATGGGCGATGGACTTGAATGCCTGCGGTGCGAACAGGTGTACCATGCCCCTCTTCATATACATGCAGATCGGGAACCAGACCGAAGCATTGGACAGGAGTTTCACAAGGGTCGCACGCGACTATCGAGCGTGTCCACTTTCGCCATGGCATTTCGTTCGTTCGGTTGTCGTGTGTTATCACTGCTACATGCACATCAACAGCATCCAAGACCATGGGACGGCGCCTAGTCCGGTCGAAGGATCACAATGCGACCCCTCAGACATACTGCCGCAGTTAAGCGCGTTACTTAGAGGCATCCAAGGCCGTGGTAGCCCCAGGGTCAGGATAAGATAGGAATGAGCAAAGGATCCGGGCGCCAATACGAGCGACCAGCCTTGTACCATGGGCGCGGCGGAACGTTCGAAAAAGACGTGCCAAGCTGTGCTAAGCAGGAAAAGATAACAGTCGTCGAAGCTTCCATGCGGGCGCGCCAGAAATGCCAAGTTTTGTTCCATTTCTTGGTCTTGTCACCTCCCATTCTGGCCCTAGTCACGATTGCAACGCGCCTGAATGGACCTAGGATCTCCGTGAGAATGGTAGCCAAGGGCTTGGATGTAGGGTTATCAGTATAAGCGTTTCATTATTGTTACCTCCTTCTGAAATTGATCACGCGCGAGACGATGGCTGAAGGGGCGTGGTTGGGATGGCGTTGCAAAAGTGCTCAAGTGATGATGAAGCGGTGGGTAATATTGGTGGTCGGGCAAACCTCACGCTAACGAGCACGGTCCTCAAGCGGAAATCTGGAGGAAAAGTTGGCGGAGCCAACACCGCACCAACCAGCGGCTTTCAATTGCACATCTATGGCTATCTGTTTTCCGGAAGGATGAAGGTTGCATCTCCACTGAGGCGGATCGCAAGCCATGCAGCATATCTTTTCAAAACTTTTGCCCTTATCTTTACACATTTCGGCCCCTCCGAATTCTCTTGCTAATTGAAATCGACGTTTAATCATCCGTAGTTCTAGATCCTAATAAAGGTTAGCAATACCTTCAAATGGTTTTACTAGATAGCTTTACCTGGAGTGAATGGTCTCGCTTCAGGACGGAGCACGGAACTGCTAGCTCTTCTTGAAGATGAAGCTTGTCCCAGAGGAGGTACCGAATGGTCTTCATTCTGTGCCAATACTTGACCTTGTTGACCCGCTGAAGCAGCACGATGGTGTTGGAATTGTTGTCCTTGACGACTGGGCACGCGGAATTGCTGCGGAACAAGCATTACTTGTGGTGGCGACATTGGGTAAGCGCTACTGGCTCGTGGTTGAGCAGAGTTGGCCTGTTGCGCGTTGTGGTAGCTTTGATTGACATTCCATTCACTGTACGATTGCGGTGGAGGGTTGCCATAATGCTGCATACCGTACCCAACCATTGATGGAGTAGGCGCGTATGGAGTACGCGCCATCGAAGGATCGTCGTAGGGCTGATTGTATCCACCAAATGGAGCTGGTGGGTATTGCGGGGACGGCTGTTGCACCGCCTGAGACACACGCGCTCCTCGATTAAAGTGATGGCCGTTATCTGGATGTCCTTCGTATCCTCCACGAAGCTGCCGTGGCCGAATTGTCTGAACATATCTGCCTCCGTGATGACCTTCAGTTTCGAGGTTGAGAGCGCTCATCTGTTTCTGCAGCGCCCTGTTTTCATCCATGAGCTGCGGCGGTTGTGTCCGAGCAGGGCGGCTGCCCCTAGCCTGATTTCCTCGTCGGAGATCTGGATTTGGATCTCGACCGAGCGAGAAGAGCAGGTATGGCCCTTGTGTAGATGCATGGCGTACGAATATACGAATGCACATCTGGCTACCTAGCTCAGTGACCTTCGTGAATTTCGACAGCTCCTTCGGCGTAAGGGTTTCCGAGTTGAGGAGAGTCAGGCGAAGACGTTCGATCGTCAACGGAAAGTCTTCGTAAAAGGGCTGTGTTGTATGTGTCAGTGCCTAGGAGCAGGAGATAGTGATGTGCCTTTTGAACATCTCAGAAGCGTTCCACATGTTACTTTCTTGTTGCCAAGTCAGGAGAAAATATTTGGTGTTTTCCTGGTGCAGCTATCCTTCAAAGGGTAACGTTCAGTTCACTTACTATTAGATGTATATTGCGCCTCGCATGAAGGATACTCTTCATCCAATCATCCGCGGATTTGCCTGGTTGCGCGAATACCGACTGCAGGAAGGGAACCAGCTCATCTCGAGCCCATTCCATATCGAGGGGTGCTATGATCGAAGAAGGTTCGGGGGCTGGGTTGTTAGAGTCCGCCATGATAGTAAGTGGTTGTTCGAAGACGTCGTTGAGGAAGGATCAGAAGCGGAAGTTGTTGGAGAAAATATCTATACACATTTGAAGAAGATTTTATACACAGACAATATAAGGGTCTGGAGTTCATGAGCAATCTTTACCTTTTTATCTTGCTCAATCGCTCATTCACTTGCTGTTTCCACGTCATTGCCTGGTCATTTGCACAATGTCAGCCTGCTAGACAAGCACGCAATAGCTTCGAACGAATGTCACGTTCACCTTGAGCAAACAAAATTGTGTACTGTAGTTACCGCTGCTGACTATGGCCATCGTATTGAACAGTAGTAATCGAGGTTCTGAAGGGCGCTTCACTTTCCGTAATATTCGTAGAACATAATAGACCTTCTCCTGTCGTATATGTTAATTAGCCGCTTCGTTGACTGAGATTTGCAAAGTGAATGTAGAAAAGAGCGTGCATCATGAATCGTAGGCAATGAGATAATATTGGTATCGAATTACAGTCAGAAAGAAGAGGAATGAAGAAAGTCGACTATGTCGGACGTAGGACAATAGAGAGAAAGTGGACGCAAAGAAACCCCACTAGCCGATGCAGCTCTTTTCCTTTGCCAGACCCATTCCAAACCTCAGAGTGCAAAAGACCGTCTACCCCTCTCGACATCCTCAATCCAATCCCTCAACGCGCCAGTTCTCTCCTCATTGAGAGAGGCCTCCTGCTGCTGGCGACCCATCATTCCACTTGCGGCAAAACTAACCTTGCTCCCATTTTTTCGTAGCCGGTGTAAAGGATTTAAAGCTTTCTAAGCAGGGGGATTTGGCGTAGTACTTCGATCCCTCCTTAGCAATCCCCTTCTCTCCGACGTCTTCGGCCGTGGACTGACACTATCCTGCTGGCTGCCTGCATCACTAGGCTGGAAGCTGCTGCGTATAGATACCATGCCTTTGCCTACACCAATGTTCTGCTCGGCACCACCACCCTGGTCTGAGATGGTAAATTGGGCTTCACCGAGTTCTTTGTCGCCACCGAACCTGCTATGGTCTTTGACAACGAGCCTGAAGAAGGCATCGGCGGTACAAGATGCTTTGAAGCTCTCTTCGCTGGGATCAAAGGATACAGAACCTTGGGGTGCCTTAATGTGATCGGTCTTGTGAATTTCCTTCTTGCCGAGCTGGATATGTACACGTAGGTTGGTGTTAGCAGGGAAGCCATCAGCGCTGAGAACGGTGATGTTGGCTGTGCCTTGCTCGGCACCTCCAGAGCCGCCATCGCCAAACCGGCTGTGGAAACTCTGAGCGCCCCAGCTGCGGTGTCTGTTGTGGTTCGCACTATCCTTAGTAGGTGTATTCGGCTCGCCTTCGACAGAGATCATGGGCGTATCTGCGGAGGGTCGTTCTGCAGTGCTTGGTCGTTCAAGCTCCTCTTCAGGGGCTTCGCCGCGCGACTTTCTACGCTTGAAACCACGGCCAAGGAAAGTGCCTGCGCGGACCACGTTACCACCAACAAATGCGGCGCCCTTACCAACGCCCTTGACGGGCGCACCGATGACCTTGCCTGGAACAGCAAAGGTGCCAGAGAATGTACTCGAGCCCTGACGGGATCGTACGACGTAATCTGGCTTGAACAACATTCGAAGTCGGATGGCGCCTGACTTGCCATCAAGAGCAAGCGTGACCTCTTGCTGCTGGAAAGGCTCCAGAATCTCCAAGTTGATGGATGACTTGCCAAGGAAGTCTGCCTTGTCGCCAAAGTCCCAATCGTAGACATTGACGACAAAGTCAGCCGCTGTTCGACTTCGTACAGGTACCTCAAAGTACTCGTTCCATGCTGGGTGGAGAGTCTTCTTTTGTGTCTTGGTCTTGTACACCTCCTTATCGTTGAGCATGAACTTGCAGTAAGGATCCGAGAAGCCGTTACGGTCCGCAGCTGGAAGATCTGCCGCATCAAGCACATCTACTCGCAATGTACCTTGGTTGTTGAATGATTCGCTGGGATCAAGACGCATCTTTACGGGAATGTACTTGAGCATGACGGTGATCTTGTTATCACGTCCGTTTTTGTCCTTGAGTGTGAATTGGGTGGGTGTGTTCAGAGATCTCCGCAGCGTATCGACAGTGTTTCCTGTCAGCTTAGCAATGACATGGTCTTCATGGTCCTCGCCATCATTGTCGACGTGTTCGATGATTCGGAGGGTGATCTTGGAGAAATCGAGCTCACGGATCATTGTGTCACCAACTGCATCGCGATTAGCTTAGCTGTTGATTCGAATCCGGACAGAACCTACCATCGTTGAATGTCATCTTGTTGCTCCGGATCTTTGCGCTGGAATAGCTGGCGTAGGCCATGTCATCCATAATGACATCGACATGACCACCTGTTCTTGCGAATTCGCCATCGATAAGCTTGAAGACAAGCAGACCGGACTCTACATCACGTTAGCTAATGCTCACAAAGGTAGGAATAAGGATACGGGAACAGGTTGTAAGTCGGGGTGACCAACTCAACAAACTAAACTCCTCTGTATCCTCAAAAGTGACATGCAACCTACCGTACTGCTGCAAGTCGTCCGCAGTAAGCCTCAATTTCTCGATTTTTGGCTTCTCTGGGATCGACTCTTCTTGTTGTAGCTCGTTCTTCGCTAGCTCCTTGGCCATGTCCTTCTCAGTAGATTTGAGCGATGAGATGGTACCGGCAGTCTCCGACCTGCTCAAAGTAGAAGAACCGGATACAACACGTTGATGGCTGAGCTTGGATCCAACAGAGATGGGTCGGGTGGTGCCGTTGCCGTTTGCTGTAGCCTCCTCGGCTTCTTCTTCCTCATCCTCTTCAGGGTCCCAGGTGGGATATGTTGGGTAGAAGGAGCAAGTGTAGTTCAGTATGCCATGAGGCTGAGCGTGTCCAGCCAATCGGAGAGGTCCCGCTGTGGGTTGCTTCTGTTCTTGAACAAGGTACTCGCCGTTCTCATCCTGCTGGATGTAGTCACCAGCCAAGAGCTCGATGTGTCCGAGTGGACGATCCTTGCCGAGATTCTCATCGTCCATGACCTCTAGCGTAAGCTTCTCGCGGACAGTATGGACAGGCACATAAATGACCTCATCCCAATCAGGGTCAAGGTTATTCTTGAACACAACAGTTCGGCCCTTCTCGATACCAGAGAGTAGAACGCGTACGTAGGGATCCGACTTGCCTAGTGCTTCAAGGTTACGGAGCCCACGCGCGCTCTGGAAGTGCAACCTCATCACACCGATTGGAGTAAGGTAACCACTGGAAGACACTGCGCCCTTCAACGCAACTGGCTTCCAGTCAAGCTTCATTTTGACGCGACCACTCGATGTACCCGCGAGGTTATACCACTCGTGACCCTTGGCCATAAGTTCCAGCATGTCGTCCAAAGTGATCTGGTAGGTACCAAGAATTGGGTCAGCTGCGAGATCGCGGTCGTCCTTGATGACAAGACCGAGCTTGGCCTTCTTACGATCGGTGATGAGCATTTCTTTGGTCGCATCTGGCCAGATGGGCTGATTCGTCCTCTTCATGACCCGCGATTTGTGAATCTCGTGGCCGTTGAGCAACAGAACGGCGTATGGGCTGAGCTGCCCAATCATGCTCTTGCTGCCGTCCATGTCCTTGGCCTGCTCAACAGTGAACTTGCAAATACCCGTACGTGACTCTGGTGGAGGCTCGTTGGTACCGTCTTCGAGTGTGGTGCCTTCCAGCACCGGGAAGAAGCGCACGTCTGCTGTTACCATACCACGAGCGCGACCGCCTGACATGACCTCGAGCTGCAAGTTCTCATGGTCGGGAATTTCCTCTAGCTGCTCAAGGGCAAATGTAGCGGTACCAAGCTCCTTGTCCTTGCGGATGTCGTTGTAGTCAAAGAGGTTGATAGTAAGCGAATCTTTCAACGAAGTTACAATGATGTTGACAGTCTCATTCCAACGAGGGCTGGCGTTTTCGTGCACCGTCTTGGTGCGTGCGAGCACATTACGGTTGTTGATAGAAACTGTGGCATATGGATCAGGGGTGCCGGAGAACTTGTCAGGGTTCTTGAGACCTTGTGCACCGTGGAAGTGGACTTGTAGAACTCCGATCGCTTGATCGACAGGGTTACCTGCAAGCATCTTGGCGATCTCGATAGGGAACACATTGGGATCATACATCATTGGGCCCAAATTGGCATGGATCTGCTCCATGATAAAAGTCTCCAGACCAGGAATGAAGTTGATGTCGAAACCGAACGTCTCTCCACCCAAAGGCTTGCAAACGTAGTCGATGGTTGGGCGCTCCAAGAAGGACATTTCGACCTTCTCAATGTGGGGGAAAGGCAGTTGTAGCTTGAACTTCAAGCGCATCAGACCGGAAAAGGCCATGTCTTCTACGATAACATCGAGACCCTTGCTAACAAGACCCTTTCCAATGCGGATTTCCAGGACGATCTTTGGGTTGATCTTGTTCTTGATCTGTCTAGCGGTAAGATCGGCTGTGTCGTTGGGCGTGAAGCTGAACTTCCAGTCCATGAGAACAATGTCATCCTGTGTCTTGGGGTACGTCTTGACGTGCTCCAAGCGCGGAGGCTTTGTTCCGAGGACGAACGTCTTCATCTTCAGGCTGTCGAGAAAGGCTGGTGTCGACGTCGAGAGCACTTGGTCTACAGTACCCACAATGGTGTCACAGAGGACAGGCGCGTAGATGGGCCAGAACTTGACAAGGAAGCTGTTGATCCACTCGAGACTCTCCGTGTCCGTCTCCAGCTTGTTCTTGGCCATCTCGCGGTTGAGGTCGTCTCGCGCATTGCGGCGCACGCGACGGATCGAGGTTCGGTAGTAGGTGCCGCAAATGGCCATGAAGATCATGATCCAGCCCAGTCCGCCGCCTAGCACACCGACGACCCACGAACTCAGGCATGCAAAGATGATGATGCCTGTGTTGTGGTACCAGTCGCCAAAGAACTTGTCCTCTATCCGGCCTTCCAGCCATGTCTGGTGGTCGGCCAGGGACGCCTCTTCCTCGTCCTTGTTCTCCGAGCCTGGCATTCCGAATCGCGGCGCCCACCCAACGCGATCCCACCGTGCATCGTCGTCGAGGTGTTGGGGCGCGTGGCCGTTTGCCTTGGCCTGCTCTGGAGTTTCTATGGCGCCGTCTTTTGTGGGCGTAGGGAGGTCGTACTCTGGAGGGCTTTTGTCGTTGTCGGCGTCTGACACGAGTGCCGTCGCATTCTTGTTCCGCTCGTGGTGGAAGTTTGCGGGGACACGCGCTCTTGCCTGTGCCCGCTTCTGCTCGGGGCTCGCATCGGGGTCGAACTGGAAGGCCGCGCTGCCGCCCGCTTGCGCCTGATCGACCAGGGCATTCTCTGCTTGGTGCGCCGTAATCGAGGAATTGGGGTCCTTTGCGGCGTCGAGCAAGCCTTGCTGCTTCAGCTCGGATTCACGCGATTGCGTAGCCATGTCGGCAATACCGAGCGGAAGTCCGACCCGCTCACGCTGTGTTGCAGTTGCCGATGCTGGGCGTGCAATTGGGCGCTCGCGATCGAGGGGTGGATAGGAAACAGGCTGGGGGAGTCGTGGGAGCGAAGTAGAAGAAAGAGAGCGGCTGGGTGGTGGTGTTGGGCTTCTGGAAACCTGTTGTTTGGCTGGTTAGCTTTCCTTGGTAAACGGCGGCAGCTATGCTTTAGCGATACTGCAGCTATACTCGGGTGGATGGCACTACCTAGCTTACTCGCCGAAGTAATTCCTGGCACGGGAGGAAAAAACAAAGGAAAGGCCGAAGGAATGACTATGTTCAGGGTTCTCGTAGGAGACAGACGCGCAAGCGGTCCTACTCAGACGCAATCAGGGAGCTTGGATGAGGTCTTGACTAGCAGCTGTAGGCCATGACGATCCGCCCGTGCTCGCCCTGCACTGCCACATATGACATAGAGAACTACGCGTATCCCGACCTTCAGCTGCAGACAACCTTTCACCCTGTATCACTACTGTGCCGTGCCGCTAGCCAGTCATTGTCCGATGATCAGAACCTTGTCTCCCCCTCCATCTATCGTGACGCTACCCACCTGCAGGGCTCGCACGGCGTTCCCGTTGATTTATCTAACCATTAGCCCCAGGGTCCGTCCCGCACACCCAAACGCAAACATGTGAGAACATAGCAGCAGTATTACACCGCCACATCGTCGGCAAAATCCTTCTTCCATCACTTTCTTACCGCAACTTCAGAAGAAAGAATTGCGACATGGTTGCATGGAAAAAGAATATCAAACATGCAGACTACATGCAAGAACAGCGACCAGTCTTTACACCACTCACTCTGTATTGACACACCACATTCATGTATTACTAGCCTTGCTGTCACACCGCGTGTGCACTAGAGGCGTTGCAGACTCGCAAGACCACGCTTCCTCAGACTGCTGAGCTGAATATGCTCGACCCACATCCGTCCAAGCCACAGATCTTCCAGACCCATCGAGAACCCACCCAGCCTGACAAACCCCACAGCATAGCCGATAGGTTGCGAAATGCAAACTGTTCCATCTTGAACTGTTGTGGCTCAAAATTCCTTGAGTAGCCTCATAAACTGGCCCCTAACACTGTACATTTTTAGTAAGGAGAACCACTAGCGACTGGATACTTTCTGCCAGACACTCCATCCTGCACCCCAGACACATACCTATGCACTCGGGGATCTCGGGCCCTTTCCCTCTCCCGACTATCGTCTCTTACGCGATCATCGTACCCTGCTTTTCTGTCTCTATCTCTGTCCCTGTCATGTCGATCATCACACTCGTCCTTGACCCTATCGTGGCTGCGTGTCCTGGCCGAGTCACGAGTACGCTCACGTGGATATTCAACATCTTCTGAGTGACGTCGATGCGAACCCCTTCTGCCGTTACCCATCTCGTAAGGGTCCCGGTCGCGATGGTGACGTTCTCTATCGCGGTCACGTTCCCGTTCACGCTCACGGACATATGGTGGCTCGCCATCTCGAGGTGGGCTTACAGGGTGCACAGTCTGTGGACCCCATCGCACACCAGGAGCTGGAACCGGTCTGTAGCTGGTGCGTGGTGGCATAGCTGGTCTCGAAACATAGTACTTCTGTGCGGCTTCACGTTGAGCTTGTGCAACCTGAGTCGCAAAGAGCGGCGACGTAGTTGGCCGATAAACGGGTTGAGGAGAAGTCGCACTTGAGCTTCTTCCATCCATTCGGACGGCGTCATGTTGGTTCGAGAATCGGCGCGCCTCGCTGTAGGCGGGAAAGTACCCCGGCTGCGATACGGGCGGCTCATGAGATCGGTGAGAGCGCAGTACGGGTTCACGGCGACGGGAAGGCGGGCGGTCTGGATCAGAATCCGAGTCTGTTGTTGATAACGAGGATTCGCGTCGTGGCGGATGTGGGCGTTTGTTCGAGGGATATCGAGCTCCTGGCTGAGGACCAGGCGCAATGGGTGTGGCATCTTCATCCGAGTAGTCTTCGTCTGAGTATCGGCCCGGAATGCTCTTCTTTCTACTTCCAACATAATTTAGAGGATTCAGCATATGCCTCACCCTTGATGTGACGGCTCTTCCATGGTCGTCGCCCGGCCGTGGAGACTGCTTCGAGACATGGCGCATGAAGGTCGGCCGTGGTCTTCCCATCCGGTAGAGTGGGTCTTCAAAGTATCGGTATGCGCCATGCTTCTCATCAGCTGAGGTGCCTTCACTATCAGTCGAAGTACGTGGCTTTGGCTCGTCAGCAGCACTGCCCCCACTCGCTTCCTCGTCTGCCTCTTTCTTAAGCCTAGCAGCAACGCTCTGATACCACGTCTCCATAGCATCGTCGGGCTTTTCGGGAAAACATTCCTTGGGTAGTATTTTGGGAAAGATATTGCCAGTTTCTGGGTCTGGTATATCGTCTATTTCGACGGCCCTCTGTAGAAAAGGTACATGCTCTTCTGGCCCCAGCAAGAGTTGTATTGTCTGCCATGTCACAAAGCCGTTCTTCTTGAGCGCGGGTATGGTAGGGCTCGAGTAGCCGTCGTCGTGTGGCCCTGGCTGTAGGCTGTGGTATGCGCCTAGTGAGCGATATATGAATGCGACTGATGATGGCGGTGTATCTGTGAATAGCACGTCGTAATCGCCCCCAACACTACGGTACCAGGCTGCGATCTGCGACGGCGTGAGATCAGGCGAGTCGCCTGGCTCGAACTTCTTGCTCTGCAGCGACACATCAGCTTGACGTCTCCCAGTTATCTCTGAAGCTGCACTCAACTCACAATGACCTCAGCGATGCCCTTGAGCAGGCGATCTAGTAAATCGGTGCCGCATTTGTCCTCCTTGAAAAGGTAACCCCAGTAGTCATATGCTTCCCGATGCGCCGCATCCGCTTGCGCTATGTTGGCCGCGCGCTCTTCCTGGTGCTCTTTCGGTGATATCGGTTCGGGAGCCATTTCGTTGATGTGTAAGGACAACCGCTTTGAACGAGGTCAGGCATATATATCTTCTTCGGCTCGATGCTCGGAGCTGATGCTCGTCAGGGTACCGTGAACCCCGCTGCGTGCGACGCGGGAATGCAGGCGTGTACAACGCGCCAGCGTCAGGAAGCCACGGCTGCTTATATCAAGAGCTGTTCGCCGCTATCAGCAGGCATCATCGCTATGCAACAGGCAGATGACTGGCCGACTGCGCCTCTGCGCTGCGCAGGAACCGGTAGAAATGGTGGGGGTTGTTGTTCGCGGGTTGGCTGCGTGGCTGGTGACATTCTGACATCACCGCGGTAGGGCCGCAAGGCTGAGATGGCGTGAGGCCGCAATCAGGCACCATTTCTTGGAAGTATAACTGCAGACATCGGTCACCCCAATGCTGTTGGGATGATCCAGGCTTGTTAGGTGCGCGGGAACAGCGGACTACTAAACGAGATGAAACTAGCTCCAAACAGCCTACAAGGGCGAAATGCATGACCAAATAATGTTGATGATGGATTATATATTGTATTCAAGATGCATTTTGTCTATGATGATGTGTGAATCATTGACCGGGCGTGAATATTACACCCCATTACCGCCTGAGTCCTTTTGCCCAAGCACGTTGCAATGCAGTCATCTCTCGTTATCAATCGCTACAAGAAGACCTGTATCCTCAAAAAAATCTATAAACCCGTGAAGAAAATGCCGCCTCAACCACTCTAGTGCTCAAGCAATCTGAGCGAACCCTGGACGACGACGTTCTCGAGGATGGAACCCGGAGGGATGTCGATAGTGGAGCCCTCAGTCGCAACGATGATGACGGTACCCTTGAGGGTAACGCCACGGCCAAGGTTGACCGGACCGGTAATGGTCAGATGGTCAAGCTCGACAATCTTGGGAATGGAGGGAATACGGGACTGGAAGCTGGACACCTTCTTGAAATCGCTGCCGAGCTTGATCAAGGGGGCGGGTCCGAAGCGGTTGGGGTCGATCACTAGCTGACCGTGCTGGAGTGTGTAAAGATCAGACTTGACAAGCATGAGGTCGGAGCAGGTCTTGACGGGCAAGAAACGCTTTCGGGGTACGTTGACACCGTGTGCGTTCTTGAAGTGCTTGATAGCAGCACCAACAGCTGTCTCGAGCTGGAGGACGGAGATGTCGGCCTCGCCCTTCTTGTCGGCAGGGATGGACTTGCCGTTGGGGATGATCTCCATGGCAAGCTCGTTAGCCTCAACAACACGCTTGATGGCCGCGAGGTTCATCCAGATGTTGTTGGTGTTGAAGTACTTGAACTTCTTGATCGACTTGAACTCGTTGACGTGCTCCTTGGGAACCTGGGCGATTTCAAGCAGACGAACGGAGCCCTCGTAGTCAATGATGGTACCACCCTTGACATCAGCCTTGGTCTTGTCGGTCAACTCCATGATGTACTCCGCCTGGGAGTCAACCATGTGCTGGAGGATGCGGAGGTCGACAACAGCACCCAGGTTGTCGGCGTTGGAGAGGAAAATGTACTCAATACCGCGGTCCATGAGCTTGTCGATCATGCCAGTGTTGTAGAGAGACTCGAAAACGTCACCGTGGCCAGGGGGGTACCAGTTGGCGATGTCTGACTTGTTCTCCTTAGGAGCAGGCAGGAGCGAGTCCTTGAGGATACGGGGGTATCTCGACTGGTTGAAGGTGAGGATGTCAATGTTGTGTCCCTCGTACTTCTTGATGATGCTGGCGGTGTCGGTGTCGGTGTTGAACGAGTTCATCAGCACGAATGGGACGTTGACGTCGTATGTGCGGTTCAGGTACTCGATTTGGCGCACTGACAAGTCCAAGAAGGACATACCGTCACGGACCTCGATGACGGACTTGGGGCCAACGCAACCCATGGAGGTACCGAGACCACCGTTAAGCTTAACGACCGCCAACTTGTTCAGGTATTCGACAGCCTCGGTGTTGGCCAAGTCATCGTAGCTGACGACCTGCTCGGCCTTGGGAGGAGCGATGCGGTTCCAGTCAATGGCAGTACCCTTGGCCTTGTCATTGAGGTATCGTCGGAACAGAGCGAAGAAGTTGTCCATTTCCGTCTCGAAGTACTATAGTGGGTCAGTATACGCTCAGAATGACGTATTTCCCAAATTCCCCTCCCAAACACGCCGATAGCTTGTGGCTGTGGGCATTGGCCTGAGCAAGTATATCGCGATGCTTGGGCGGCGAACGAAGATTGGAAAGGTGCAGAAGAATTGTGACTGACCTTCTTCTCGGCGGGGTCGGTGACGGTGTCGGCGAGCTTGTTGAGCGCATTGCGCATTTGCGAGGCGGCAACATTGGTAGATGTGTTCTCGAAAGCCTGGAAGATTGATTGTTAGTCGATTGAGAACAAATTCGAGCTACGTTGAAGCTATTGAGAGTGTAGGTGCTGTTGTTACCACGACATCGCAGCCGCGGGGAGCAGGCGATGAGAACGCAGGGACAACCCTCCAGAATAGGAGCGAACATCATCTTTGACGAATCGCCTGATCTACTCGAGGGAAAAACGTATCGAAACATGGCTAGGCGGGGTGCTGCAACCCCAGCAATCAGTGCCAGCTCAATGCCAGCCTCCTTCGGTACCCACTATACCCAAGCCAGGGTATCTGGTAGCGGTGAGGACTGCTGCATCGGCTTTTGCAGCAACGAAACGAATCGAAGAAATCAGGGATGAAAAAGCAAGATACAGGCTGGTAAGCCGCAGAAATAGAGAGAAGGTACTTACCACATGGGACTGTGACTTGCCGTGATGGCGCTGGGATGAGAAGCCACCCTCGCCGCCCTCAGCAGCAGAGGGCTTCAAGTGAGAAGGAATCGCGCGAGATGCCATTGTGTAAGTGAGAGAGAGAAAAGGCTGTTCCGTGAGGAGAGAGTGGTGTAGAGAACAACAAGTGTTGGGGAGCTGGTCTCCTTAAAGGCAATGGGTCGCGCTTGGCGTTGAACGTGGGGCAAGTCGAGAACAAGCTATGGCCTGGTAACGAGAACAGGCTTGGGGTTTCGATGGGGATAGTGAAGAGACGGTGTGAATTTGCCTTTTATACATGCATGTTATTGCCGCGAGCGCACCAGAAGGGCAGTTTCGAGCGTAGCATCTCTGCATGGCAACGGCGACGCCGCCAATAGTTCTTGCACACGACGAGATTCTGATACTTGATTTCACACCATCATTGCAGCCATTACACTTGTTTCACAGTGGATTTTCCAGTTGCAGTATCGGACTACACCCTCGGGATTCGCTCACCCACGTCTTCCGCTAGGTCTTTCACCACATCTTCCAATTGCACTCCCTCCTTCCTTTACAAGGCCTCGTCTTGCGACGCTCCTCCCCAACCTCCCGTATCCGCCCGAGTCAAGAGCGACTATCGAATGGCTGCGCGGCCGCCTATCTGCTCAACCTCACGATGCACAATTGTTGAATAACTTTTCGGAGAGCTATGTCGATAAATTGAAAAGCCCCTCATCTGGCCGCGGCACTAGCAGGGGTATGCAGTAAACCTGACGTTGCCCCGAGACCGCTATTCCGACTTGCTCCCAGTGCTCCCCAACAGACTTCCCCAGCTTGCAGCCATGTTACAATTTTTCCGCAGTGGCAAATGTGCAATGCAACGCGGAGGCGAATACAGTGGGGAACCGGATGAATGAGGACTCCCAAGATCTACGCGTGAGCAGCGGCTCCAAGTGAAAGTCGTGGCTGCAATAGTGGCGCAGGTACACGTCTGATGTGGCTTTGAACCACGTGGGGGATCTACTACTAGTCGGTGTATTCATACAACAACGATGCCCATGTCAGACGGCAGCCTCAATAACGCCTATCTCCACCGTAAATTTCAGTATCGGAAACTCGTCAAGCCTCTGTAGTGGCTTGATTTGTGATGTATCAATACTAATGACCAATCAATTACATTGCGCTCAAACAAGAATGATATCAGTCAAGCACACAATCACTTTGTCTAGGGATACCCGCGATACCGAGAACCAAGATGGCAGTGAGCTTCTAACATGCTTAGACGCTTGGCAGTTCCCAAGTACATGTCGCAGGTGTAAGACAGGGACAATTATTGGAAGTGGAGACTGAATCGGTACCGGCTGCGCTAACGGACCTATCCCCTAGCCCAAGTCAGGAACAGACATCCTTAGCTGTTGCTCTAGCTGTTCCTGTGGCTTGCGTCTGGGAAAACTTGCAGACATTTCCATGGCTGGAGCGATGATTTGACCCACTACGGCAGTCCACTAGTAATACAGCTTCGCCCTAGTTCGACCGTACTGGTCGTGTTACTTCGACGGCGGGTGCGTCTGCAAAAGGCACAGCATGAGGCTTTTCGATCCTCAGCTTGATCCATGCGCTCTGGTCTACTTCTTGCGTGAAGAACTTTTGTCTAAGTTCTTCAACCAGCCACGCTAGTAGGCTCTCAATAGTTTGGAAAGTAGACCCGGATATCAACTACGTCGGTCAGTTAGTGTGGACTTATATGTTTTGTTGTGCTTACCTCAAACAAGAGGGCCTCCAATTGGGGGTAGTCTTCAACACGAGAGTCATGTATGTTGTCAACCCACACGTTGAGGACTACGGGCTGCTTCTGCAACCTCTCATTGGCGTTGACACCAATCAAGCATGGGATGCGGACGTCGCGCAGATACAGTACGTTCGAACGGGTGCCAGTTCCTTCAATGCGAGACGTAATGTGTCCAGCGCCTTCGCCGAACATGCTGCCTTTCATGTAACATATGTTCGTTTCGATCGCATATATGTCTGTCGAGCCTGCGACGTCGCGTACACTTTTAGAGACAGCAGCCGAGAGAGCGGCAGTTGACATCCAGGCCATGGTGTCATCTTTAAAGCGTGCTTGTATGGCCTTGCTGAGCGTACCATAGTGAACTGTACTATCATCGACAGAATCCGTAGAAGAAGCCGATGTGAACTGCTTCCCCAGTGTCAACGTGACGCTGATCAAGGCGCGCTGCTTCTTCTGGCGCCCCCAGACGTCTTTGCCTGCATTCACAACAACCTCTAGATTCTGGACCATGATCTTGTCATGATGTCCACTTGAAGCAGCCTCAGCACTCCACTGGGCCTGGCAAACGAGTTGGCTCATGATGGAATTTCGGCTGATGAACTTGGACGAAGAAATTGATAGGCTGGAGAAGAGATGGACTGTATCTTGGAAATGAACTAACTGTGGCCTCAGATTCTTCCAGGTGCGAACTTGTTGAGAAAGTTAGTATGAACACCCGCGTAGTCACGCATCAGCTTTTGCAGACGACAAAACGCGTAGAAAAGGCAAAAGCTTGCAGTCGGCCGCAAGATTTCGTCATTGTCTCCAAAGGCTAAACAAAGCAGTCGCGTAGAAGGTGAAAGAAGGGCGCACAGGAGGGGCTGAACGAGGGCTGAAATGGTACTCACCAAGCTGAAAGTGAGATGCGTGAGGCTCGTGGTGGGGTATATGACGAGCCCTGTAGACGGCTGCCCGCACGGACGCCTTTCCCAAGCAGAGCTCCGCAATCGAACATTCTAGCTACACATCAAACTATAATTCAGAGCCTGTCCCTCATACGCGCGGTGTACCAAGCAGATTCGCAGTCACATTCCCGAATCACCCTAAATCGAAAATACCTTCAACATGGCGGACGCACTAAAAGCAGAGGGAAACAAGCTCTTCGCTGAGAAGAAGTTCGCCGAGTCCATGTAGGGTCCCCCGCAAATGCTGCCTAGCGACAGTTTACTAACAAACTCCAGCGAGAAGTTCTCACAGGCAATCGAGCTCGACCCCTCAAATCACGTCCTATACTCGAACCGATCAGGCGCATATGCCTCGTTAAAAGACTGGCAGAAGGCGCTCGAGGATGCGAACAAGGTGACGGAGATCAAGCCAGACTGGGCCAAGGGCTGGGGTCGCAAGGGAACGGCGCTACACGGCGAAGGTGACTTGGGTACGTGTGGATCCCATCTATGAGAGAATGTTGCTGACTCCCGATAGTGGCAGCCACAGAGGCCTTTGAGGAGGCACTCAAGCTCGACCCAAGCAATGCTCAAGCAAAGTCCGGTCTCGATGCTGTCAAGCGCGCAGTCGAGGCAGAGGCGAACGACAGCGGTGCAGGCCTCGGTGGCATGTTCAGCGACCCTAACATGATCCAAAAGCTCGCCGCGAATCCCAAGACGGCCGCTCTCCTCGGCGATGCAGAGTTCATGAGCAAGCTCCAGCAGCTACAGAAGAACCCCAACATGGCTGGCGCCTTCATGCAGGATCCCCGCTTCCTCCAAGTTATGAGCGTCCTGCTAGGCATTGACATGTCGTTCGGTCAGGGACCCGGTGCTGGAGGCGCAGGCGATGCAGGCGCTAAAGAAGCCGAAGAGGACGTCGAGATGCCCGATGCACGACCAGCTCCCAGCCAACCCAAGAAGGAGCCAGAGCCAGAGCCAGAGCCAGAGCCGGTAGAAGAGTCTGAGGAGGACAAGGCTGCGAAGAAGGCAAAGGCCGAGGCCGACGAGCTGAAGAAGAAGGGAACCGAGTTCTACAAGAAACGACAATTCGACGAGGCTATTGAGAACTACAACAAGGCCTGGGAAACACGCAAGGACATCACATACAAGACCAACCTTGGAGCTGCCAAGTTCGAGAAGGGCGACTACGAAGGCTGCATTCAGGCTTGTAATGAGGCTGTCGAGTATGGTCGCGAGATCCTGGCCGACTTCAAGATCATTGCCAAGTATGTCACATTGTGTCTTGCAATGATTATGCGCTAACACTATGCAGGGCCTTTGCACGCATCGGTACCGCCTACGAGAAGATGGGTGACCTTGGCAACGCAATCACGTACTACCAAAAGGCACAAACCGAACACCGCACACCCGAAGTCCTTGCAAAGCTCCGTGCTGCAGAGAAAGCCAAGGTCATCAAGGAGAGGGAGTCATACATCAACCCTGAAGAGGCTGAGAAGGCGCGCGAGCTCGGTAATGCCAAATTCAAGGAGTCCAACTGGCCAGAGGCCGTGGAGGCATACTCGGAGATGATAAAGCGCGCACCGGACGACCCAAGAGGATACTCTAACCGCGCCGCCTGTTTCATCAAGCTGCTTGAGTTCCCATCGGCAGTACAGGACTGTGACGAGGCTATCAAGCGCGACCCCGACTTCATCCGGGCATACCTGCGGAAAGCCCAGGCATACTTCACCATGCGCGAGTACAACAAATGTATCAACGTCTGCGCAGAAGCCATGGAACACGACAAGGATGGCAAGAACGCACGGGAGATTCAACAACAAGAGTCCAAGGCTCTGCAAGCACAATACTCTGCACGCGAGGGCGAGACTGAGCAGCAGACCATGGAGCGTATTCAGCGTGATCCTGAGGTACGTCTTATCCAACTCGCAAACTATGCCCTTGTACTAACATATCTTAGATTGTCGGCATTTTACAAGATCCGGTTATGCAGGCCATTCTTCAACAGGCTAAGGACGACCCTGCGGCTCTGCAAGAGCACCTGAAGAACCCAAGCATTCGTTCCAAGATCCAGAAGCTGGTGCACGCCGGTGTCATCAGGATGGGACGATAGACTTTCATGAGTGGTCAATGTGACGATGCATGATTCACATTTTGTATGTTTATATGGGTCCTTTCTATCTGCATAGCGTATAGGTAATGAAACATTTACGATTTCTCTCTTCACACTTGATCTCTGTCTCATGGCTTGACGGCGTATATCTTGAAGGATGCTATGACCCAGTTAGTTGCTGTCGGACGAATAGATCCCCTCACTTACTTACCAGCCCATTCATTCAAATCAACATCCTGGAGCTCTCTTCTCATGTCCTCCGCCACACCTCCGTCTCCACCACAGCACGACCGTGGCTCTACGCCGAGGTCTTTCTCGCCCTTGTAAATGTTCAAATCGCCACCCGCCTCCGCAACAATTGACTCTTTGAACCCCGCTTCCTCCAGCCACCCCTCGTACTCCTCCTTCTTACTCGCTCCTGCTACGCACCCTACAAGCAACGCTACGTTGTTCTTCAGATTCTCTGGCAGATCTTTCTTCAGTAGAATATCTGATATGGCTACCCGACCACCTGGCTTGAGCAATCGATACATCTCCTTGAAGACTAGATGCTTGGAGACTTTAGGAACGAGATTTATCACGCAATTCGACGTCATGACGTCAGCGGTGGAACTCTCGAGCTGGGGGATGGATGTAATAAGAGATTGTATGAAGTCGGTGTTGAGTGTACCTGATTTATCGGCATTGAGACGCGCTTTCTGAAGCATGTGCTATGTCGAACTTGTTAATCTTCGTCACTCTTCTCATGTCACTCGAACGATGGAAACACGAACCTCGTTCATATCTATACCAATAGCCTTTCCCGTTTCTCCTACCCTCTTTGCAGCAAGGAAAACGTCGAAACCTGCTCCACAGCCTAGATCAATGACCGTCTCACCCTCTTTCAGATTCGCTAATGCGAGTGGGTTTCCACAGCTCAGACCGATGTTTGAATCCGTAGGGATGGAAGAAAGTTCGGCCTGTGTGTAGCCGAATGTGCGAGCAACGGCGGATGCATTATTAGTGCTTGGGCTTTTGGATAGTGCAGTGGCGGTGTAGCGTGCGTGGATGGTTGAGTATGTTGGATCTAGGTCTGAGGTCATGATCGGATTTGATTGCTTGAGTTTGAATGGAATTAAGGGAAGATATGCTTAGTTGGTCCTTGCTCGGGTAGGTAGATAGACTGAGGATAGCAGTAACGGCTTCGGTAGGTTGTAAATTATTGATATAGAAACCTAGTCGGTATGTCACTCAAATGGAGTGATATGTCATTTGAATATTGGGTAAGCGGCTTTACCCCGCACATCGTTGTATTACGCATATTCGTTGGTCTCGCCCATCTTTTTGTTAGATTAGGCAACCAGGCAATGATTGTGTGAGTTGGCATAAAGTATTGTAGGCATGAGGTATTGTATCGCTTAGTGCAAAAGAAAAACGAGACGAGTGGTAGCACTGCTATCATTCCAATATTTCATAAATACAAAATGAAAAGAGACCTACATCTGGAACCACACTCCTGCGTCGATAGGCACCGATAGTCTATACTGCTGCAAGAGAGCCCCATCGTACACGTCATGCCAAATTCTAGTCCGGTGTCTAAGTCTCGACAGGAAACCATCTTCATAACCAACGTCGAACCCTACAATCCGCTGATAAAATCCAACAACCTCATCAACGCCCCGTTTTCAACCCTACATCCCTCACCTTCCCTTTGCGCTCGTCTCAGTCCCTGCGCCAACCAAAGTCGAATGGTATCCGGATCTAGATTCCTAAAGTTTTGCTGCCCAATCATAACAAATGCCTGAGCGCACAGCGTAGTGCTCTCTGATGGATCGGGTGGAGGTTTAGTCTTGCAAGACGAGCACTCCAAGTCATTAGTCGAATTCGATAACGGTAATGGGTCGCTACAACATGGTGGTGGGCCGGTGGTAGTGTTGTCGCTGGAGATGATGTTAAGGTCCTGTGACGGAATGGCCAAGAGCGAAGTTGTAGGCGAGGTATTCGACGACAGATAGAAGGATGAATCGCCAAGGAAGGAAAGGTCTGGAATGGGGACATCAGGGTAGGCCAGCTGCGGGTCGATGTCGGCTCCTGGTTGGACGGTGAGGGCTAGCGAGTTTTGCTGGCTGGATGGTGCTGGGCATGGTATTTCTTGCAGTCCAGAGCTCCCTTCCTCTTCATATCTTACTCCTCGCGCCGCTTTTTCGATTTGATCGTCGTTGGTTTGCTGTTGTGAGTTGGTGGCCGATTGTCCTTTTAGCACGGCGATTTCCGCCCTTGCCTCCGCAAGCAGTTTCTCAGTCTCTGCAAGCTTTTGCTCAAGAGAGGCGACGTGGTCTCGCTGTCGGGCCCGATGTCTCCTCTGGTTCTCGCGCACTCTGTTCAATGTGTGCTCAGCCGACACGCGTGACCGCCGGCTCCTGGGAGCTGCGGTATCGGAGGTTTGTTCCGACGACGAAGTTGCTGGGGAAGTCACCATTTTCGCTGCAGAGATACTGATGGGTGAATGTGATTATACAGCTGTCTTCTGAAGATTGCGCACAGCGGTGCAGGTGCATCTTCGAGAAGGTGCCTGGGTGGAGTTGAGGCAGCGGTTGTAGGAGCTTGGCGGTGACATATCGACGAGGCTCCTCCGCGATTGGTTCGCGGCGACCTGAAACATCATCGCAGACGTTCGACATTAAGCCTTGTAACAAAATTGGGCCTATGCACCGCAACGGTTATTTCTTTTAACACAACCTTCATATCTGATTAAGGCTCGTTTCGACTACGTTGGGTATTACGTGTATAGGTCATTCCATCTTGACAAGCTTCTACAGCCTTGTAACGACGAATGTGCTTGAAACATGCTCATCTTCAACGTGATCTGTCAACATCAGACCAAACCCCGCAAAAACAGCTTGATGCGATGATCCATCCAGTCCACATCTTTCGGGTTCGCCCCGCCACCTCCAATATGTCCCCAGATACTCGGGATAATCTCCACCGTTACATCTTCCAAACTCTTGGCTTCTCTCTCGCTGACATATGGCCGGAAATACTGGTCTGTTTCACAGGGCATCAGCAAAACCTTTGCCTTGATACCTTTTAGTGCCGACTCAAGGTCTCCTGCTTTGGTGCATCGAGTCATGTCCCCACGCTGCCACATTCCCAACATAACCTTGAGATCGTCACCACTCCAGCTTTCATAGCCTTGTATCGTGACGTTGTCGTCCCAGTCCCGCAGTTGCTGGAAGCCCATTGCTTTGTAACATTCTTCATCGAACCATTCGGCGCTTGTTAACCATGCCGAGTACGCTTTTGCGAATGCCCTACGACCCGTTTCGGGGCTCTTTGCATTCTCCAGTGCTGCTTTTGGCCCCTCGAGGAATTGGTAGTTGTGTCTGCTTGTTTGGGCCGATGAGCAGACGATTACGGCGTGCTTGACGAAATCAGGATGGGCAGTTATCCAATGATAAGTGATCTGGCCCCCCATCGAGAATCCTAGCATGACGTCCACTTCTTTGATACCAAGTTCTTGGGTAAGGAGAGGGTACTGAGCGTTGATGCAATCCATGTATTCGATGGTACTGGGAAAGCTGGGCGTGTTTGACGGACTAGAAGATTCGCCATTGCCAAGAAGGGCGATGAGGATGATCTTATGGTTCTTCAGAGCGGCGTCGGCGTGCGTGAGGGTTGTGTCAATACGACCCTTGAAGCACGTGTGAACAACTGCTATCTTGCTGTTGTGCGGGTTGAGGATCTTGTAAGCCACTTTGAGTTTTGGTAGTGTAGAGCCATTTTGGAACTTAAAGTCGGATATCTCGTAAATTTGGAGGGGTTCAGAGCTGGCTTGAGACGACATTTTAGTGATGCAATGGAAGAGACGGCTGAGAATATGGGGATGAGGGGATTCTGAAGTATCGCGGGGAGTTTTAGGAGGGGTTGTGTTCAGAAGCAACGATGTATGAACTTATGACGATGGTATGGGGCTTGCTTCCGTCATTGCCGTAACGTAGAGCCCCACCTGCGGCTCTTGAAGACGACGATCAAGTGTTGGTTGAACTCAAATGTGTAGTCAACCAAACACCGGCCAACAACGGCTCACACATTATACGGTGGTGGGAGCATTGAAGCGTAGAATCGCACTGGTGATGATGGAGAAGGATATTGTCTTTCTCAAGGCGATATCTGCCCTAGCAGCATGGGCATGCGTCGCCTGTAGACTTCCAAGGTTGTCCATGGTAGCATGGTCAGATATCGCAAAAGTCTGCTAAGGTCTCATTGTTGTCGTCCCTACTTCGGGACGCGCCACCAACCGGCTTGTAATTGGAATGATGAGCGCTCATTTCAATCCTACAGTCGGCTCACCACTGCATATCGCTAAAGGACATGTGGCCAATAAGCGGCGATCAAGGCCGCTAGCGGGAAAAGTAAGCACCGGGTGTTCAATTATACCGCAAAATGCGCGAAGAACCATCTCTTCTTCGGCTTCATCGAGGCTACAAGAGTCGGCTCTGGACATGCGCAAGCTCTTGCGGTACTGCTGTTGATATGCGCTTGCGGAAGGCAAAGTCGTCCGTTCCGAGTATATTTAGACGTGCTGGGTACGCCAGGTGTCACAGCCGAGGCGATGAAGTAGGCTAAGGGATCGGCATCCCTGCCACGCCTTATCAACTCCACGCTTTGGAGCGGCCGCTGTGTTGTTTCGGGCATAGTCCATGCTGTGGTCTTCCGTTTTAGGAGAGACTCAATAGCCCTACAAGCGAGGTATGGTTGAGCGGTTAGGTGTTTGCTGTTGTTGTCGCCATTGCACTTTAGGGGGGTGGTTGAGACGGTGTGCACATGGAGAGAAGAGTGAAACACATGCCACGCACGTCATGACGATCTTGACAAGCTGGGGCCCACGATCTACGCAAGTAAGACGGTTGGGCAGGAGAGGAGCGGGCGGTGTTGATGGTGAGTTGCTGGTGAACGACTAGCTAAGGGGTACATGTTGGATATGCAAGACGCAACAAAGGTAAATTTGAGCCGCAATCAGGCTATGGTAGTTTGGCGCCAAGAGGGGAGACTTGTCGAGTGAAAGCGTGAATGTAGGACCGAGTGCCCGCCGCACGGGCGTGATCTGGTGGGCTGAATGTGGGGTGTGTCGACGTTGGCGCTCCGAACACGAGACATTTCGAGGCCGTCGTTTTCAAGCGCAACCCAAGGTTAGTCAAGAGTGCAATTTCGCAGTACGGCTGTACGACAATCTTGCTCGTGTAGAGAAAGCCCGAGGCTCCAGGCGCAAAAGGAGCTTAGGATACCGCTGCAGGCTTGCAACGATAAGCGGGCGGCGCGCAATTAGCTTCGACCCTGGCAATTTAGCTGATAAACTACTCCGCAACTACAGCGGCGGTTCCACGACGTTGTTGGGTCCCTGGCCGGTCCGCTGTTCTGTGGCCTTCTCTCCCATTCACCTTTCTTTCTCTGTATATACCTGAAGGCGGCATTGGTTCTTCGCACCAGGCAGTTTCATGTGGCCGGACCCTGTTAGAGAAGTGACAACCCCTCGGAACACGTCGACGGCCGGAATCAATTGACCCAAGACGGCAAACACGACGCCCGCCAACAAGCCAGGCACGCGATCACCCCGACGCGCCTCCCGACTTTGACGGCGCACCACTGCCCTCTTGCCTTGTCCCCGACGCACCTGTGAAGCCTCCCCACCCGATCAATCTCCCCGAATCTGGTCTGCGGGCAGCACCATGGTGGACGCTCAGGATGCCGGGAGTAAACTATTCTCCAAGAGCCGCTGGAAGACCAAGATCTTCGAGAAGACCAACGAATTTGCCGCCGCCTCACAGCCCAAGCCCAAGCCGCCCTCGGACGACCACGACATCAACGACTTCCTCAAGCCTTCGACCGACCGCGCCGCCCAGCAGCAAAAGGACGCCGCCGCCGCTGCTGCCGCCGCCTCGGCCTTCACCCGACCCCGCATAGATGTCGCGAGCGCCCAGCGATGGCCTGGCGCACAGGCGATATTGGCCAGCGCCGCCGCCGCCGGAAGAAGCCCAGGCCCGGGAGGTCTGAAGACAGGCACGCGCAAGAAGGGCCTCACCGTGAGTTTTGTGCGCACAGTCCCCGAAGTCATAGGCCATGGCGGAGACGAGTGTGAAGACGTCGTGCTGGAAGTTGCCAAGAACAAGAAGGCAGCAAGCGTGCCCGAAGCGGACAAACTGCCGTCCCAGGTACCGCAAGACGACGCGAATCTGGGAGCGCGCAGCAATGGCATAGGCAGGACGCCCTCGCAGACCGAGTACAGGACCAACCTCACGAGAACGCGCACAAACCCCGGCGAACTATCCCCACCGCTCGGCCAGAAGATGCAGATGGGCCAGATCAACACGCACGCCCAACTGCCACCAACACCGCCGCGTTACATGGGCTCCATGGGGCTTGGGGAGCGCCCAAAGGCGCTCTCCAGGGCACCGACTGGCTTTGACGGTATTCCAGAGCCTACAGCGGCTCTCTCTGCAAGGCGACCCAGCGAAGACTCTGTCTACTCCCAGGATTCGGACAACCTCTCGCCAGTCATGTCGCGGACCATGTCAGTACGGGAGCCTACGATCCAAGAAGAAGACGATTTCCAACCAAAACCGCTCAAACGCACGCAGACTGGCTTCAGCACCATGGAGGGAGATGCTGGACACGAGCCTGTGCATGCGATACCTTCAGTGCCTAAGCTGCCAGAGAGACAATTGCCTGAGCAGGACGATGACGAGTCACTCTCGTTCGCGGAAAAAGTGCGGCGAAAGATGCGATCGGAAGAGGGCAGGACATTGCACGAAGCGTCACAACGAGCAGCCTCGGGTCAAAGGCGAGACTCCGAGACAAGCTCCCAGCAGTCTATCGTCGGTACACCTCCATCCTCATACCACACACCCGCCGCAGCAAGAACACCACTGGAAACCCCACAATCCGAATCCAGGACATCACCCCCCGGGACCTTGAATACCGAAGACCCTCAACGATCTAGAGCACGTGGGCCCTCTCCAGGACGACCAGGAGCACAATCACCGCCATCTCAATACACTGCATTTTCCCCTTCACAAGCACGTGCTTCCCCTGCTGTGCGATCAGACCCGTTCGTTGATACTACTATAAAACGAGTGCCCTCAAATAAGGAGAATGCTATTTTCGGGGCTCTTGACGACAGCCCAAACCTCCCAACTCCGCCCCAATTTCCCCAGGGTGCATCCTATTTTTCAGCACAACCTCAGCAACCACCCTCTTCGCTCCCGCAGTCTCTACAACCCTCTCCACTACCCCAGACTCTCGCAGTGTCAGCGCCTCCAAGCCAGTTACCGTCGCGAAATGCTTCGGGTGCCAGCGCCAAACCGGCGGCCCCTCTAGCTCGCTCGGATACGAAGTCAGCAAACGAGTTTGCATACCGGGATTTTGCCGAGCGCATCACACATATGAGAGGTATTTTCCAGCTGACAGCTCAGCTTGGAGGCAACGTTAACAACCACACGCCGATGCAATGGCTCCGGGTCGCTACGTGGTGGTTTCTCAAAGGACGCACAGGGATGGAGAACTTGATAAGGAGTCAGCCTAAGACTGCCGAACCGATCCAAGAGCGACTCGCTCAACCGCATGTCGACTTGGCCAAGGTGTGGTGGATCATTTCTGAAGTGCTTCCGAACCACCCCAGCTTACAGGGATATGGCAACGCCTCTCCCGATGCACAGGTTGATCTTGCAAGAAAAGCTGGAGACGCTGCGAGCGCGGAGGTGTTCGACATTCAGAATGCGATTGCCCACTACCTGAAGCTGCTCGTGGGATCGATGAAGAAGCACCAGAGCATGCCTCCGACCCAAGCACTCATCCAAGGACAAGACCAAAAAATATGGGAGGAATATCCCACGTTCCCTGCAGATGCGGCGAGTGTATTGACTTCCGGGCTTCCTGCACCCAACGGCAGCCAGTCGCAGTTTAGCCTGTCACAGTACATACCTCTTTCCGACACCAAGACTGACTTCTGCTACTTTCGCATGTTTGTAAAGGCCTCTGTGTCGACCGACAACCCTGCGACAGATCGTGTTCCTATGGATGCCGTTGTCTCTGTCATGCGATCCAAGGAAGAATACCAGGTCAAATTGGCCATCTGCAGCCAGAACAGTCTGATCAATCTCCTAGTCGGCTCAGGATCGGTGCTTACATGGAAAGACGTCCAATGGAAGCAACAGTCATCACAACTTACTGTCCAGCTACGACATGGATTTGTACTCACTATGGCGCTACATGAGAGTGACTTCCGCAGCCTCTGGTCTATTGTCAACCACACAAACAGGACAGAGTCTGATTTACGAGAACGGAGAGACGAGCGTTTTGCCTGTAAGATGTATTTGAAAGAGGCGAGTTACAGGGACCCTGCAAAGCCATCAGCGTTCCCAGCTGAGCGCGTATCAGGCTGCAAGCTCATGGTCTTCCAAAGGATTGAACGCAGTAGTGAAGGCACAGGCAAGCGAAAATTGCACAGAGGCTACCGTATGGTTCTCGTCACGCCGCAGCAGACTAAGCAAGTCAGCACAATCAACCACGAGCTCGGCACGAAACAGGAGCCCATGAACTTCGAATACGTGACCGAAGCGGATCAAGCCCCTGCGCTGAGATTGCGCTTCCGTGAAGAGGGTGCCGATAAGAGGCTGAGAACATGCACAGCCCATCTTGTTTTCCAGGATGGCAAGGACCGCAACAACCTGTTTGGCACTTTTACCTCCATGAACGTCGCCGAGGGCGAAACTACATTCGCCCAAGTGGCTCTCAAGGCTTTTCACATTGAGAGCGCTGACCAGGCAGAGGGCTTTACGCAGGGTAGTCGTGTGCTTGAGAAACTGCAGTGGGTGGAAGCCAAGGTTATGAACCAGGATCCAGAAGCTGCAGGACTTGAGTCAGCACCCACGGTCATGAGTGAGAGCTTGAGAATCATGTGTAGGCATACTGCTGGTATCGTCTCTGACCGCATGAACTTGGGTATGTTTCGAGTTTGTTTGTTGATCGACATGATTCTGACAGTTTGCAGGACCCGGTGAACTCTTGGTTCGCCTTCCAGTTGACGGAGCTGCCGAACTCACACTCCTCCGTGAGGCTCAGCAAGATATGGCCGTGGCTGTCGACGCCAGCCGTACTGATCCTAATGTTCCCGATGAGCTGGCGAAGCTACTCAAAACTCTTACAAGTGCCTCCACGATCCGACGACTGACCTTCAATTCGTTCAACGATCTTCACACCTTCCAGCTGGCTGTTACTGGCTTTCATGTGAAATTCGACGGGTACGTTCATATTCTGTGCCATGATTCGATATGTACTAACCCTACCTAGTCTCGCAAACTCCTTCTCCATATCCCGCCGTCGTATGGTAGTGCCCATCTACAAGCAATGGACCGCCAACCGCATCCGTCTGCAGATCGTCGAGCAAGACAACATCATCCAGCTTCTCGCCTTCTTTGAAGACTTCTCTCATGCTGATGCCATGAACTTCCAACTCCGCCTCACCGACACTTTCCAGAAGACGGATAAGGGTGGACAATTTGGACTGAAGCTGGTTGACGCAAAGTTCGCGCTGCCTGTAGATGAACGACGCGGCGAGGGCAAGATCCAGAAGGCCGAGGGTAGGGTGACAGGCTGGACAGGCACCAAAAGACGATTTGTTTGTCTCGACGAAATTGAGTATCCGGGCGAGCATGACGATATTCTTATCATGTTTGATTCCGCGGAGAGTAAGTCTTGTCAAAGTCACTGAGGGAAATCTATAACTAATGTTGCAACAGCACGCGATACATTCGCCGAAGCACTCCCTGCTGCGACCATGGAGCGCAAGTTTACTGTTCGAAGGAAGATATAATCCTCTTTTCTTAGTCTTGAAGGCTACATACCCCACAACAACATTCCCTTTGTTATAACAGAGCAAGAAGCTCACTGGAGATCTCCTTTCTCTTTCTCCTACTCCGTATATTCTGGACTGGAAGACAGGCGCTTCTTTTTTCTCACTTCTGGGCGTTTAGGTGCAACTCAAAGTGGCAAGGCATGAGATATCACTATTGGCATGTAGGGAATCATTCTGCAAGGAGTAAGGGCATCAAGATTGATTGCTAGCATTATCGGCATGTTCATTAGCGATTATTTCCATATACCAGACGTTTTCGTCGTCGTCGAATATAGATGTTGATGTTGAGGCAATTGTTTGTATGCGTAAAATTGGTGAATGTTGTCATGAGGTGATTACATAGTATATACAAGCTAAAGTAAAGCAGGTCGTTACTTGATGCTTTCCTGCAATTCAACTCACTCCCGCTTCCCATGTAAACAAACAAGACAGGCTAGCTAAATAGCTAGAAGAGATTAAAAGGGAAAACCGGTTCCCAGCCCAAACCTATCCAGGTATATAGCCAAAATGCAAACAGGTCGTGACGTCGTAAAAGATGGTGGGTATGCGATATATATATGTGTGTGCTGGATGAACGAATAGGGGGAATCCAATTACTGTCAATAGGGAAAACGCGAAGA
>Ga0058698_10000231_pt1 | contig 33512 bp, 31 predicted proteins | sample AgamicAsSfe_FD_67288 | JGI IMG/M metagenome (GOLD analysis project Ga0058698, IMG submission 67288) | Agave microbial communities from Guanajuato, Mexico - As.Sf.e | ecosystem: Host-associated > Plants > Phyllosphere > Phylloplane/Leaf | place: Guanajuato, Mexico | collected 2012-05-30
CGTGAAGTGTTCCGGAACGTCGATCCCCTAGTTGTCTACGTCGCGGCTATGGTGCACGATATTGGAGATGGAAAATACCTCTCGGATGAGCTAGTCAAGATGGAAACCGACGAAGCTGATCAGGAACAACAGCGAGATTTTATCGAGTCATTCATTAGACAGTCCGCACCCGAGTGTCCGCCGTACATTTGGGGTCCTGCTTCGCACGTCGCGGCCCTGGTATCTTTCACACGCGAGATTCGAAATCCGGTTATGGTTGCCCAACAATGTGCCGCTTATCCTGCCCTTCAGCTCGTTCAAGACGCCGACCGTCTCGATGGCTTAGGCGCAGTGGGCATCGTACGCGGGGCAGTGTACGGAGGTGTGACTGAACCACGTGGTACTGGTACGGTCCGACGGGTTGTACATATAGCAGACGAGCGTCATTCTCGATACCCGGAGATGATGAAAACCCGCGCTGGCAAGAAGGAGGCAGCGAAACGCTGGGAAGCCATGAAGGAGATCAGGAATCAGATTGTGCAGCAGGCGAATTGCGAGGATGTGCTGGAGGAGTATTGAGTCCTACCTAGGTATACCTAGTCTGCAGAAGTGATTGAGAAGGCATGAAAGATTCTTACGCATTCTTGTGCGAACGTATAGCCTAGCGAAATGAACAATACCCCTTGGATTGGACATAGACAGTGGTTACAGCAATATCAAAATCAAGTACTGCACTGGTTTGTTCTGTATGTAAGCCTGAAGTTAGAGACAGATTATTGATCAAGCGACAGCCAAGTGATGGTGATGGTTTTCAATGGCAAAGCGAAGCAGGTGGGGCTCATTTCGGAATGTCGGTGATGAATTATTGTGTTCGTGTTCAACTGCGTCCATGGCGCCTTGCTGAACCTAGAGCTTACGCTAAGCGCCCAAACAAGACTAGCACCTCGCTTGACGCCCACCTGCCGTGAGTGATTTCGTCTCTCGCAATCGACCTCGAACTTTCAGACTCCGACCAGTTCGACATCAAGCCGCCAAAATGTCCGCCAACTCTCTGAACAAGATCGCGCCCAACAGCCCGTCGAGGCAGAACCCCTCTGAGATCGAGACCAGCATCGCCAGCGCAAGTTTGCCCGTCAATTGCACATGGGCGACGCCAACACTAACACGCACGACAGGCGTTGACTGACCTCGAGAACAATGTCCCCGACCTGAAGGCTTCTCTGCGCCCTCTCCAGTTCGTCTCTGCTCGCGAGGTATGAAAACCCGAACACCACCATGCGCTATCGAGCGTCGCCTACACACCTACCTACACCCATACCCATACATTGAAGAGGCGGTGGGCACTGGGCAGCAACATCAAGCTGACACCAGGATTCTTAGATCGAGGTTGGCCACGGACGCAAGGCTATTGTCATCTTCGTCCCTGTTCCCCTTCTGTCCGGATGGCACAAGGCCCAGCAGCGGTATGTCCTATCTATGGAGTGAAATAATTCCCATACTAACATCTCTCAGTCTCACCCGTGAGCTCGAGAAGAAGTTCTCTGACCGCCACGTCCTGATCGTTGCTTCCCGCCGCATTCTCCCCCGCCCCAAGCGCTCCAACCGCTCGCGCACCAACCAGACCCAGAAGCGTCCCCAGTCCCGGACTCTCACCGCTGTCCACGACGCCATCCTGACCGACCTCGTCTTCCCCGTCGAGATTGTCGGCAAGCGTCTCCGTACCCGTGAGGACGGCAGCAAGATCCTCAAGGTTGTCCTTGACGAGAAGGAGCGCGGTGGTGTTGACTACAGGCTCGACACCTACAGCGAGGTCTACAAGCGCCTCACTGGCAAGGGCGTCAACTTCGAGTTCCCCCAGAGCCAGCAGACCGACTACTAGATGTAGGCGGGTTCGTTGGGTTTGATCGATCTCGTTATATCTACATGGGTCAGGAGTACGGCAGGGCTTCGGTTATGCGTCATGTACCGGCATCAAAAAGGAATGAGAATGAGATGATATGAGCCTGTATTAGGCACCCCTTCAAGATACCACTTGCAATTGATTTCTTTTACTGTGATGGTGCTTGTGCCCTGGCATGCTCATCTGTCTACTGTCGGTCCAGCTCAGGGTAATGCCTGAAGATACCCATGCTGAACTCCTTCCGCCTCTCGCTAGCTAGGTACTCTTTGATTCCCTTGGTCTCCTTGACGCTGTCATAGAAGGTTCCAAACAAGAGTGGGTAGTCCTTCTTCCTTGCCTCCATTTCTTTGGGAAAGGCAAACTCCAATCCGCTCAGCACATGCCAGACTGTAGGGTCGGCATAGCTGAGACTATCCCCAACCAGGAACTTGCCCTGTCCCTGCGCCTCATTGCCCTTGAGCACGCGCTCAAAGTACTTCAGGAACTTGGGAATGCGCTTCTCGCGGAAGTCGGTAGCCTTCTTGAGCGATTCCTCCTTCTGGTCCTCGTAGTATAAGCTCATCGAAACGGGGTGGTGCGTGTCGTGGGCTTCGTTGTTGAGGTCCAGCGCCGTCAGAGTATGCGACAGGATCCACGACTTCTCTGCTTCGTCTGCGCCACTGAGACCAAGCTTGTCGCCAAGGTAAGAGAGGATCGATGGCGTCTGGTAGAGAACCAGCGCAGCACCGTTCTTGCCTTCGCCAGGAACGCGCAGGGCAGGTGGTGCGAAGACGGGAGGGTTGCCGTCGGAGCCTGTGGAGGACTGGTCGGTGAGGGTGCCGATAATTTTCATGCCTACCAAGCTGTTAGCTAGGGCAGTACAGAGTGGAGTGTGGGTTTGTGCTGCATACCGTCCTCAGACTCATTACAAACGTCTTTGTAGGAGACGCCTGCTGCTTCAAACGCCAGGCGAATGAACTCCCCACGTCCTGGAATGCCAGGCCAGTACAACAGCTCGTACGGAGGCTGGGTGCGTGCTTTCTTGTTCGCAGACATGGTGGTGGTATGATATCGAATCGCAATTGAGCCTTGGCTGTAGTGTTTAGGTAGCTTGTGGAAGCTGTAGAGGGTGCGGAGAGGTCGAGAGGAAATGCGAAGCATGCAGCTGCAATTGCTGCCCTAGGGGACGGTTATAAGTAGGGCGAGAGTACCCCATGTCAGCTTTACGTGCCATTGCAGCTGGAGGCACTCGTGCAGATTGTTTGGCGTCATTGTGGGGTTAAGGTTGGTTCAAAGGTACCGTTTATGCTGACATCAGACGCGGATCAGACGCGGAATTGCACCGAGACCGAGCGATGAGTCCGAGCAATGCGAAGATACGCGTCGGGCTACCTTCTGCTACGCGTTATTCACGCCCTTCAGCCCTTTGGTTCCACTTCCAATATAACACTATCAGTAAACACAATTCATACTGTGTATGCAACGAATGTTCCTAAAGCTTTGGTCATTTGCTGTCAAAACCCAGTCGCTTTAAAGTCCTCTCGCTCGCTCTACGCCTGCTTCAGTTCGCTTCCACCGGTCATAGTGAGCTATAGCTAGCTTCTCGTTTAGATGCGTTCAGCTGTTCGTCAGGCTCGTCCTTGATGACCGGAGAAATTCACGCTGTCTAAGAATCTTGCCGCACCCGTCGCGTTTTGTTTGTTCAAGGACGTGCCATCGTCATCTCCGCTATTCGCTGATCCAACGTTACCTAATCCTCTGAGGCACACCTGCAGTCACTCTGCAAGCTCTAGAACATTCTTCCCTCGTCGTGCCATCGGGCTGTGTGCTGTCAATAATGTTTTGTGTCACACAAGAGGGCAGACGGCGATACGCTCGCCTGTGCCTCCCATGGCCCACCGTTGCAGCTCATGCACGAAAAGAGCTGCGCCCTGTTGAGAGAAACAACACATTTACTACAAATCCACCAACGGCATATCTACCAAAACTGTTTGAGAATCTCGACGCTTTACGACATCTTTTCTCATGCAAGTACCAACCTGATTTCCTTGCAACGAAGCGCAGTGAACCTGGGTGTTTGATTCTACACAAGGTGGATGTGATCGCCCCGCTCTGCACTCTTTCAGTCTAGGCTTCCCGCCCGGACCCTCTTCCACTCTGTACGCATTATCTCGAGTGCTGCCTTCAGCTCACCTTACCCGCACTGAACCACGGCCGAACACTTCTTTAACGATACCAGGCTCTCCGTCATCATGTCTAATTACAACGACTACGAGCGGTTCGTCCATCAAATGCAAACCTTCCGCGCATCTGATGAGGCCAGAGAGCATTTCGTTAGCGTACGTGTCGCTGAGTCGCGTGTTCGACCGTGCGACAAACGTTGACAAAGGAATAGGAAATTCTAGCAAAGTATCAAGCCTTGTCCGAAGAACACGGCAATTTGAAGAATGATTATTTGAGTGAAAGGGATATCAGGCGAAACTACCAGAGAACCGTTGAAGAGAAACAGGGTTTGGTGGGGGATTACGAACGTCAGCTTGTGCGTTACTCGCTGGAAACTCAGCCTTACGGGTTTGTGTGCTGATTGAGGCTGCAGGAAGCGAGTTCGTTTGTATTGGCACTTATTGATGGTGATGGAGCTATCGTAAGTATTTCCAGGCTTCTGAGTCGAATCTTCCATCTATCCTGGCAACAGTTTATCGATTTGGGCCCGTGCATGGTCGATAACGTTCACATGATATCGCGGCACAGTCAACCCATCCATGATTCTAGTTGTTGACTATTTATCTGCAGTTTCAAGATGCGTTACTTCAAGCCGCTGGTGGTGACGGTGGGTCGGAAGCTGCATCACGATTGTACCATGCAATGCGCGACCATGTTGCTTCGCTCTACAACAATTCCGGGAACTGGCCGATTATGGTCCAAGTCTATCTAAGTCTCGATAAGCTCTCACAAAAGTTGGCATCGGTTGGCCTTCTTCGAAGTCCACAGGAATTGCGAGCCTTTGCACAGCGCTTCAGCGTCAATCAACCCTTATTTAGTGTTATCGACGTCGGTCACGGAAAGGAGAGGGCCGACCACAAGATTAAGGGTACTAGATCTCTCCCAATTATAGTGACTAGCGTTGACATATTGTCTGCAGAAATGCTTCGCACCTTTAGCGACAATCCCACCTGCCGTCACATCATCTTTGGTGGCTGCCATGACGCAGGATATCTCCTAAATCTCGAACACTTCAAACACAATGCCGCCAAAGCCGGCCGGATCACACTTCTGGAGACCACACCAGCTTACCGTGGATTCACGGATTTAGTCAACTTCAAACGCACTCGTTTCGACGACGTCTTCAGGAATGAGCCCCTGCCCGATTATACGCCTCCTACCAATGGCTTCGGTCAGTTGGCCGTGCAGTCGCCGGTACAGCCTGTAGCACAGCCGCAGCCCCTCTCTCGTTCCGTCACGAACGATAACAATACGTCGCCCACGTTCATCCCGAGGGCCCCAGTGGTGTCTCCCTCGCCTAGCGTCACTCCGGTGTCAGCCGCCACACCTAGTGAATCTAACGGCGATTCTTCGTGGGGTAAGTAACATAGCACAATCGTATCAAATACGAGACGACGCACGGCTGACTCAAATCCCTTAGCCACTGTGGGCAAATCTGGTGCTCCTGAAAACGGCAACATTTCTGTCGTACCGACTACAACTGCTACTAAGAAAAATACTAAGAAGAAGTATGCTTATTACAACAAAGCTGGACAACGGCTTGACGAACCACTGCCACCAAAAGATCCTTCCGCTGTAGCTTCGCTTGAAGCACGCATGAAAAAAGTAGGCAAGAAGATGTGTAATCACTGGCACCTTGGCGGTCACTGCGAGAATGGGAAGTTCTGTCACTTCCAGCATGAGCCGAAGCTTACAACGGCTGAACTGAACGCTTTGCGCTACAAAACACGCAGTTTGGCTTGTAAGAACCGCTACTGTGAAAACATTGACTGCTGTAAGTACATAATGATCAAGGGGATTTCAGACCCTACCATCATTACGGCCATCTTGGTATGGATTCACAGTGCCGCTAATACTTCGACTTCAGATCTCGGCCATCAATGCGCCCTCGAGCGCGATCAAGGCTATTGCTCATTTCCTGACAATTGTAAGCATCATCGACGTGACAAGCATCTACGCTTTACTAATTCCCTAGGCCACCTTCGGGCTACGCATGGTATGGACAGGGTTAAGTATGTCAGATACGACAAAGATGGTAATGAGGATTATGCTCCTTAGTCAGAGTCATCTGGTTGTGGATAAGAGATGTAATGTTGGACCATTTTAAGGTTATGCTCACATGGAGAAGAAGGTTTTGTTGTTTAGGATACTAAATTGTTAATTATATGTCTCTACGACGCTACAATTCTTAAGCTTTGGGTCTTTCTTTAATTGTGTTTCGGCTAAAGTTCAATATACTTTGTTCGATGTCGAAGTTTGAGATGTATTCTTTTAGTGCACTGGAGTGTTGCAAGACTCTCGTGGGCGATCGACCGACCAACCGATTTCGGCCATGGCACGGGCGACTAGTTCACTAGACCCTCTATCTTCCCCACACTCCATACGAAGAGTGCCCGAAATACATGCGAATACCGGTGATGAGGCTAATATTGTTGCGGGACGAGAGGAAATACTGGGTATTGCTCTGCTGCGGCTACATTCGAGCCGCGGCAGCTAAAATCGGCAGTATGTTCAAGAGCACTTTTAACGTAATTTCTCCACAAACACGCGGGAGTAGGACCGACTTGGTAGTGAGTATTGTGTATCTTGCCTCTGACTGCGAGATTCTCTCTTCTTTGACTATATATCGACTCTGCATAAGTGTTTCCCAACATGCCGTTCTTGGACACGCAGCCAAAAATCCTCATCGCAGGCGCCGGTATCGGTGGATTGACCACTGCGCTAGCGCTCCATGCCGCCGGCTTCAGCGACATTCAGATTTTCGAGACAGCGTCGACGCTCACAACGCTCGGTGTTGGCATCAATGTCCAGCCGTCCGCAGTTTTGATTCTGCGGAATCTAGGTTTACTTGAAGCACTGGAGAAGACGGGCATCAAGACAAAAGAGCTGAACTTCTACAATCGCCATGGCGATTCCATTCTCAGCGAGCCTAGAGGCATGGATGCAGGATACGAGGTGCCTCAATTCTCGATCCATCGCGGAGAGTTCCAGATGTTGCTTCTGAGCGCCGTAAAGGAGCGTCTTGGCAATGATGTTCTTCACCTAAACCACGCCTTGGCTGGATTCGATCAGAACGATGAGAGCATCACAGCACGATTTTCGCACAGGAGGGACGGTGCGCCAGTGGATGAGTCAAGTGTAACAGGTGATATCCTTATCGCTGCTGATGGAATCAACTCCACGGCCAGGAGACTTCTCTACCCGGGCGAAGGACCACCACGCTTCTCAGGACGCATGCTTTGGCGTGGATGCATTGAGCGCGAGCAGTACTTGACAGGCGCAAGCATGGTATGGGCAGGCCACGCCGACCAGAAATTTATCGCATACCCCATCAGCCAAAGATCAGCTGACAAAGGCAAAAGCCTCGTAAACTGGATCGCTGAGTTGCGCATACGCGACAAAGATGACGTGGACCTGACACCACCAAAGACAGACTGGACTAAGGCTGTCAAGAAAGACGTTTTCGCAGGTCCGTTTGAGACATGGAGATGCGGAGGTTTGGAGATGAAGGACTTGATCAACAGCACAGAGAAGGTCTTCGAGTTTCCCATGTCTGATCGCGACCCTGTAGAAGCCTGGTCGTTCGGTCGTCTTACGCTCATGGGCGATGCAGCGCACGCTATGTACCCCATCGGTTCCAACGGCGCATCTCAAGCCATCATCGACGCGGAGACACTTGCCAAGCACCTCTCCAACAACACTTCAGATATTGCCGGTGCGCTGAAAGCATACGAGTTGGAGAGGTTGCCGCCTACCGCAAAGATCGTCATGGCAAATCGAGCGAACGGTCCTGATCACGTCTTGCAACTTGCGGAGGAAAGGGCGCCGGATGGCTTCAAGAATGTGTACGATGTCATTCCAAAGGAGGAGTTGGAGGAGATTGGGAGGGTGTACAAGAAGGTTGCTGGATTCGAGATGGAGAGTGTTAATGAAAAGGCGAGGGAGACGAAAGGAATGGAAAAGGAAAAGAACCTGAAGAGCCCAGCCGATTGGATATAGCAGTGTCTTAACAGCCGTTTGTGTGAATAGCAGTAGTGATGTATCATTTTCTGACCTCAGTAAACTGTCTACGTTGTGCTCATGTGACCAGAAATTGCTCTTGATGGAATTGTGTTAGTTGGAGCAGCAACGACGCTATCACTAAGTTAGTGTGGAAAGCAGTCGCGGCTGAACAAACTCGTAGACACGCGACATGACGCGTTCCTACCAACCTCCTCCCTTTGCGGACTCCAACAACAGTGCTCATCATTACTTCATTATCATTGCTTGCTAAATCTAGAATGCTATTGAGAAACTTTCCTGTTGGAGGACCACGCCATCGCGGCACTACCAAGGCACCAAGAACTCTTGTTCCAGGCAGTGCATGCGACACCGCTCTCAGTGATGCCGTTGTCCAAGAGCCAACCCTACCATAATCATGCGCATCACCTTCTCGGCGCCGTCCTTGACCAATGCCTCTGTCTGGCCGATCGCTTGCTCCAGGGTTACCGGCTCTCGGAGGATACTTGTGAAGGCTTTGATGCCAGCACCGTAGCAGCCATCTGCGCCTTCTCCGATGGTGCCGGCTAGTGCAACGACTTGCGCACCGTTCTTCTTTGCGCGCCGAGCAATTTCAGTCGTCATCTGTCGTCGTCAGCAAAGTGCAAAGGGAGCGACAATAAAAGATTGACTGACCTTTCCGTTCGGTGACTGAAAATCCAGGGAGCCCTCTGCGGTAATGACAAAATCCCACTGGTTTTCGAAAACCTGATCGAATTCGAAGTACTCGTTGATGGCTTCAGCGCGGGCGCGCAATGTAGTGCCGAACAACATCAAACCGGTTCCAAGACCACCGCTGGCACCGCTGCCTGGGGTCTGAGAGATGTCCTCTCCAAGTGTCGACTGAGCAACTTGCGCCAGCCGCTCAAGGGATGCTGCAAGCATATCGACCTGCTCAGGCGTGGCCCCCTTCTGCGGGCCGTACACTCGCGCGACGCCTTTGGGGCCACATAGTACGTTCTTGACATTGCATACGGCCTCTATCTGGACCTTCTCAACTGGTATGGGGTTAAAACAGGTATGTAAGTTGGGCTAGGCGACTTACCAGCAGTCTCTCGTAACCGGGGGTGTACACCGTCCCAGCAGATGCTGGCTAAGTGTGCCAACGACCGACCACCACCAGCCTTGGGCAGCTCCTTGCCATCTGCATCAAGTAATCGGACACCAAGAGCCTGGAGCATCCCCGCCCCTCCATCTGAGGTCCCAGAATCTCCACAACCGATGACGATCTTTGTGGACCCTGCGTCAAGCGCCTCCCTAATCAACTCTCCGACCCCGTAAGTCGTGGTTATTGTTGGGTCGCGCTCGTCCTTTGGCACTAAACGAAGGCCTGCAGCTGCTGCCATGTCCAACACAGCCGTCTTCTTGTCTTTGCCAATAAAACCAAGGTGCGATTGGACCAATGATCCGGTAGGGCCCGTGACTGGCACGTCAACAATCGATCCGCCATGAGCCGCTACTAGAGCTCGAGCAAAGCCCTCTCCGCCATCGTGCAGAGGAAGCTTGCGCAGAATAACGGAATTGCCGTCCAGTACCTTCCGGATTCCTGCTTCGATCGCATCGGCCACGTGCTCTGGGCCTAGACTCTCCTTGAACCCTGATGGTGCGACCAGAATCCTGAGTGGGTGCCCGCCCAGGATTTCTGATGCTGGAGTCGACAGCACCGCCGATGCCGGGTTCACAAGGTCGTCTACTTGCTGTTGCGGTAAGTTGAGAGTTTTCAGCGAAAGTAATCGTGGGAGTTGAGGCGGAAGTGTTGGCGACGCTTTCGGTGCACCGTGTACACCGAGCTCCATGCTTGTTGGTACGCTGGCGAGCATGCTGGCTGTTCGAAGAAATAAAGGTGGGTAGTATGCTCACGGCTGTCGCTAATAGAGTAGGACGTCGGTCGATTGATAATGAATTCGAAAAGCGAAAGTGGAAATGTGGTAATGTAGAGCGAATGTCAACCCGGTTGTGTGTGATTGGATACCATCTTTCTCTGGACATACGACATACTTATATCTTCGACCCAGACTCTGCTCGTCTGGAGTTGCACACTTTCACGATGAACAGCACACGACATAGCCCGTAGAGCTATTTCCGGTGCACCACTTGGAAGTGCCACCTAAGGTATCGCTTCCAGCCTCAGGACCATGGCAACAACGTCATTCAAGATGCAAGTATCTACACCTTTACGAAACATCAAGTCCGCATTTCTAAGCTCCTGGTCTCGCAGCATAGCCGGATATTACGACTACAACGGCACAGCCCTGCTAGTATGCGTACTACCATGTGTATAGCTCTAGTTTGTGGTTGGCTTTTCTTGAGAACTCAATCAGTGATAGTTCCGCAGAGCCAAAGTTCTTGACTTTCCTTGAGGGTCTCGGTTCGGGCCAATCGCGGCGATTGCGCGTGTCTTCACCAAGCGGTTTAGCGAAAAACCAAGTTGTACCTTCTTGGCAGAAAATCCCGAGCACAGCCAGCTAGCTGACGTCTACAAAGAAGGCTGTTATCGATGATCAATCTCCACCACAAGAAAGCTTGCGATCTCGTGGCAGCACCCGCTACATTGCTATTGGTCACGATAGATCTAAGACGCAGTGGCTACCATGTGCTCACGCGACAGTTTTCTATTCTTGAACACAACGTCGGCATATGTCTCACCGCAGCCTTATTGACCTGTGACTCGGCATCTCAAGTCCATGTTTCTTGGAGCGTGGCATTTGCGCTACACGTTTGATACTGTACCTTGAGGTCATTAGGTCGTATAGTGCTTTTCGCATCCTGAACAGCCTCCGCTTGGTGAGCGCCTCTTTGGCACTGCCTCGATTTGTGGTAGTTGGCAAAGAGGTTTTGAAATTATATGCAGGCAATCTGCGCCTGTAACACGAAAAGGTATCATCAAGCTCCGTTCGCTATCATCACGTTTCATTCGTTCTGTTTCGACACTCGTTACTCACTATGAATTTTAAAGACAGATTACTTGGCAGACCGTCGGTAGACGAGAGGAGCGCACGCGAGTCCTTGGAACTCCCAAGGTTCTCGTTCGAGGGTGACAATCATCCGCTCGTTAGCACCGAACGTCTGTTCCGACAGTGGCAGCAAGAAGAAAACTCGGGCTACGAAGCTGGCCAAGAAATCATGGAAGAGGGTCTTCGGAAAGGCGACGAAATCATTGTAGGTGTTTCAGATCTCTTATGGCACTGCCACTAACATGACGTGTGGATTACCTGGGACGGCCCGAACGACCCTCGCAACCCGCTCAACTGGAGCAACAAACGCAAATGGGTAGCTACAATACTCGTATCGCTCTTTACATTCATCTCACCTTTCTCGTCGACTATGGTAACACCTGCGTTGCCGGATATAGGAGATGACTTTGATATACCGGAAGGATTCATGCGCCAACTGGTCATGACCATCTTCCTCCTTGGCTACGCTCAAGGACCTTTCGTCTTGGCACCCCTAAGCGAGATCTTCGGACGCGTTACCGTGTTGCAGTATGCCAATCTTGTGTATCTGCTTTTCAACACATGTTGTGGGTTTGCGCGGACCAAGGAGCAGATGCTTGCTTTTCGGTTCTTGAGTGGTCTCGGCGGAGCGGCGCCGCAAGCTGTATGTATAATCCCTGTTCGCTTTCAAAAATTCGTTAGGAGACAAAGAGAGCAAGACTGATATTATTGTAGTTGTGCAACGGTGTTCTCGCTGATACCTGGTCGAAAGAAGAACGCGGGAAAGGCCAAGCCATCTATGGTATCCTGACATGGCTGGCACCCTGCGTAGCTCCCATATGCGGTGCCTACATATCTGAGGGCGTAAGCTGGCGCTGGATCTTCTGGGCCACCTCTATCTTCACTATCTTTGTTCAGGTCACCGCGTTCTTCTTCCTCTCCGAGACCTTCGCCCCGGCCATCCTCGCTAAGAAAGCGAAAGCGGTTAGAAAGGCGATGAAAGGCATAAGGAACGATGTAGTCGTGCGGACAGAGTTTGAGACAGGTGATCGCATGAGCAAGATTTTGAGAAAGAGGCTCATCCTGCCCTTCATCATGATGTTCACACATCCTGCCACCCAGGCACCCTCGATCTATCGCGCATTCTTGTACGGCGTCATGTACCTGATGCTTTCAACCTTTCCGATGGTCTTTGAGGACGTTTATGATATGGACACTGGGCATGCATCGCTCAACTACCTGTCGCTTTGCTTGGGCTTCATGATTGGGTTGCAGATTTCGCATCCGCTCATGGATGGGGTACGTTTTTCTTCTCCAACTTCACTGATGCTGAAGATGCAACGCTAACACCGAAGTAGCTGTACGCACGTATGAAGACGTACTACAACCTTACCGAAGGCCTACCCGAGTTCCGCGTGCCGCCTATGCTTATAGCGGGCGTTGTTTGTCCTATCGGTCTCTTTGTCTACGGCTGGAGTGCCCAGAACGAAGTTCACTTCATTGTTCCCAACCTCGGCGCCGTCATCCTCGCCATCGGCCTGATCATCGGCTTCCAATGTTCGCAAGCCTATACCACTGACGCATACGAAGCACGTTATGCAGCATCGGCAGCGAGTGTTGGAGCCTTCATGAGGACAATGTGTGGCTTTAGCTTTCCGCTTTTTGCGCCACAGATGTATGAGACATTGGGTTTGGGGTGGGGAAACAGTCTATTAGCATTCTTGACGATGACATTGGGGATAGTGATGCCGATAGGGCTTTGGTTCTATGGGGCTACACTTAGGAAGATGAGTTGGAGAGGTTTGCAGTAGACGTTGTTAATAATCATGCATTGTAAACAAACTATGAGTACGCCAGAAGGTATTCGCGTAGCCTTGAACCCAAGAACTCCAACCCAACAAGTATACCAAAAAGCCCTCGCGCCGCACCTAATCATAAAAACGATTTCCCAAACTACCCCCAGGAGACACTCAGTTACTCCAGAGCTTCGAAGATGCTACGCACTGGATCTTGTCTGCTTGAGCATACTTGTCGGTCCGCTGCACATCGAGGAGCTCCTCAAGCTCAGCTGCATACGCCTCGTGCGATGCCTCACGCCTCTTGTAGCTTTCAGCTGACTCCTTGGAGTACACTTCGACCTCGGAGCGTATGTCGTCGATTGCCAAACTCTGCTCGGCGACAGTCTTGATGAGCGACTTGTTCTCCTTCTTAGCCCTCAGAGCTTCGAGAGCGGCTTCGTTGTACTTCTTCTGCCATTTTGTCTTCTCCTCGATCGCTTCCTTCTTGAGCATTTTGAGGACGCGGATCGTTGAAAGTGCCTGCTCTAAGGCGGCAGCGTTGGCGACCATCTCAGGGAACTCGGCGGTGGCCTTGAGGTTGCTCTGGCTGTCTTGTAGTTTGGTGACGTCCTTGTTGAGCTTGGTGGTGGAGGCATCGATCTTGGGGATTTTCTTCTCGACCTTGGTGATAGAGGTGGATGCGGCCTTGAGAGAAGTGTTAGATGACGCGAGGAGGGTGGCAGACCTGATCTTGAGGACCTCAAGGTCGGTGACAGTCGTAGTGGTAGACATTTCTGATGTATGTGTGTTTTAAGGCTGATGTGTGCGAGGCGTTGTGGTATTCAACAAGGACAAGCGAAACGTATGCTCAAAATGGTGTGCGTTGGTGAGTACCGAAGTTTTTTAGCGCGCGTGTGGTAATATGCGAGACGTTTGTGGTATTTGATGAGTACTGAAGTGGTTTGAAGTACTGAAAAGTCTTGTTGCTGCGCAGTGTGTGTGTTGGAAAGTTCTGGTAGAAGTTCTTCAAGACTTTGAATTGTGAGAGAAGAGTAATAAAGATACTTGAAGGAAAGGAGGATGAGGACAGTATTTATCGTAAAACTGGACTGCTGAAGCTAGCAGTTCCCACGGTACAATAGGAAGATTCTGCTGTTGTCGAGGTGAGAGTGAACGCTGGAGATGTGGAACTGGCTGGCCACTCAGGTGAGCCGTAAATGCGGAACCAGAGTCTTCACCTACAAACAATAAGCGATAGTGGCTTCATGAATAGCTATGGGTGGATGTACCGCAATAGATTATTCTCATTCTCTAGATGTATCCTTGGATCGAGGGACGGCGGTCCTGCCCGCTGACCAATGCGAAGGTTTGTGTAGTGAGGATTTCGCTGACTTTCTGGTCTGCGTGGAGCGATAATGTAGTGAGACGGCTTTCGACAGCACGAGGTCACGAGGCCACTACAAATGACATCGGATGCGAATCAGAGTTTTTGGCTTGGTTCGCATCTGCCTGATACTCGTTCCATGTTCCATGGAGTTTATTGTGGGGCAAACCTCTACCAGCGTTATGTCAACCAAGTATAGCAATCGAGTTACACCGAACTAAGCAAGATATGTGTCACATTGATATGAAAGCTGCAAAATTTCTCTGGCGCTGATTCAATTGCCCCCACTCGAGATAACCCTACCCGCTGCTACCTTTACTCTATCGTCTCATCCATATTCATCTCCTCCTCCACCACCTTTTCATCGTACTTCCGCAACCTCTCCACTTCTTCCTTCAGTCTTCCTACCTCAGCTTCCAAGTCCTCGGTGAACTTTACGCATTTCTCCATCGCGGTCGAGATGTGGCTATCATTTCCCATGAAAAGGCCAGCTCTGGCCTCGGCATAGCTCACCTCGCCTTCTTTGTATGCCTTGTTCCCTTGAAGGCCCTCGAACCTTCTGTGAAAGATGTTATACAGTCTGTGCCAGTGCCGGATGCGGCTATTGGCGGAACTGATTTCCGATTCTTTCTTTTGAATCTCCTGATTCTTCCTTAGGAGAAGGTTCTTCCAACCCTCTTTTCCATTTTCCAAGAGATCAGTGTTCTCCATCTGATAGAACTCAACTCTCTCTTGCAGCTTCTTGATTGTTGATGATTCTTGAGAATTCTTCAGATCATCAATCTCTTGTTGTCTTTCACGTCGCACCTCGTCGATTGCCTTTGCCTCCCTCTCCCTCGCCAATCTAACGTCATCCTTTCGCCCGTGTTTTTCTTTCTCAGTCTCGCGTTGCGCATGATCGACATCATTCTTGAGATCGTTTACATCGATGAGATACCTATCCTTCTCCGCCTGAAGCTCATTTTTCAATGCTCGGATAACCTGACTTTGGGTGTTGTTCTCTGCCTTCAGTACCAAGAGCCGCTGCTCGAGATCGTGAATGGTTTGATTACCGGTGGCTGCGTCAGTTCGAAGCTTCTGGATCTGCCGGTCACGACTGTTGATCTCGTGCATTCCTTGTTGGCGGAGTTGATCACATTGCCCCTGGAGATCGATGTTGCTCTTCTCCAGCTTGCCCATATCCTGGTTTCTCTGCGCAGTTTCGTTATTGTTTCTCGCTACCTTGAGCTCTTGTAGCTCACCCCAAACAGCCTCGCCCTTGGACATGGCTTCCTCAAGTTGCTTCTTGACACCCGTGGTCTCTTCGACGGCGGCATCGCGCTGCTGGGTGAGTGTCGCGACCTGGCTAAACAAAACTTGCTCTTGGGCACACTTGGCTTGCAACTGTTCTCTTGACTTCGAAACCTGAGTTGAGAGCTCATCTTCCCTTACTTCCTTGGCCTGTATGTCCTTGCTCAATGAAGCGATTTGGGTGCGCAAGTTCGTCTCGATGAAGGCCATAGCTTCGTTGGCTTCCTGCAGATCCACTATCTGTTTCTCGAGCTGCGTCTTTGAAATTTCATGGGCTTTTGAACTGCTCTCTGGAATAGTGGATCCATACTGGAGCTCGTTCGTAGTAGGACCAGTAATAGTTGACGGTTGAGAACCGTGAATCTGTGCTACCTCGAGGGCTCTCTCAAGTTCAACAATTCGTCGACGCAGTAGGTTCTTTTCATTCTCGCAATGCTCCTTTTCGTTTGTGATTTGACTCTCCAATTTCTCCAGTTCCTCCACTTTCTCCTTGTACTGCTTTGCAAGTATCATGAAGTTCTGCTGCAAATCCCTGCACTCTTGATCTTTCTCGTCCAGGCTTCGTCGAAGGTAATCCTCGTTTTCTGTGAAAGTGTTCTGCTTGGAGTTCATACCATTGAAACGCTGTCTAGGTGCTTCGATAACTGGGCGGGCAGGCGACTGTGGCTGATGGGTTTTGTGAGATGAAGTTAGCGAACGCTTCGCTTTGTGCAACTGAGCATTTAGGTCAGCGATCTTATTTTTCTGGATGTTGATCTCTTCGACCCTCTCCTTCAAGCGGAACTCTAAAGCGGTGACTTTGCTGGCATGTTTGTCTTTCAAAACAGAGATTTCTTCACTCCGTCCTATGAGCAGACTAGTTCGCTCTTCGTTCCGGCGACGTTGATCTGCAACACCCTTATCCCTTGTCTCTTCTTCGACTCGTGTAATCTCTTCTTTGGCTTCGGCCAGAGCCTGTCTTAGGATCTCAACTTCCCCACGCATAGGTCGTAGCTCATTGAGCTCGGCATCTTTCTCCTGATGGAGTACGTGATTTGCCTTGATATCCTCGCCAAAGTCGCCTCCACGAATCTCTTTACGCAAATTGTCGATCTCCCGTTGCTTATCGAAGAGCAACGAATCAAAGCTCCGACTGACGCCTGGCACATAGTCACTACTCAACCGGGTTGTGATAGTTTCTTTGAGTCCGTTGATCTCCGCGATCTGATCACTGTTTTCCGTTTCTAGGCGACCCAGCCGCTGTTTCTCGTCGGCCAACACATTCATTCTGGCTTGCACTAGGTTGACAAGCATGTCTCTATCGAGCTCTCGGATGTCGGCTTCGTCACTCGGTATAGGGACGCCAAGTTTTTGGAGCATGATATCTCTTGCCTGGACCATCACAGCAGCCTCCTCCGCTTTCTCACATCTTTTGATAAGATTGGCCTGATCGGTCTGGTACCTGTCTTTCAGGTCCTGGCGGCTTCTTCTCACACTTTCAAGAGTCTCTTGTGACGCCTGCACATCTCCTAAAAGCTTGATCACCCTTGGATCCCAAACCCACATAATCATATTTGCGATCAACGAGATGAGAAGTAGAAGGTGCTGGATAAATGCGAAGAATCCCCATGGAACCCACGAGGAAATTTTGGGCCTTGTCGTCGGCAGGGTTACGACGTTTCGAGGGGGCGCTCGACTCTGTGTCGTAACTTCGGGGGTATAAACCATGGTTGTGCAAGGCGTCGCTCGATCGACCGAGAGATGTGTCCATTTCGTGATATAGTATCGGTCGTAGTACGTTGAGACTGACGTTATCTGTGCTGTGACCGTATCGTAGATCGTCTTCGGAACTGTGGCTGTAGTGGTTGCTGTGCGTGTTGCAGTTCGCGTCTGCACGATAGTCTGGTAGACTTTGTCGGTCAATGTCGTAGGCTTTGGAAATATGGTGGCAGTTCGAGTGACTGTAGTAGCAATTGCAGCGCCCGAAGAAAGTTGATAATGTTCTGGAGCTGAATTAGGATATAGGACAGGCAGCCAGTACGGGCTGATAACAGGAAGCGCAGCGAAAAGAGTGGCGCCCAACGCAATGAACAGCTCGTTTTGCAACAACAACTGGCCGACATCCGCCATTGTGCAATATTCCGTGTCGCCGGACCAAATACGTCAATGTTGAGGGTAAATTCGCATGCGCTGAAGCGTGGAGTCACTATGATGAGGTTGAAGGTAATACCGTTGGTCGTTGCGTGGTTGTTAGGACAGTGTCATGAAAGCTGGACGGGTGTATAGCGTTTGCAGACGCCGTCGGACAAAGGTGGTGTTCTTCGCTCGTCCCACAAAGCCCATTCACCAACACAAGTGAATGCAGAAATATCGAAATTACAACGGTACGCATAGACACGGAAACAACGCACAACAGGACGATTAATAAATAATGTCTGAAAGAGAAAAGGCCTACTGAACGTAATGACTGTGAAACTGACTCAACAATGTCTTTGATCTTCACTGGTAACATCATGGCTCAGAGAGACAGAGACGTAGCTTACCACCGCTGTAATTGAAACCTGTATTGGATCTGTCGTCAGACTACGACGCAAGATTAGTAGAACCAGGCCAGAGTTACACATGGCTTCTCCGAGTTGGCAAGAACTTGTATAAAACCATTGACATCTTCCTCTTCTCGCAAAAAACATTTTCCTCTATCACTGCAGATAAGGCGTAGAACGAATGATGCAGTACTGCGCTGGGGGCATAATATTGGAACATAGCCTGCGGAGGCATTCTCCTCAAAAAGTCCGCCGTGTACCTAGGTAGTAAACAGCGCGCATCAAGACTTGAGGATACGGAGAGCACAAGTATCGCGCCCTCTTCTAATGCTTCGCTTTAGTGCGTTGGAGTGGGGGTGAAAGTGGAAACGAGGAAGCTGCGATCGAACGCGTCAAGCAGCCGTCGGCGAGAAGTCCATCTCTCGGCGTCCCGCTTGGCCCTCATGGGTTAGCACGCATCTGCCACGCGACCTCAAGACTACCCTTGAGTATGCAACATCATCACCAAGGTCTTTTGTAACAACAACAGCACGCGACATGTTTTGCCCGGCCGCACGACCAGCAATGGGCTTACCGCTGGTTTACGAGCCGTGGCAACATTTACGTAATTTGCGGCTCCACATGGAGTCTGATCATCAAACTTCCACCCAACCTCGACACCGCCTTAATAGCACTCCTTCGTGCCTCAACTTCCTGGCAGTGTAGCTCAATCGTTTCTCAAGATGCTTCTTCCACTGCAGGGGTCCCGATCACCATACCTGACGCCATTTGTGTTGTCATCAGGCTTTACTATCCAGTTCCCAGCCCAGGTCGCATATTGGTTTCCTAATCTGGGCATCTTAACCCGCCCACAAAAGATGCTCCACCACGGCACATGTGTCCGCTCCGAACAAAATTGTCAAGTCTCAGATATCACACCGGATGCACGGATCTCGGGGACCCTTAATCTGGGGTAGACGAGACCTTGTCGCCGTTTTACTCCACTTCCGTCTGGTGTATCCGCGCACACGCGACAGAATGGAATGAAGGAGACGTTGGTATCTTTGCGGCTGACAGCTTATCTTAAAGGTGACTTGTCCCCATCTCTGAAAGACCGCCTGCCTAAAGGAACGTCGGATCCGCTGTAGTGTATCCGCATACCCGAGCATTGGGATCTGCTAAGACATAGGCACAAGACCACGGCTAATTCCGCCGCCTGTATTACTACCTGTCATTGTACTCTTTCTCTTTGCTTTCCATGTTACTAGAAAACGCATATTTCAACATGACGCCAACAGCATCAGCCACCGCCGCTGTGCCCACCCTGACACAAAGTGGAGCACGAGTTGCTTTACAAGCCGCGGAGCAGCATGCACTTGAGAACGGTGTACCCATGTAAGTTCCCCCCCAAATTTACGGATGTGGCTCCATCGAACCGATCGTGCTAACAACAAAATAGGAGCATTGCTGTAGTCGACGCACACACGCATCTCTTAGCCTTCACACGCATGGACTCGGCGAAGATAACGTCCATCAACACCGCCATGGACATGGCCTTCACTGCCGCCGGCAATCGCATACCCACCTCCGCATACCAAGAGACACCCTGGCCAGGCAGCGCAACCTCTGGCATCGGCAACATGATCATGGGACGCTTCACCACGCTCGGGGGTGGTGTACCTATTCTGTCAGCAGCGGGCGACATACTAGGCGCCATAGGTTGCTCAACAGGCACCAGCATGCAGGACGAGGCCGCGGCGAAGGCTGGCAGGGACGCTGTCTTGGACGTTATCAAGAAAGAGAAAGAGGCTGAGGAGACGAGACTACACGAAGAGAGGCAAGCAGTGCTTACACTATGGAAAGAGAAAGAAGAGGAAGTGGGAAACTTGAGAGAAGAGCTCGAAGGAATGGATAGAAGTAGCAAGAGAATGAGGCTCGATGGTGGAAGGAGTGGAAGTGTTAGTGTTGCCGGCAGTCTAATAGGACGGAGGGCGAGTACGCAAGCAGGACTAGCACCGGATACACCGCCGGAAGAAGGCGAACTACTTCCGAGCTTTGTTGGGGAGGTATCTGTGGGGCGTTATTGAGCGATTGATCTTTCTCTTCTGCATTAGCGTTCTGGTTATCAACCTCGTGAACCAAGCATGGCGTTCATTGGTAGGGCTTTCGGCGAACAAAAGGCGTTGTTATGATGGAGGCTATCTGTGTTTGTAACGATGAACGAATATTATTCAGTCTGCTCAATGGTGATTACATCTAAAAGGCATATGAACCCTTGGGGATATATGAAGTGGAATGTGTGCGCTTTGTGACGCAAGTTCTGCGCCTGTCGCCCTTGGGAGGGGGTCAACTAGGGTGGATCCATCGCTTCTAAGAACCCAGTGAGTGAGGAAACCAACACGCGATGAGCATTGTCAGTGCTGAGGTAAGGAGAATATCACACAAAGTTGACTACTTGCTCTCATTCTTGGGAAACTTGTAAGAGACTGTTGGGTAGGGGTAGGGGCTTCTAACGTTTGTCGTGTAGATGCAGGGCTTACCTAGGTAGCCTTGATAATTACTCATATTCATATGTTTCTTCATCTTTCACGCCCAGCACATTCAATACTAGCACATGTATTCGGTATCAATAAGGATATTCAATACCAATACCTTCTTGTATCACTGTCAATTGAAAGACTGAAAAACAAGCATAGCATTTAATGTCGCAGTATCAACAGATACCTAAGTAGTATCATGCACCATCGGACAGGGAAACTTGCCATCCACAAAGACAACAAGCCTACAGTGAGCCATATCCATCGTTTCCAAGCACTTTCGAGGATTTGTAAAGAGCGGACAGTGAGGCAGTGACAGAATGTTACAGAGTATCCGACAAAGGCCGTTGCCCGAAACCACGACGATGACTCAGCAGCATGCGTCACACTTGATCTCCAGTCACAACATGCCAAAGCATGCGATAGAGAAGACTCTTCTAAAAAGTCTATGGTAGGAGGACCATCGTCACCTCCTATGAGCAATGGCTAGCACGCGAGATACCTACGCGCTGTTTGTAGAAAGGACTACATGCGTCGGGAAGAACTCGAACAAAGGCGCAATGTGATGCACACGTAATATTGAGTCGCATGTCACGGGTATCTTACACACGACCTATTGTATACATGCTTCGAGTTCGGTCATGGCACTAAGCTGGAGAGCCTGCAAGTTCCGCGCCACGGAGCATGCACAGCAGCGACCAGCTGGCGGAAACAGTCGAAAGTGGTATGTAGTCTTTGATGTCATCGACCGCGCTACAGTCAACCTTGGAGACTGACTGCATGCAACCCGTGTTGTCGCGTAAAATGCTGTTCAGGTAGATGCCCTTGCTCTGATGATCCCCAGCTGCAAGATCCCCCAAGGAACTCGTTGAATGCGGCGGCCGATGTCTGCCGAATTACGAGATCTCTACACGAAATAAAGAAAACGGCAGAGATAGTCGTTACAACCCGTCTTCCATTTCCCAAGCCGCCCTCGTCACCAGGCATTACGTACCCCATGCACCGCCGCCGGGAATCCCTTTTGATGTCTTTGGGAACAACGCCGCAGCCAGACACCCCATGAAATGAACCACCGGGAAGCCTCAAAAGTCCAGCCACCTCTAGAACTACCCGATCGCCAGCGCAAATCACCGAACACATCACCGAACCCAACAGACATGCCATTCAAATCATAAAATGACGATGTGCAAGTGAAGACAAATTCGACCCCTGTCTGCAGTTTAACAGCGCAGCGGGCCAGCGTCTAGCCTGAGAGAAGCCAAGCTGGGGGGGAGCCGACACCCGACCTGCCGTGGCGTGGCCCATGTCGCAAGTCTGACTGCTCTTGCGACACATCGAGCTGAACATGTTTGTTTCTTCGTTTCTCGGTACGACATGGTTTTCGGTACGCCAACCTACTTTCTTAGGAGCGAAGGAAACTCTATCGCGATTCATCGCGATAACCTTCTCACCGCCACAAGCCAATGGCGCTGGCGCGCAACATTCAATACGTAGCTGAAAGCGGTTTGTTGGAAGGGGGCTATTGGAATTTAGGGCGCTGCTCCGTGGTTGAGTGATGGAAGCGGCGCGGCAAGCCCAGGAACGCGCCCCCCTTGGCAGGTACAGAACACGAAGTGTGCCTGGTGCTTACGCTGTACGGGGTCATCTCCGCAGCCGCTCGGGTTCCTGCTTGCTCGCGTCTGTGACCTTCTAACTTTGGACCCTGTGCCTTCATTCAGCTCGTGTAAAGATACGAGAATTGCAAACATGGCGAAGATCGCTGGTGGCATTTTATTGTTAGTAGGCGTGTTAAGGGCGATCGTCGCATGGGACAAAAGTGATAGGGAATAGGTCGTCACACGAGACAAGCGAAGAAGCAAGGGATTCGGGGTCATGAATTCGTGGATCTGTAATTCGGCAACAGAGTAGAAAAAGTCGCTGATGCATCCCTAAAAAATGAACAGGGGATAAAAAGAGGTTTAGTACCGTAAGATACAAAAGAAGTGAATATGTTTCGAACCAGCGCGGAAGCAACGCGTCGCGAGTTTGATCTCCAAGCCGCCCTGTCATCTACAGTAGAAGAATTGAAACCCCTCAACACCCTCATAACATGTGCTGTGATTTGCTTATGCAAGATCGCAGCACCAGATACCCTCGTGGTTCTTGCATCCGATCTTGGAGTAGTTGTCGGAAGTGAGGATCTCAGCGTGGCCGGTCTGGCCCTCGTAGCTCCAGCCCTTGGACATAGTGCTGCAGACGCCGTCAAGACCGGGGAGAGTGGGGATCTCGCAGAGCCAGCCACCGACGAAAACGGAGAGGAAGGACTCCATGTCGGGCTTGCCGGGGGCGAGGACCTGACCGTAAGTTCCAGGGTTGAGCTTGTGCTTCATGACACCGTTGCCCTCAACGACAACGTTCATGGCGTTGGACTCGAGCTTGGAGTCGCACTCGAGAGGCTTCATGCCCATCTTGGCGCGCCACTCAGAGACGATGTCCATGTAGCCACCGGTGGTAGCAGTGGCAGAGGGAGCAGGGGCAGCCTCAGTGGTGGTTGGCTTGGGAGCCTCGCTGGAAGGAGCAGGAGGAGCAGCCTCGTAGCTGGTGGGCTTGGGGGCAGGAGTGTAGGCAGCCTCAGTGGTGGTGGGCTTGGGGGCCTCGCTGGTGGGCGCTGGGGGAGGAGGAGCTACGTAGACAGCAGAGCTGCTGGGCTTAGCTGGCGCGTAGACCATGGTGTTCTTGGCCGGGGCCTCGTAGACAGCGCTGACGGAGGTAGGCTTGGGGACTTCGTAGCCCTCGGTGACGTAGACAGTCTTGACGACAGTTGCGACGACATCGACAACGTGCTTGACGTGCTTGTGCTCGTGGCCGTATCCACCGTAGGATGGGGCGGCGAGCGCAGAGCCCGCGAGGGCGGCGACGGAGAGAGCGATGGTGGTGCGCATTTTGATAGATGTTGGTTTGGATTTGGTGATTGAAGAGACTGGACTTGAGTTGACTGGTAAGGTTCGACTGTCGAATTGTTTTTTGTTTAGGGATGCGAAGTGAGCGTGTTAGTGCCGAAGGGCGGTAGAGAACGTGGTGTCAAAGATTGACGGTGTAGAGAGTGAATGACTGGATGTCGATACCTGGAAGTCGCAGACCTGGGGTAGAAGAGGAAGGCAGAGGGGATAAACTACATTTATACGAAGTAACGCTAAGTAGGAAACGGGCGTTGTGCAGCTGACATGGGCCAGGAAATTAAACGCGAGCGCCATTACACGTCCGCCCACGGCGCCCCGTCCTCCGCAGATTTACCTGTGCCTGGAGCTAGAGCCTCTGAAGCCAATTCTCGTCCCAACCAAGCCCTTGGTAGACCGCTCGGATCCTTTCATTTCGTTCCCTGCACAGCGACCGTCACCGTAGGCCAGGGTTTTGGAGTCCGAGAGGCCTACACATGTGCATTGGCTGGGGGGCGGGGAATGCGATATCTACGTCTGCCGCTATCCTGCGTTCAAACTCTTTGTGCTTCAATCTAATCTCGCGCGGCAAACAATGTTCCTTTGTGCCTGGTTTGTTTGTCGACGTCGAGCACTCTGGCGCTTCGATGCGGATTTGGTTGGTACGGTCCAGACGTGACAAGTGTCAGGGGTAACCACAGACGATCATTGGGCTTGCGCAGGGGACAGGTCATCAAACGCCCACTTCGGAAAATTAAGCGGAGGGCTAACTTGAGAGCGGCAAAACGTAGAGATATCTCAAAGTGCGCGCTTGTCCTATTGGCTGTTATTGTCGTTCGGACAGGGCAGCGTTTCAGATGTTTTTCTTAGTCTGTGGGACATTTTGGGCAGACCCGGCCCTGGAGCAAACCTTTTGTGAACGTAGCTGCACAAACTTCAGCCCGCCGTAGTTTCAGCCCAGGTGCCGCACAGCACCTGCTTGATCCGTTCCTTCGTACCGCAGACGGCGATTTCGTCTTCGCGTCCGTGCGGTAATCATCGCTGTATGATTGAAGAGTCGAGACTCTGTAAGGCGGTTCGTACAAGTGGAGCCTTGGAAGCATTTCTCAACGGGAGAGCCTCATCGTGAAACGGCGAATCGAGGGATATTTGGAGATCCCGTTTGTGTCGCGCCAGCGCGATGAGTGAGGCAGAGGGGAAGCCTGCATTCTTCCCGCCATCGCGACATCCTTCCGCTGCTGCAGTCGATCGTGTAACGGTCAGAGTCAGCGCCTCGTGACACTCTCGCTCCACTTCACCTCTGGCGTCACCATCGATCTTCCGCGTGGATGCCGTGGATGCTCGCCACGTGTTAGCGCACTTGACAACGAGTGACCGAGATCTGTCGACGTGGATCCGACACCGCAAGGTACAGCGAGTCCGAAGACGGTGCCTGAGCCGCGCACCAGGTAATCACCTATGTGCCGAGATGTGATGAGATGGAAATTCAACGTCATCTCTCGACCTCAGGCATGCGACACCGCTGGGATGTCGTAAAATTAATCGTTGTAGTAATGAGGGGTCGTGGCAGGGAGTCCCAGTGCTGTTTAATCTTCGTCCCGCTGTGGCACCAGATCGTTTCTTTGAACCTCATCTCACTCAAGATGAAGCACCGAGTGCCTGCCGTGCCTCAGGCTTCCAGAGGAAGTGAAACGTGAGTGTTTGGTCTGGATGCGCTCGAGGTTTGTCATGTCGTGTCGAAATGTGCCCGGCGGCAAGTACATGTCTTGCGTGGCCACATAGCAATCTCGCGGAGTCGGCTCACTTCCTGATTGCTGATTACTACCGCAGACCCACAGCATCTGCAGCGTCTGTTATACCCGACCCGCCCGCCATCAAGTTTTCATGACCAACGGCTGAAGTGCGGTAGGTGGTTTCTTTTCGGCACTCAACCGCATGCTAGTCTGCAGAACTCTTCAACCATACCTCAAACTACCTCATTAGTCCGCCGCGACGCCCTTCAACGACACTGCTGATAGGCCGAGATCCAGCGAGGTGTTCTCTCGCGCGTATGCACGATGCTGACGCATGCGTCGGTGATCATCGAACTCCTTCTTCGTACCTGAAACGTGGAGATAATGTTCCTATCGATTAGATAGCTGGCCGCGTGGCGCGAGCTTGTCGATTCGACTGAGCGGAAGCAGAGTCCGCGGCCGCAGTCTATCGGAACTTCCTCGTGGCTTCTGTCAACTGGGGCCGGCCGTTGGAGCAGGATTCTTTAGTTCGGTGCCGTTGTAACCGTCAGGTACCATCGCGCCGACTCTCACATGCAGCCCGTAGCCCCGATGGCAGACTGCATCAACCATGAAAAACCTGCAGTAGCTTAGAACAGGCACGTGAAAACTTCTTCCCACCATCTGTCTGGGCTGTCTTAGTGTTTGACAGCCACCAGTCGGCGGTTCGGTAGTTTGCAGGACAGTCACGACGTCATCTGACAGCTCCTTCACCTTGCTCATGCTTCTCTGCCAAGTGGGAAGTTGGCAAGAGGTCCATATGACTGGTGAGGCAAAAGCACACGGCACAGATAACGAAGAAGAAAAAGCGATAGGTCTCCTTTGGATAAGTGATGATTTGGCATTGCAAGTCAGCCCTCGCCTCAGAAACGTAGGCGATGCCCAATCCAGTTGGCGGCTCGGCAAGAACCATAAAGAATGTTCACTGAGTCCTTCACAGCCTGCCCGAGTGACGAATGACATTGAACCTGATGCGCCGTGGCATCGAGCTCGAAACACTGGGTGTTTATGTCGAAAATCGCAGGCGGCTTTACACGAACACCTCTGGATGGCCTTCACTTCCAAGGTTGGGTGTATCGCAGTCTGCTTCTTCCATGCAGGTGGTTACTCGATGATCGATCACTTCATCGTCATCGTACTTCACAATCCTACACTAACACCTGCGCACACTCTAGTCTATGTCACTACTAGCGGTCGGCTTCGAGGCTTTGCTGTCTGGTAATTAGCCGATGACCGATTGGTGCGCATATGTTGTACCTTGCAGTCACATCGACTATTCTAAGCTCTACCAAATCCGTCCATATGACTGCATACTGGCGTAGATGCGAGATAACAGCAAAAGCCATTGATAGCAATTATGCGTGTAAGCATAGCCACGACGCATTCTGACGGACATTTGCGAAGGGTGAACCCTGGAGTAGGGCAGCCTTTCGCGACACCAAAAGCCTTGGAGCTTACACCAAGCACCTATCTCAAAGGAACCGCTAAGGAAAAAGCAAAGACCGAAACTGTGTTCCATTCGAGCCTAGACATCTCCTTACATCATTTCTAGGGCGCTGAGTTATGCGCCGCCCAATTAGGCAATCCGACCAACCAGAACCCATACCCCCGTCTCCACAGACAGCGTTGAAAACACACAGCAAAGCGAAAAATCTGCAGTTACCGCCGGAAGTCTCGGGAGGGCTTTCGTTCTGCCCTGAATGTCTCAGTGTATGATTGGTGTACCTGTGTAGGCCTGTTGCGCTTGGGAGGCCATCCTTTGTTCGGTAACCTACGTTGCAGTCAGACTGAGCTGGACTACGCTGTGGGGCCCACTCCGTATCCCTACACTCTTAAAGTCAACGTCCACGCTCTTTTTTGTGAATCTTGAACTACACACTCTCTTTGTCACATCACAGCGAGGCTTCGACAGCTTCATCACATTCCTTCCAAAACTTCCCTCTCTTGTTCAATTGACGGTCTGGACCTACACTCTTTCTTCCTCAATCAACACACGGTCTCTTTAAAAGCAGCTTCGCCACGCTCCTGTGTCGTCATCATACATTATCACAAATCTTTGTTACAGACCCTCTCAACGAACAATATGCTTTCCAAGCTTACCTTTGCCATCGTGGCACTTCAAGCCAGCCTTGCCCTAGCTGGCAAAGCCGTCATCACCAACCGCTGCGACTACGACGTCTGGGTCTGGTCAATCTCTACTGGCCATGCCTCCTCATCCTTCATGGTCCCTGCAGGAAGCTCCCACAGCGAGGCCTACACTGGAAGTAGCACTTCCCTCAAAGTCAGCAAGTCCGACGCTTTGGTCGCCGGCAAGCACACACAGTTTGAGTACTCCATCGCGGCTGGCCAGCTCTGGTACGACATCTCCTTTGTCGACTGTGCCAATGGCGAGTCTGCGTCAAACTGCCCTGGACACGACGAAGGCCTGGCCATGAACGCCAGCAACGACAGCTGCGGCAAGATCGATTGCCCCGCTGGAGACTACTGCCCTACGCAGGCCTACTACGTCGACACGCCTCTGCAAAAGCTGGGTATCGCCGAGCCAGTTTTCATGTGCCCCTTGTCTCTGGGCACCAGCGTTGATCTGTCCATGACAGTCTGCTCCGGAAACCCCAAGATCAAGAGGAGCATCGCTGGCCGTATCCAGATCGATGGCGAGGCTTAGAGAGTCTCGATGGTGCGCATTTGCGATTACTTCTCCAGCTCTCTTACCATTACTTCTTTCGTTCTTTATACATACACTAGGGTGGATTACGGTTGGGATATACCTGGGTTACGATTTGGTTACGATTTTGGATGATTCAATGAAACGTTATGCTTTTCCAACTCTTGAATTCGTGTGCTGTTACCGATTGTGACTACGTAGGCACCCTGTCGGTCCTCTGACCAAAGCCTGCCGCCATACTCCTCGGCGTGATGGAAGGAATTCGGCGTTGCTGAGACGCTGTCGCAATCGTGGCAGGCTTACGTCGCACGACACAAGGTGCGATTTTGGCCGGATTCTGCTAGGTGGTGCGTTGCTTCTAGGCCATCGCCATTTGGGTAAGCGCATCCCAAAGTCTGTTAGCGCGGAGCACACGTCATCCTGACCACGTCCTCCTGTGCAGTCACACCGATACTCCAAGCATGCGAAGGATAAAAATGCACAGAGCAGCTAAACTGACGATTGTAGCGAGGTATGAAGTTAGGGCAGAACGGAATGTCTGTCCCGCCGTGGATCTGCAGTACGCGCCGCCCGGCGACGGACCCGCATGTTTGGGTGTGGAGGAAGACTGGTACCCATGCGCTTCGCCAAACATTCCTAGACTCGGTCTGCCACTCAACTCCAGAAGATGATCTTGCAGTACAGTACCTGATACACCCGCGCAGCCCTGTGCGACTCGTCTGCGCTTAGTCGACGATCCATTCCGAGCTACCCCACACCTGTCCCGAGCGGGTAGATCTATCCAAATTCGTCTTCATCATACAATTGCTTACTATTCAGGCGACAAAGGGGGCTCTATAAAACCAACGGGTGAATTCTTCCGGCACCCACCTGACATCTAGAGTCAACAGCAGGTATTGCGGGGTGTAGTCTACTCAGCTGGGATCGAGTAATCATGTCGTGAATCTACTCAAGTGACTGTGGGGTGGGGAAGCCTTGTGTGAGGGGTTGCCGCGGCTAGATCAACATGATTATTCTTCAAGTCCTACTATACGATTGCCCATTCCTCAAATCTCCTGGGTAATCCAGAAGCTTGGTTTAGAGCCACAACACCTTACTTCGACTAAATATAAGCATAATGACAACTCAAGGACCCATCGCTGCAGCTCCGATAGCTGAGGTACCTCTCCCAGACCCAGATGTTGCCAAGTCAACCGTCGACATCAAGACTGGAGAGTTAGCTCACGAGAACGACTTGACCTTTGATCCGGCAGCACTCCAAGCGAAGTATCTCCAGGAGCGTGACCGACGTTTAGCACGAGATGAAGGCGTAGAGCAATACACACTCCTTGATGGTAGCTTGGCACACTATCTAGAAGATCCATGGGTCGAGCCAGGATTCAAACGTGACCCCATCGAAGAAGAGACCGAGGTGGTGATCATCGGCGGCGGGTATGGCGCTCAGGTCTGCGCTGTGAGACTAATTGAGGCTGGTATAAACGACTTCAAGATTATCGAAAAAGCTGGTGACTTCGGGGGAACATGGTGAGTTTCGCTGTTCCACATATAGGACTTATGTGCTGACATCCACGCAGGTATTGGAACAGGTATCCTGGAGCGCAGTGCGATATCGAATCCTACATCTACATGCCCCTGCTCGAGGAAGTCGGATACATGCCGACAGAGAAATATGCGCGTGCCAAAGAGTTGCTTAAACATTCACGCATGATTGGCGAGAAATACGATCTCTACTCGCGTGCCTTATTCCAGACCGAAAGCAAAGAGATGCGATGGAACGAAGAAGAGGGGAAATGGACTACTCACACGGCGCGAGGCGATAAGATCAAATCGAGATTTGTGATTCCTGCTGCGGGCCCTCTTCATCGGCCAAAGTTTCCTGGCTTAAAAGGCATCGAAGATTTCAAGGGCCATTCTTTCCACTCTTCGCGATGGGATTATAATTACACGGGGGGCGATTCCTCGGGTAACTTGCACAAGCTAAAAGACAAGCGCGTAGCTATCATCGGTACAGGTGCGACAGCCGTTCAGATAGTGCCTCATTTGGGAGAGTGGGCAAAGAAACTTTACGTCTTCCAGCGCACCCCTTCGTCGATTGACGTTCGTGGCAATCGCCCGACTGACGAGGCATGGGCACAGTCGCTCCAGAAGGGATGGCAGAAGAAGCGCATGGACAATTTCGACAACATCGTCAACGGTGGTTACGAAGAAGTGGATATGGTATCAGATCGTTGGACAGATATCATTCGGTCCTTGCTGACCGCTGGCATCGACCCGAACAACCCGGTGGAAGCTGCAGCCAAACGTCAGATCGCTGACTTCAAGAAAATGAATGCTATCCGCGCTCGAACGGATGAGATCGTGAAGAACAAGGAGACGGCTGATGCGTTAAAGCCATGGTACAACCAATTCTGCAAGCGTCCCTGCTTCCATGACGAATACCTACCCACCTTCAATCGCCCCAACGTCGAACTCGTTGACACCAAAGGTCAAGGTGTTGACCGCATTACTCCTAACGGCATTGTGGCAAACGGGCAAGAATACGAAATCGATTGCCTAGTGTACGCCACTGGCTTCGAACTCGCAAACGAATGGTCGCACAAGACCGGCATCGAGATCTACGGCCGCGACAACACAACCATCACCGAGAAGTGGGCCGAAGGCGCTCAAACACTTCATGCTTGGGGAACACGGAACTTCCCAAACTGCTTGTTCGTTCAGATCGTCCAAGGGGCCCTGACACCGAACTTCATGCACGTCACCAACGAACAAGCGATCCACTATGCGTACATCATATCTGAATGTAAGAAACGTGGGTTCAGGACTATAGAGCCGACAAAGGAAGCGGAGGAAGGGTGGACACAGACGATCGTTGATGGAACTGCTATTCGGGGGGACTTTCTGAAGGAGTGCACGCCAGGGTACTACAACAACGAGGGCAAGGCGAGCGAGAGTGCTAAGAGGAATGCGACCTACGGGTATGGAAGTCCGGCCTTCATCAAAATCTTGACTGATTGGAGGGAGGAGGGCGGGATGAAGGGCGTGGATGCTACGTACGCCAAGGAGTAGGCGGTACTTGCACTCGTCAGGATTCGTATATAGGTCGTGCTTCTGGATATTTTCTGATACTCATCAATTCTATGCATTTATATTCAAAAACAGAAAAACCATCCCCTTGAGACCACGACCATCAAAATGACGACCATGATCTAGCTCTCAGAATCTGTCGCCCGTTAATCGAAAAGCGAGATTACACGAGGCATAATCAGCCTGCTGGCGACGCAGGACAATTCCTAAAGTCTATCAACCTTCAAAACACAATTTGTTCTCCTTACTCAACATCAAAATACCCGTCATCAAACCCGATGGCCTGGGAGACTGTGCGAAAAGTCAAACGAATATCGTCGTGCCGCGAGAGATACATCAAACTTTCTATGGCATGCCATTACGACTTCTTCCAAACATCGCCCCAACGGACTTGTGGTTTCGAGAGAGACCAAAATCACTACGCATTATAGCCGCTACGTCGACCAGTATAAATACAACCTCGATCGCTTTGGTCAAACTTTTTCATCCCCACGTTTCCCATAGTTATCCACAAAAGTTCGCTCAAACAGTGTCTATGGAAGTACCCTGCTCGATACAAACTCTACCCTCGATGGAAACACCGATGCATAAGCTAGCCAGCAATGTCGTTCGGCATGCGGATGTTCTGTTACGCTTAGCTTGACTTTTTATCAACTCTCAAAATCGCCGGAGACGGACGGATTCGAAATAGCCAACCATCCAGTCCATGTGTGCCTGTTTCTCTTCTTTGGAAACGACGATGAGAACTTGCCATGTCCCGACCGCATCTTTCCCGACTTCAATCATCTTCTCCAGAAACGATAAGCAGGAAACTGACGGTGTTTTCTTCCGCACCTCTCGCCGACATAAAAGCTACCCTCCTGAGCGCTCTCATTCCTCACTTCCTCACAAATGTACTCACACTTTGCCTCAACATAAAGAAGGACCCTGATATGGGTGAACCTCCAAAAGAAAGATCTCTTTGTCGTATATGGTCGTCCGTCCGCCCTGTACCCAAAACTTGGCGTACATCTTACCGAAATGGACATGGAGATGAAATGTGACCGTTGCGCTCATTTGAATCGTTGAATCGGAAGGCATCATCTAAAATCGACGTAAAGCCCACGCTATAAGTTTAGTTTTCGAACGCTCTGGTATTGGAACCCGATGGTCGTGTATGAGCAAGTGTTTCCACCAAAAAATGACAATCTCCGGCGCATGTCGTTGTCTCCTCGCCCTGTCCTACTAAAAAGAATCGACACCCTCTCTGTGTCCGCTTCGGGAAAGCGGCGCGAACGGCGATGTATTAAAAGAACTTCGCTTGGCTTGTCAATCTTCGTCACTCTTCACACCTCTGATCCTTATATTTTCCAAAAATGAAAGCCTCTCTGCTCATGTGGAGAAGAATCTGCTCTCTTTCAAAAATGCAAATATTCCCGAAAGTGTCACACACTATCGATCAAAATCATCACAGCAAGAATGCATGTTCTCTGCCGTTTGGAAATACTTCCACATTACCGTCTTATCTACGAAGCCTGCATAAAAGGCCCAGCATGGAGTATCAGTCTGTTATACGACAAATATTACCGTTGGCTCGATTCGCTGTGCCTCGATGGAAAATTACCAACCCAGGCTTGCTATGACGAGCTGTCGTTCGAGAGTGGATTGGTGCGGCTTGGTCTGGTCACTAGCAAGATTTGTGTACGATGATGAAAACGACGACATGATTCATGACCGCACCATCATGACGGTGTATTAGCAAGTAACGAATGGACGAACTTTCGTTTTGACAAGATAACATGGGGTATCATTCGTCACCAGCATCGCTTAGTACATCTGCCCGTTCTTCCCACCACTCTCCATTTCCACAATGTGATATACACAAGTCAGCATCCGTCTTTTCAGAATGCTCCAATAACAGCCAACGCTCTTTTGTTTTGACAACTTTTTGCCAAATTCTACAACGGTGGGCTCTCCGGTCGATCAATAGCCAGCGAAAGATAGTAGTCTGTAAGCGCATTCATCTCATCACCGTGTGTTGTATCGAAATCGTCCTCCCTGTCCGCATGGGTTTCTTCGCCCCACGTCTCCAAAACTGGAACATCTGGCTCCATGTGATTGTTGTGCAGATGCGGCTGCGGCTGCTGAACGCACTCGTATCCGAGGACGCCAATGTCCCAGATGCCCGCACAAGCTTCGCAAACGAGGATCGTCGTAGCAGGGGCGATGGGGTTCATGGAACCGCAACGGAAGCAGGCGAAAGAGCAGCGCTCGCATAGAACCAAGTCGCTGGCATCAACGGGTGGGCGGGCTGGACGACCGCAATGTACGCACTTCGACTTGCCTGGTACAATGCTCTTTGTATCGATGGCCATCCACTGTCGACGTAGCTCATCAGGAATACGGTCTGCACTTCGCCCGGAATCACCAACGTCCTCGCTGGTGACTTTGTTAAGATTCTCTTTGCAGGCAGGAATATTGCACTGAGGCCCTAGCGGTGTTGTAAGACTGAGTTGGAACTGCAATGCTTGCTCACGAAGGAATGACGCGTCTAC
>Ga0058698_10000232_pt1 | contig 33476 bp, 37 predicted proteins | sample AgamicAsSfe_FD_67288 | JGI IMG/M metagenome (GOLD analysis project Ga0058698, IMG submission 67288) | Agave microbial communities from Guanajuato, Mexico - As.Sf.e | ecosystem: Host-associated > Plants > Phyllosphere > Phylloplane/Leaf | place: Guanajuato, Mexico | collected 2012-05-30
TAGGAGTCCATGCCCATGAAAACCTGCCATAGGAGGTATCCAGAGTACCCTGCGAGGAACCCGAAGACTGTGAAGAGGGCGACACCAGGGCTGGCATAGGATCAGTTTTGTTACAGGGTTCTTATGCGAATGATAGCTTACCCCCAACCCATCGATGCGAAAGCGTATGGAAGACCTAGTGGCCGGTTAGTACGCTACGCTGACGAGTTGATGTATATCTTCGTACCGAAAGGTCCAAGGATATCTGTTGTGATGAGGTAGAAGATTGCGCTCGTCGATGCTGTTCGCAGCGCTCTTGAAGCATTCGTCCACTCGTCATCGCTGATATGCGCCCGCTTATCGACCGTAGAGACGTTCGCTGTTGACACCGGAATCTTCTCTCCTCCTGCGCCAGCGCCAGATTTTGTAGGGAAAAGGATTTGCAGTAGACCAACTTTGGCACCGTCGTCCTGCGCCAGAGAGTCTTCCTCTGCGCGCGTCTTCTGTGCGTAGTAGTTGTACTCCTCAAAGCTGACGGATGAGTCGTGCAGTTTCCTCAGCTGCGGTCGCAGAAGATCGCCGACTTGAACATCCGTGAGGCCCTCGGTTGCGGCGATACCGTATGCAATGCCTTTGTCCTCAACACCAAGTCCACCTCTCAAACGCGGGTCACCGCCGTCCAGGGCGACGGATCCCATTTGTGCCATGCTGTCAATAGATTATGGTTGGTGATTGCTCTGCAGATGAAGCTTCAATGCAGGACGCAGGGGCAGGCAGGTCGCGCTGTATATGACTCCAGACGAGAGGGACGAACCGCTCCATTTCGACAGGCGGTCATTTCTATGACAAAAGATAATACTGTGGACTCGAAGATAAGGCCGCGGTCCACCACAGCTTTCGGTGGCCTCATTCGTTCATTTGTTTTCTCCATGTTGCACATGCCTTTTCGGTGCATGTACCTTCCGCATAGAGCGCTTGAGCCAAACGATCGTACAAACGCCTCGGCTCTGTGCTGCCGTTGCCAAAATTAGACAAGCATTTGCTCGGATCGCAGCACGGCGCCGGATTGGCTGCTAGCAGGCTTAGCAGCACGAGTGTGCATGCAGAGTCATTGTGCGCAATTCTTGCGTGTGCCCAAGTCAGAACGTAGCTCAAGAGCAGTGCGACCATGAGACCATGCTTTCATCAGCTCTAAAAGATAAGGCGTGCTTGCGCGGGGACTGAACGATCAGTATCCACAGTATAAGGGCGGTAATTCCACATTTTTAGGCTTGAACAGGGACTGTCGATACATAATGAAAACCTGCATAAAAAGGGCGGAACTCATCTCGAAGTGTTTGTTTCCGGGGATGGCCGCGGCGGTTTCGTCTAGTCCTGTTTAGGCATGCTGTAGCAAGGCGGTCAAATCTAAGCATGTTCTCCACCAAAGACAAATCGAGAAATACTGGAAACAGTAGCCGACGAGATCTGTCAAGTATTCGTGTCAGAAGGGAGAGATGGCTGGTATTCGGTGCAGGACAGAAGCTGTTCTTATCAGCTGAAGTCTGCAGCTTGAGAGACTCCTGGTCGGAAACAAGCGCTGTCGCGTGATACAGTTATACAGTATTCTGGAACTGTGATCGAGCTCGAGGCGAGAGATGGACGGGTAGCATTATGTAGTGTCGAGCATCAAACAGCCGTTCGTTCAGTCCGTGCGTGCGGGAGCAGTCCAGCTGCGTGTCGTCCTTCGTCTTCAGGTCGCTTCGATTCGTCGAATAACTTCACACTCAAAACACGCTGTAGTAACGATCAGATAGCAGTTCTAGCATGACCTCAGTCACATTCGTCGGAAGCTGGACCAAGCTATCGTCAGACTGCAGCACAACACTCCAGAACAGACGACTTACGCATCACAAATCTGCCACTTCGAGCTGTTCGGTGGTACCATAGAATGGCACCACCGCTGAGGCAACGTGCGCAGTCTTCGCCGCCGTACATGCTCTGCTATCATTATGAGAGCGGAATAAGAAAGAAGATGAATAGTTGATGGCAGTGAAGCGATGACGCTAGTGGATCGTAGTAGCAGGAGGTGTCGTTAGTTCTTGGCACATTTGGTGAGCAGTTAGAGTCAGGTGCAGATCCTTTCCGACGACATCCTCGACACTTGAAACACACCCGATACATAAATGGACAAAACAAAGAGTATCACCAATCAACGACTGTCATTCGCAATGCTGACTTCAGCCTGTTGCTGCTCTGCCTATGACGCACTCAAAAGAGCATATTGAGATTGTAGTACAGACGACCACTAGGTGATGATAATACTACCTTATTTTTCAAGTGACGAGAGGGAAGAATACATGGCATGGAATCACCTCTCAGTGTTGTGACTATACTGAGCAGATTAAAGAAGACGAAGATGTGACGACATTGAGTTGTTCGTCCAATCCGAAATGGCAGTGACGATCCAGATGAGTCCCCTAGAGTTTGGCCCGCAAGGTCCTCATTCAGAGACATCGGGAACCTCCACCCATTGGCTGATTTATATTTTGTGACAGCAAATGCCATTGAGATTTCCTGTTCAATGTTTGTGTGGTTGTGACTCTCTTCTTCTTCTTCTTCTTCTTCTTCTTCTTGTTCTTCTCATTCTGCGCCTCCTTGCGCTGTTGTCACCATCTTCACCAATCTATACGATCTTTCCAGTCTAGCTATAGTTTGTATCTACGCTCTTGTACGCCATTCTCTGTATCGTTCATCTCATCTACGGCATGTCTCGAGTGTCTGATCCAGCACATCCACACGATACCATTATCATTGGGGCAGGTAAGTAATCGAGTCATGGCATGGCCATTCGCATACTAATGCTCTTCACAGGTCCAGCAGGCCTAGCAGTAGCGGCCCGCCTCTGCGAAAGTACACCCTCCGCCATCTTCACTGACGAAGAGCACCGACGCTATCACTGGATACAAAAGCACGCAGATCGTGCGACAATCAAAAATAAGAAGACAGGACATCTCAAGCTGCCTAAGAATGCAGAACCAACCACCGGGAAGAGCGAGCCCGCCATGAGCACAAAACCTGAAAAGGATATACTCGTCCTCGACAGCTCGAGCAATGAGTGGATGACTCGCTGGAAACAGCTATTCAAGCGGTTCCAGATCTCACATCTTCGCAGTCCGATGTTCTTCCACGTCGACCCGAACGACAGGGATGGCCTGCTGGCGTATGCCCACGAACACAAGCGTGACAACGAATTGCTGGAGATCACAGGATGTGTAGGCAAGGAAATTAGCAAGCACAAGCAGAAGAAGACGAGCTGTAGTAGCCACAAGAGAAAGAACAGCCATTGTCAGTGCGGGTATGTATCCGGTCCAATCTGAATCACAATCAATCGCGCCTGGGTATTGACCAACCACACACAGTCCACAAGCCCCAACCGAAATCGACGAGCGCGACCGGAAAGACTACTTCACGCCCTCCTCCTCCCTCTTCACCGACTTCTGCACCGGCGTCATCTGCCGGTACAATCTTGGTGTCGACCTCATACGCAAAGAAGCCGTCCTCGACATTGACCATACCAGCACTTTCGATCCCGACTCCGGCGGTCAGCTATTCAAGCTCGTGACAAGTCGAGGTATCCATTACTCTCGCACCGTCGTCCTAGCTATTGGTGCCGGCGGAGCGCCACGTCTTCCAGCGAGCATGAGTTCGGAGCCTGTGGCGAGGATGGAGGGGGCTTGTCATGCGTTTGCGATTGAGACGTTTCCGGATCCGAGTACCAAGAAGAAGATTGAGGCGGGACGAGCTACTAACGTGCTTGTTGTTGGAGGTGGACTCACGAGCGCGCAGCTTTCGGATATGGCTATCAGGCATGGGGTCACGAAAGTGTGGCATATCATGCGTGGACCGATGAAAGGTATGTCATTACTTTTCTGGTGTCTTTTCGGGGCCGGTCGACCTTGGTGAATATTCTGTCTCAGCTACTGTTTTCCGATACCCACTGCCTTCAGACGCAGCTCACTGACAATCACACAGTAAAACCCTTCGACGTCGACCTCGCCTGGCTCGGCAAATTCAAGAACCGCGCCTCCGCAACCTTCTGGTCCGCCGACACCGACGAAGAGCGTTTGGACCTCCTCCTCGTCGCCCGAAACGGCGGTAGCATTACGCCTCGCTTCGCCAAGATCTTGAAAGCTCACTGCACCTCCACATCCTCACACAGTCCACGTCTCTCCATCCATACGCACACCTCTCTTGCTACTACGTCTTTCCGTGAAGAGACTCAGACATGGACCGTCACCACCACGCCACCAATCCCGGACATGCCAGATATAGATTACATATACTTCGCCACAGGCGTGTCCTCTGACATCAACAGTCTGCCACTTTTGAACAGCATGTACAAAGACTTCCCCATCGAAAGCGTGGGCGGCATGCCTGTGCTAACGGACGAACTGGCGTGGAAGAAGGGCGTCCCGCTATTCGTGGCTGGCAGACTTGCAGCGTTGCGGTTGGGACCTGGAGCGGGGAATCTGGAGGGTGCGAGGGGCGGCGCGGAGAGGATTGCGTGGGGCGTTGGGGACGTATTGGAAGGGGTGGAAAGGGAGAGGGAGAGGGTGCGAAGGAGGAGTGTGGTGGGCGGGAAAGAGTTGGGAAGAGAAGAGGGGAAGACGGGCGAAACGTTGGGACTTGGGACAGAGGTAGGAAATGAGGACGAGGACGGAAGTGCAGACGATGGAGACGATGCAGAATACTGCTATCATGCTGGCATTGGCAGTCGGTATGCTAGTCTTGTTGATGATGATGGCGATGATGATGGTGATGGCGAAAACGAGAGCGACAAGCCGAGAGCTATAACACCTGCAGCACTCGACGAGGAGCCAGTGATGCGCGGAGAAGATGGGGATAAGGTAACAGATCGGCAGATACCCAGAGCTGTTGCAGACCTGTCGTTAGGGTGAGCTGGAGGACGAGCTATGTACAATGAGCTCCGAATCGGGAGTGGGTCGTGTGAGACTTTCAACACGGAAGAGAGATTGTATGAGATTATAAAGCGCGATTGTATATTCAGACCACTTGCGCTTCCTCCATCATCCTATCGTGATGTCTCCGTCGTCGACTTGTTATCGCTCCATCGCTTTCTTCCCATCTCGCTATCACGGTTATCCTGTCATCTACATTCGTCTAATTCTCTGAAAGGCGTCAAACGCAATCTTCTTCGATTGCCCGTTTCGGCCTTTGCGATTCGACCCAGCTTGAAGGTAGACCTACTGGACGAGCCCACTATTCACCTATTTTCCAGTGTTTCTTCGATCTCTCGTATACTACCGTTTCCTACTGTCTAGTTCAGCTGAGAATGGGAAGCGCGCGCACTTTCCTGCAGCCGAAGAAGAGGGAAAGTACTCGAGTCCGGGAATTGCCGAACTACATTGTGCAGAGATGCTACATCAAGCGCAATCCCGGCGCCGACATCCCTGTCATCGACGCGATCGCATTCTTAAGCACAACCTTGCCACATATAACTTTGAACCCCAAGTCTGCACGCAACGAAAGGAAGAGGTCAGAGTCACTTCGCACAACTTCCCAATCCAGCAACTTCAAGCCCGTCATACTACCAGTATCAGCCTTACCCTGTCACCAGATGCTTACTTCAAGCACATCATGAGCATGACCCTGTATAGCCAAAGCCACGTCCAGATCACCAACTTGCGCAGACGCAGCGAGGTTATCAGTTGTGCTGGGATGTGGAGAGCAGGGGCTTGAAGCTGTAGCTGCTGACGGAGTGTGTTGGTGCTGGTGAGAGCGCTGGTGGTTGTATGATTGAGTTCCAGGTCGGACACTGGGACTGACTCAGCTCGCAGAACCAAGGGAAGGTTGTGGACATCTGCTTGATGAGCGTGGTCGGCGGCCTTCGAGCCATTCAAGCTCGTAGCTTCGAGGTCCGGAGTGGTTGTCTTGTGCACAGCAAGGCCCTCCGCTGTCGCGACCTCACCCACCCCCACCCCCAAATCCAATTCCTTACCCATACTCACGTCCTCATCCAACATATCCATCCCAAGCTCAGCCACCTCAGCATCGGACTCACTCAACAACCTCAACGCATTGTCTCTACCCAAATACGTCAAGAATCTCAACAAAATCTCGTCGGCAAGGTCCGGCCTCTCGTTCTGGCCCCAACACAATCGTCGCAGTCCCTTTTGAGTCATGCGCTCCGTGACTGGCAAAAGCTTGAGATTGGAGAGGAGGTGGAATTTGACGAGACTCAAGAAGCGATCGAGAAGATCGTTCTGCTGGGGGGAAAAAGACAGAGTTTTGGGTGAGGATGATGGCAAGGATGAGCGTGACATCGTGTTGACATCGCTGGCCATCGAGGGAGTGGCGTAAACGGTGGCGAGCAACTTCATGAGGGGACGAGCAATATGGTCGGAGAGGTCGACCTGAGCGAAAGCTTGGAGAGTGTTGAGAAAGCAAAGAGGAGACCTGCGTAAAATGACCACGTCTTTGCTAAGTGGTGAAACTGGCGGAATTGGTGTAAGAGAGTCGAGGTCCACCAATGGGTTTCGGAGCTCAGAGTTGAGACGAATCGGAAGTTCGTCTCGAAGCTGAGACTCGACATCATCCGAAGCCATTTCAACTTCGATGCTCTCAATCACATCAGTCTGCATCATCTCGTCAAGAGGCTGTCTACTCCCTCGTCGTTCTCGTCCATGGCTGGGACTACCCTCATCGACAGCATCTCTTCCGACATGACCCAAGCCCTCAATCCCTAAATCGTCCTCACCATCCTCATTCTCAATAGGTCGCGCATTGGACCTATCAAAGAGCCCTGGATTGGCATCCTCAAGCGCCTTCAGATGCGGATGAAATTGCGAGACTGGTGTTTCAGGAGGGGATTTCAGCCATGCAATCGTCTCTGGTGAGAGGCTTGAGTCGGGATGAATCCACTTGGGCTGTTCGGGTGTGGTGGGAGTGCTGGGAGGCGGCGCTCGAGGTCGTGGCCGCTGAGGGGCTTGTCTTCTCGTTTTGTTGTTTGAGCCTCTGCGGGTGATTGTTGCTGTGGTGCGAGCGTGTGTGGGTGTGGTGGGCTTTCTGCGCTTAAGAGTACGTGGTTCTTCGTAGGTCACTCTTCATGTCAGCTTCTGTTTCTAAATCCGTCATGGGGTTTGACACCTACAATCCACAGCTGAGTCGGTGAAGTGTGCTGCGCTCTTCCTCTTCGAGATTGTACGTGACGACATGATCTCTGATGTTGGAGAGCCGAGAGTAGGAGGTGTGTGTGGTGTATGTGCGAGTTTGTCGTGGTAGCGGGAGAGCTCTGTCCCCAATTAGCATTCGACGCCAGGTATAGAGATTTGAAATCGTTGCAAGTCACCTTGGTGTAGGAGAACTCGCTCTTACTTTGCTGCTTTCACGCCGTCAGTGGCTCAAGACAGTGAAGTCTTCTAGAGCTCTGTCAAAGTCGTAGTTCAGCGATTCTGCTGTACTCATGAGACTGGGCTTTGATGAGTAAGAGGAGAGACCTTAGATCTGCGAGATGGAGAAGATGAGGCTACTGGGACAGCCACCCAGAGATAAGTAGAAGAGCAAGCAGCAAAGGATGAGGGCAGTCCAACATAGACTGCGGATGAAGAGGGAAGAGAGAGAGGGGGCAGCATCAGGTCACATATCATAAGGAAGGAAGTGACAGAGAGAGACGGCGTCCCCCCAGCCACCCCCCTGCAGAGAGCGTGGTAGCTGACTCAGTATCCGGATCTGAAACACGATCTTGCTGAAGAGTGCGGGGTCATCAATTCACGTTTCACTTCTTTCTTGCACAAGCATGAACTGAAAAACATTTGCTTGAAAGTAGTCATGAACCGTGTTTGGAATAGGTAATGAGGTGAAAAGAAAGGGTTAATCATGATCATGATCGTCATACTTCATCATTGCCGCCTCTTACCGGCTCATAACCTCCTGTTCTCATTCCTTCTCTTCGCGTTGGTACCTCGTACATAGTCGTCCAGTCGACTACAGCGCCCCCGAGCTTGCCATGACCGTCTTTTCTCCTGCTGAAAATAGGTTCTGCATCACAAAAGAAGTCTGAACAATTCGTTATGACACCTCTTGTCCATGGATTTCGTCGCTGGATAGTCATCACCTCTGGAGCACGTGAACCATGAATCATGGTTGCCAAGCAGATGTCTAGGCCAAGCAATGTCTTCCACTGTTGCCATACGCCTTGCTTTTGCGCATGATTGAGAGACTGCGGTCCAGGATTAGGAGCACTACCAGCTTGTGTGACTTGTGCTCCGTCGAATGAAGTGCTGCCTGCGACGACCGCTGATGTGAGGACCTCCGCTGCTTCCGGAAAGTGCTTATGCCCTCGCATGACTTCCAGTGTAGTCTGCGCACGGGAGACTTGGATGAGCTGAACGATGACAAGCATAGTAGGCCACGTCAACTGCAGTGTGGCCCAGATCGTAGTCAAAACTGTGAAAGGATCTTTGTTGAATTCGGCGCAAAATTCTGGACCAAGCAAGTTACAGGTATCGCTTGGTCCAGGCGGAAGCGAAGTGATATATGTGAGTGCAACGCGCAGATTTAGGGCAATGCCTGCCAGCATAGCGATGACATAGAAGAAGAAATGGCGATGGTTGTTGATACCAATGCAGTTGTTGACCCACGGACAATGGTGATCCTGCTTTGCGACACAGCGACTACATCTATTGCAATGCTTACTCCGTAACGGTCGCCGTATCATACACTTGATGCAGAAGTTTTGTTCGTCGAATCGCGAGCTTCGAACAAGCTCCTGAATAATGGCTTTTTGTTCCTGCCGGCTTGAAGAGCTTGGCACGTAGCCAGGGTCCTCCGACATGGCAAGAGTATAGAACCAGAGACATAGACCGAAGGATACGAAGAATGCCAAATTGTACATTGGACTGATCGCGTATGTCTGCGGAAGCAATCGAAGCAGCCACCGCATGCCAGTCCAGAACAAGGTCGCAGCAAAGACTCCTGCCATGAACGGAGTGTGGTGAATGTGCTTCATGTTCAAGGGTGCCCAGCTTAATATCTGTTGACCAAAAACCTGGGCTCCAGCCCAGACAGCAACGGACAGTGGCACACCGAGGTAGACAGGTAAGCCAGATGCTATGTACAAGCATGCAAAGAGCATTGGGAACGGCAAGAAGAAGAAGAACCTCGAGAGGAAGTAGCGTCTGTCGCTGGTAATAAACGAGAAGGGGAATCTGACCACATCACCACCTGGCGTATAACCACAATCCGCAAGTGCTCGTGTCCATTGCTTGGTAGAAGTCATCTCCTGTGCAACTGTTGTTGGTGACTTTCCATCATTTGTAACGGCGTTTCTGTCCGCACCATATTCCACAAGCTTCTGCATACACCCGTAAGACCTGCTTACGAGTGACCAGTGAAGTGCTGTAAAGCCCTGCTCATCCCTTGCATGCAGATCTGCACCGTACTTGAGCAGAACCTCGACACAGGCTGGATGTCCTTTATATGCTGCCCACATCAGCGCGGTGTGTCCTTTGTCGTCTGCAGTATCCACGGGGATATCGCTATACAGTAAGAGAAGTGTCTGATACACATTCCCATCCATGACCGAGTTCTGCAGCAGGTTGAATCCTTGATCATCTGTTCGTAGAGGATCTGCTCCATGTTCGAGAAGTAGGTTAACAACATAGTAGTTCCGTGGTGTCCTTGCAGCCCACAGTATTGGCGCTGCTCCAACATCTCCTCCTTTTGCATTGACATCGGCACCAGAGTTGAGCAGGAAGTGGCATAGTGCATAATGCCCTTTGAATGCCGCCCAGTGAAGCGGTGTGATGCCTTGTTTGTCTCGATATGTAGCGTCGAACTTGCCAGTCGCGAAGAGTTTCTGTACTGCTCCGATGTCCCCAAGTTCACATAGTCGCATGAGGTCTTGCTCGGTCGATAGCTCCGGCCTGCTGGTCTCGTGCTCAAGAGTCTTCATTTCTTTTTCAGGATCCACTGGATGCGCCTGGGAAGAGGGCTTCATGGTGTTGAGGTTGAGGTTGTGTATGTTGATGAGACTAAGAATGGGTGACGGCCGAGTACCGCATGACCTCAAGCCATGTTTCGAGGATAGGATGTGCCCAGAACTGCTGGCACTGCCTTCAAGGCAGGCGCGGTTTCAGAAACTGCAGGTGGAGCGTCATCAGACGGGAGATCGGCAGTTGCGACTTTCCTCATGCGAAACGACCATCACCACTTCTTCACAGCAAGATATCGACAACAATACCTGACCACTGATACACTTCAGCATTTGTCAATAATGGCCACATTACAAAAACTACTGAATCTCTTCGAGTTCACCCTGTCGCCTTCGATATCGGCTATTCTGGTCACATTTCTAATTGCCCTTACGCTTCCACTGCTGCTTCACTCCTACTATTACCGGACAAGGGAAGCTGCCAACCTCCCTGCGTTTCTCCTTGTTGGTCCAAGTGGCGCAGGCAAGACAGCACTTTTGACACTGGTGGGTCGCCTGTAGAAGACTTCCGACGTGCTTAGGCCATCCTACTGACATCTCTCAGCTTGAACGCGGCACTGCAGCACCAACGCATACTTCGCAAGCGCCTCTGACTGTAGAATGCGAGCTCCCGATATCGACTGTGGCTGGCTCGAACAGATATCGCTCGCAAAATGACCCCAGCAATCAGATTGTCAAGAAGTTCGTCCTTATAGATACGCCCGGACACGGCAAGCTACGCCATTTCGCGCTCAAGAATGTGGTCGATCCTAAGAATCTGAAGGGCATAATATTCGTGCTTGACGCCGCGACGCTATCAAATACTTCGGATGATCTGGTTGATGGTAGTCTGGTTGAGGCTGCGGAGTACTTGCACGACATTCTTCTCACACTACAAAAGAGATACACGAGTTCACAATCGTCGCAAGGACCGGAGATGCCTGTGCTGGTTGCGGCAAATAAGCTGGACTTATTCACAGCATTACCGGCAAAGTTGGTGGGGAACTCGATCGAGGCCGAGTTGTCGAGAATCCGGACATCCCGATCAAAGGGGTTGCTGGATTCGGGGATTGGTATGGATGACGATGTAGCGGAGGACCGGGATACGCTAGGTGGAGGTGGCGAAGGCGATTTCAAGTTCAGCATGATGGAGGAGTACAATGTGTCTGTTGAGGTCGCAGGAGGAAACGTGACCGGTCATGATGGCGCAAGAGTGCAAAAGTGGTGGGAATGGATTGGGAACCATCTATAGTAAGGTAGTGGGAGCAGCAGACTTTGGACTCGTCTCATATCAGACTTAGTCGTACAAAGCAGCTCCTATCGAAATGTGAACGTCAATGTATCATTGTACTAAGAGAGGTCCCCGCCCAACGTGTGAATCTTCTTCGGTTATTATGTCGGGAATCATCGTCCTGTAACGTTGTCCGGGAGTCTTTGCAGGCTTCCTAGCGTTGCTGGCAATCAGAGTAGTCTGTTGTACGTTGAGAGATTGCACTATTGTATACAAGAACATGCCTGAAGCTTATCGGCTAAATGATGCTGTCCCGCCTTTTCCATTGACGTAACAACGGATCTCATTCGGTCCACGCCGCTTCATTGGACTGCCCCTCCAGCATCTCAAATTATCACAACCACAACAATCCTCATCCATTACACTCAAAATGCCTGGATTCTCTCAAGCCTCAGACCTTGACGCATGGCAGAAGCTCCAAGACTACCACAAGGAGCTTGGGCGCAACATCATCATCAAGGACTACTTTGCGAAAGACCCTCAACGCTTCCAAAAGTTCTCCCACGTCTTTGAGAACGAGGCCGACGGCAAGCAGATTCTCTTCGACTTTTCCAAGAACTTCATCGACGATGAATCACTCAAGTTACTCGTCCAGCTCGCAAAGGAGGCCAAGATCGAGGAGCTCAGAGATGAGATGTTCGCTGGAGAGAAGATCAACTTCACTGAGAAGCGGGCTGTCTACCACATGGCTCTCCGCAATGTGACCAACCAGCCCATGCAGGTTGATGGCAAGAGTGTTGTGGAGGAGGTCAATGCTGTCCTCGACCATATGAAGGAGTTCTCGAACTCCGTCCGAAGTGGTGAATGGAAGGGTTACACCGGCAAGAAGATCGACACCATTGTCAACATTGGTATTGGTGGTTCCGACTTGTATGTCAATTCAGATAGCACTCTCATCGTTTGGATACTAATAACCTTCTAGAGGTCCTATGATGGTCTGCGAAGCACTTAAGCCTTATGCTGACCGCAGCTTGACAATGCACTTTGTCTCCAACATTGACGGTACTCACATTGAGGAGGCACTAAAGAATTCCAACCCGGAAACCACTCTCTTCCTCGTTGCATCCAAGACCTTCACAACGGCCGAGACGACCACCAATGCCGGCACAGCCAAGGAGTGGTTCCTCAAGACTGCAAAGGACGAGTCACACATTGCCAAGCACTTTGCTGCTCTTTCCACCAACGAGGCGGAGGTAACAAAGTTCGGTATTGACGCCAAGAACATGTTCGGTTTCCAGGACTGGGTTGGTGGTCGTTACAGTGTGTGGTCAGCCATTGGTCTCAGTGTTGCGCTATACATTGGCTTCGACAACTTCCACCAGTTCCTTGCTGGTGGTCATGCCATGGACAAGCACTTCAAGGAGACTCCTCTCGAGAAGAACATTCCTGCTCTCGGAGGTCTCTTGAGTGTTTGGTACTCTGACTTCTTCGGTGCACAAACTCACCTTGTTTCTCCGTATGTCTAGGAAACCTCTCTTCAGCCATATCTACAAGCTAACATATCCCCAGGTTCGACCAATACATGCACCGTTTCCCTGCCTACCTCCAACAATTATCCATGGAGTCCAACGGTAAGGCTATTACTCGCTCCGGCGACTACGTCAAGTACACCACCGGCGCCATCCTCTTCGGCGAGCCCGCCACCAACGCCCAACACTCCTTCTTCCAGCTGGTTCACCAAGGCACCAAGCTCATCCCCGCCGACTTCATCATGGCCGCCCAATCCCACAACCCTATCCGCTCAAACTTGCACCAAAAGATGTTGGCCTCGAACTTCCTCGCCCAGGCCGAAGCCCTCATGGTCGGTAAGACGCCCGACGAGGTCAAGGCTGAGGGTGCCGCGGAGGAGCTCGTCGCACACAAGACTTTCCTCGGCAACCGTCCCACAACGAGTATCCTGGCTGACCAGATCACACCTGGCGCGCTTGGTGCGCTAATTGCGTACTACGAGCACATGACATTCACCGAAGGCGCAGTCTGGAACATCAACAGCTTTGACCAATGGGGTGTCGAGTTGGGCAAGCAGTTGGCGAAGAAGATCCAGGCGGAGTTGGAGGAGGATGGCGAGAACAAGAGCCACGACTCCAGCACGAGTGGGCTGCTCAACGCGTTCAGGGCGAGGAATAAGTTGGCATGAGCAGCGTCAAGAAGGGTGAAGCTGTAGCGCAGATGTTGAATAACTGGCACTGTATAATGAAAACCACAATCGAAGTATATAGGACGTCTGCACGCCTTTCGTTCCCTCCCGATCTCATTATCGTGCTCGCAGACGACCTGGGCGCTTTTGAGGCTTTCTCCGAAATGAGAGCGGACAGAGTGAATACGCATCAAAAGAGGTACAAAGTGACATAAAACGCAACGCCGAGCCGCTTGATCGGCAATGAGTGTGAAATGTTGGGGTAAAATTCGCCACTCAATCGAACCCACAAAACACGACGTGAAACCCGCCTCCGGCTTGGTCGAAGTATTGCTTTTCCCCTCATGATACTGCAATGTGTCATTGATCGTGGTATTTGTGATTGTCAGCGTCGAAGGTGTTTCCGCAAGAAGATATGATATCGTGATCAACTGAATACTTCCCTTCAAATATCCTTTCCCTTGTTTAGCTGCAAGACAGCAGAACGCCAAAATGGGAACAGACAACAACGAAACCCACGAAGCGGAGATGATGGCTGCGAATGACCCATATTCATGGGGTGGTCTACATGGCTGGAGAAGTTATCGAATGCTCAGACCAGGTCGGGGCATGTATCACGATGTCAGGCGGCGGTTGCCATACTACTGGAGTGACTTCCGTGATGGCTTCAACTATCGCACCTTTGCGGCGACGATACGCATATACTTTGTGAAGTCAGTCAATCAGATATACTCTCACCAAAAGGGGGACTATACTAACATCTTCCCACCAGTATCCTGCCAGCACTCGCCTTCGAGCTCGACATGAGCCGCCGCACCGGCGGCTACTTTGGCATCAACGAAGCGCTCTTCTCCTCCGCCCTAGCTGCCCTTGTCTTCTCTCTCCTCTCCGCACAACCCCTCACCGTTGTCGGCATCACCGGACTCATCTCCCTCTTCAATTACACAATCTACGACATTGTCAAGCTACACGATGTTAGTATCTACCCACAGGTCATTGCGTGGACGGGCATCTGGGCCGCTATCACGCATTGGATCATCAGTTTTGGTAATCTCTGCGATTATGCAAGATATGTGACGGATTTCTCGGCAAATACTTTCGCGATGTATGTTGGGATTATTTATTGTGGTATGTCCTGCCGCTCTCCCTCCTCCAAGATTGCTACATCTGCTGATGTTCTGCAATAGAAAAGGGCGTACAGGAACTCATCGCCATATTCTCCGAAGGCGATCTCGCTCAGGGCTTCCTCAGCACCGTCATCGCCATCTGCTTCATGCTGACCGTATACGGACTCGAATATATCGGCAAGACTGTCATGTTCAGACCGACTATCCGCGGGCTGCTCGCAGACTTTGCCTATCCCATCGGTACTATCTTTTGGACTGGCTTCAGCCATATTCCTGGACCTATTGGAGACACTGGCCTGCCGAGATTGCCAATCACGAAGTCCTTCTATCCCACGGTGAACAGAAGCTGGTTAGTGGACTTCTGGACACTTGAGGTTAAGTGGGTGTTTATTAGTCTGCCAATGGGCATTCTATTGACGTTGCTGTTTTACTATGATCATGTATGTCTTGTTCTGTTCAATCATGTTCTCCAAGTCTTTCGGCTAAGTCAGTCTTCCCAGAACGTAAGCAGCATCACTGCCCAAGCGAGACAATTTCCGCTAAGAAAGCCTGCCGGGTTTCATTGGGACTTCTTCCTCCTGGGTTGCACATCCTTCATCGCCGGCATCATCGGTATTCCTCTACCCAACGGCCTCGTTCCTCAGGTATAGTTTCCTCTCCTTCCCGTCCTATCCTCCCACCATGCATTGACCACCCTACCTCCCACCAGGCCCCCGTCCACACCGACGCCTGCACCGATTACGTCGACACCCTCACCGTAATCCACACATCCACCTCCTTCAATGCCCTCCCAACCTCCGCCATCAACCAAAAAACCACGACCGTCCGCCGCGTTGCCGAACAGCGTCTCTCCCACTTCCTCATGGCTCTTCTCATCATCGGCACAATGACACATCCCCTCCTGATCGTCCTCGCCACCACACCTCGCGCCATGTACGCAGGCGTCTTTTTCGTTGTCGGTGCGGGAAGCGTGTTGGGGAATAACCTCACTGGGAAGGCAGTGTATCTACTCACTGAGCCTCGGTTCGTGTCGCCAGATGACAAGAGGAGGGGCCTAAGGAGGGGAAGGATCGCGGCGTTTCTGGCTGTGCAGGCGCTCACTGTGGCGGTGACGGTGGCCATGTCACAGACGCTTGGAGCCATCGGCTTCCCAGTGGTTATAACCGCTCTGGTCCCCTTCCGATGGGTCGTGTTACCGCGCATGTTTTCGAGGAAAGAGTTACAAGTGTTAGACGGACTTACGGCAGACAATCCGGTGGTGTTGGCGAGTATGGGAGGCAAGCCCGTGCTGCCAGAATTACGGCTAGAGGGCTACACGGACGAAGAGAACAAGGTCGAGCGGACCAGTGGAAGCGGCACGGGAAGCGAAGACGCGAGCACAATAGGGCGGGAGCGGAGCAGGCTGCAAAAGGGCACGAATGATAAGTAGACAGCGAGTGTTGGGCAGTCCCTTAGTCCCTTGGTCCTTGGTTCACGCTCCCTGTTCGCATGCGGTATGCGCGGTACCGTCCTCCACCTCCCCGACCACCATCATACCGCGACGAGACGAGCACATTCGGTGTTCAACGGAGGAGATTGCAGAAGGACGGCCGTTCCAAGTGAGTAGGGCGTGCTAGGCAATGCCCTCCTCCTTCCCACCTTCCATCACACGGGACGAGCAGAGCAAGCCTCCTTTCACTCTACATCCACGCTTCCTGTCCGATATTGCGGCTGTAAAGGGTGGACACAAGTCGCAGGATATACTCGGCGCAGAGGCTCTCCGGTCCCCTTGACAGTCAGTTCCTCGTTTACCGCTCAGGCCAGCACCACCACCACCACCACCACCACCATCACCACCAGCTCGGCAGGCACTCGATCTCTACGCTCAATTTCCACGCTCAATCTCCGCAGTCTATCTTTACCTTCTCCGCTCACACCGCCGCATGCGCAGCAGCTAGCAGCACAGCAGTAGCCGGCACCTGTGTCCACGTCTTCTCGACTAAGCTCCTCGCGCCTCTCCCGCCCACCCTGCCCAGAAGAGCCGATGTGGTGTCGCTAGAACTGTAGCGGGACGAGATTGTAGACGACGGCAAGAACGTGTGGAGGGAGTGTGGAGGGAGAAGTGGTAACATGTGGAGGGAGATAAGCGGAAGGAGCCCAGGATAGAAGTAGCGGGGCGAGTATACTAGAACTACGCTAAGACGCGAGCGCAGGAGTATACAGAAGTGCGGGAAGAACAGCGACGGGAACGGACTCGTCGGCAGAGCGTTACAGTAGAATTGAGCCGAGTGGAGTGGATAGATGATACTATACGTCAAGTGTAAGCTCCTTGGGTAAGAGGACGTTCGCTCATCTGACTACGCCTGCTTATGCAGTGACGCAACACTGGATAAATAACAGCGAGATTCCCCCAACCAGACACATAGGTAGACATGAGTACTCTATAGTCTACAGACGCGTCTTCCAATCACTCCGCTCGCAGCACACCTCTGATATATGCTCGAAGATGCCGGGTCGTCCCTACGTGCCCCGACCTCAAATCCCCTTCTCTTCTGCCTGCGGTCGGTATGGCAGGACTTCTGCTCCTCGCGGCCCTTCCAGTCGCCATAATTCGATGTGTCCCACTTGGAAGACTCTTACGCAAGAGCCTCCCACTATGTACCGTTCCCACTATCCCAGAATACCACCCCATCGCTGATCTCTCTGTCCACGTGCGTACATATCATGGCATCCTGGCAATTGTAGCCAGCTCTGTTCCACTGCGTGCGTGCTTCCTCTGGAGTGGTCGTTCAGGGCCTTCGAGCAGCTGGCCTCGTGCCAGGAGGCGAGGTGTCAATAGTCCGCCGGCGACATGGTGCAGGCGACATGGTGCTGGTGCTGGTGCTGGTGCTCGATCTAGTGCTCGGTTTGTGTTTTGGGCGATGCGGAACTGCTGCAGCTATGGGTTCGTGCGCTGGCCATGAGCCGATCAAATCTTTACATTACCAGACGAGAAGGAGGCATCCATATCTACACGAGACTCTCAGCCGTGTGGCGATCGAGCTGGGAAGTCGTTTCCTCGCTGGTGGACGGGAAGGTCTCCAGTGGCGGTGTATACGTCAAGCCTTGAACGTAGTGCTGGAGGCTGGAGACCAGGATCCGCATCGGTATTCCAGGTCATGTCGAGGCGTGCGCCATGTCCATCACCAATCCGCTGAACCTTCAACTCCCCCACTCATCAAGCAATCCCTTAATCTTCCCAACCAAGTCCTCGACTCTAAAAGGCTTCATAATCACATCATTCATCCCCGCCTCCAACATCTCCCTCTTCTGCTCCTCCCTGACATTCGCACTGACGCCCAGAATCGGCATCTGCTTGACGCCTCCATCCTTCTCCAGCTCCCGTATCGCCTTCGTGGCGGCGTTGCCGGAGAGGTAGGGCATTTCCTGGTCCATGAGGATGACGTCGAAGGGGCCGGGACTGGATGTTGTGCCGTTCTTTGCGGGCGAGGATTGAGATTTTGGCGATGTGTCGCCGTTGCTGGTGGAGGAAGGGGTGGTGTTCTGGGTCTTTTCGATCAAGGTGCGCACGGCTGCCACAGCTTCCTTGCCGTTGTTGGCGGGGGTGACGTCGTAGCCTTTAGCTCGGAGCTGGCGACTGAGGACTTTTTGGTTGATCTGCAAGGTGGCGATCGTTAGTAGTCGTCTTTAGCGAAAGATTGTACTGTACTAGGACAGAAGTCTGAGCAGAATTCCTGGACCACACTCCCCTGAATACTTCCCAAGCTCTGTCCCATGACTGTATTTCGACTTACAATATTGTCTTCAGCAAGAAGCACGCTGATATGTTTCGAGTCCTGCTTTGCTCCTTTCTCTGATGACTGCTTCAGCCGTGATGCACGGGGCGCCTCGCTCTTAGTATCAGATTCACGAAACTTCGCCGCTTCCGATTCGCGCATCTCTTTCTCTGGCGACTGGATGACATCTGCAATCTTAGCGGTGACATCATGTCTTTCGTCGGTCGAAATACCCGGATGCGCCTCCGCTATGAACTCCGTCGGAGGGTTCAGAAGATCCGCGGGCGTCTGTACTTCGTCGATACTCTCCATATTCTCCTTATCGAAATGTGGCTGTTCGAATTCTTCACCCTTGTGGCTTCGTGCTATTGAAGATGCGCGGGATCGGGCTGCGACGTCTGCGGATGCTGTTTCGGAGAGGGAGATGGCGTCGGGTTCTTCTTCCTCCGCTTCTTTGCCATTGTGCTTGGGTGGGCCGGTACGGCGGACGCGGAAGAAGAAACCGAAGGTTGAGCCGACGCCTTGCTTGGCGGAGACGCCGACGTCGCCGCCGTGGAGTTGGCATAGTTTTCTGCTGATGAATAGCCCCAGTCCAGAGCCGCCGTACTTCTCTTGTGTCTTTGGTGTCCTGCAACCTTCTGTTAGTTTGTGAGGGTGGGGAGGGGAAAGGAGTAGTAGTTTCGTACGCTTGCTTGAACCTCTCGAATAAATTCGCCTGGCCTTCTTCGTCAATGCCTATACCTGTGTCTTTCACTGCTACCATGAGATAGAGCGGTTCTCCAGTCCCCCATTCTTCTGATAGGGTCACATCCATTGTTGGTTTGTTACCTTCGGAGAAGAAACAGACACTAGGCGGATATGAGTCAGGACGCTCCGTTGAAGCGCCCATCGCGACGGATATATGTCTCTCTCCCTTCTTCTTCGCAGTGAATTCTAGAAGGTACGTCAGATACATACGTGCCTCATCATGATCCGCATCACGTACTTATTGCATTGGTCATGAGGTTAACCAAGACCTGCTTGATCCTCTTCATGTCTGACAGAACATACTCGACCTTCACCTCGGAAAAGGAAACGTCCATGGCATAGGAGAAAGTGATCTGCTTGGCACGGAGCTCGGGCTGGAAAAGTTTCACTAGAATTTATCGAGTATGTCAGTAAAAGCGCCACTCTCAAAGTGAAATCGCAAGAAGGAACTGACATGTTTCCGCTAGGTCATATTTAGGCTGTGAGATGTGCGGTGCTAACGTTAGCATAGCTGCATCAAGCTTGGAGAATTGCAATATCTCATCGACAAGTGACGACTGATGCGCAACACAAAGTAAAATCGTATCGGTGGCGTCAAGAAGCTCTTTTGCGACTTCACTGTCCGGGTCGAATTGCTTCACAGTCTCCCTGATTTCTTCGGAGCTGTGTAGGATAGCTGATAACGGATTCTGTCATTTCGATCAGCATGACAAATAACAGTCAACACGACTTAGTCAAACATACCCTAATTTCGTGCGAGATCATGTCTACGAAGCGTTCCTGCTGTTCTTTCCTCTCTTTAGCTTCCTCAGCGGCATGTCGTTGGGAGTTTTCTGCGGCCTTCAGATCTGTAATATCGACCACGGCGACAATATAGCCACCCTCCTCAGGGTTATCACCAAGAGGCTTCATAAGGAAAAGCCTCCATGGTTCGGGCTTGTCGCCAATCTCGCATCTGAACTCTGTGCGCATCCCCTCCTAAATACTTTGTGTTAGTCTCTATCTGCATGGGTCTAGAGGTTTATATATGGAGCAATACCTTGCTGGAAAAGGCCTCTCGATATTCTTTCATGACTCTGTCGTAATCTTCAGGATGTATACTTTCTGGCCAAGCTCTGAAGCTCTTGTGCGTTTTATTCGACTGTGCGCTATGTTTAGCCTCGTGCAGATATATCCCTCACTTCTGCATCCATCCGAGAAACGTACGGTCAACTTGAAGAAATTATCGTTCACGAACAAGGCCGTGGCTTCCTGATCCAACAGGGCAAGTCCAGTCGGCTGCATCTGCGCAAACTTCCTGAAGAGCTTGTTATGCTTCAAGTCCAGTTTCTCACCGTCCAGCATAACGATCGGCCGTTTCGAGGGCTTCTCATTGACGTGTGTTCCTTGCTCCCAGTCCTCTTCTCCCTCTGCACCCGAGTCCCCGTCATCTTCTGGCTTGTTCGGGTCTTTCCCCTCGTCTTTTTGCTTCTGCTCGAAGGCCTTGTCGTCTTCCTTCGTGCCCACGTCGTCGCTTCGCTTTACGCTGGATTTGTCGATATCATCCTCTTTAGTCTCGTCGGCGTCCTCTCCCTCCTCCTTCTCTTCGCTTTCTTGAGGTCCGGTGGCACTTGACGACATTTGTGGATTCGTCAGCAACTGTGTAAAAATGCCCGCTCTTTCGCTCTTGTCGTCGAGGACCGTGCTAAGAAGAAGAGGCGCATCACCACCATACTCTGGCGTCTTGCTCAGGAAGACGCTGTTTGCTGTACAATCTGAGTAAGCCGGTGTGTTGTATTCTGCTAGGGTGGAAAACCTACCAGCATTCACTGTTCTACCACTCTTGCATTTCTGAAGGCATTCTAATCCTTCTCCCTTGTACAATTCTGACGCCCTTTTGCCCTGCTTTTCAGCTGTCGCAGATGCATGACCCCATGCAAGGTTTCCCACCAGGATAAGGTCCTCGCCCCAGAAGACTGCTGCGGGATGTGGCAATGTCGCCAGTAAGTGTACGAAGGAGATCAGCGGCTGACACCACTTGTCGCGGGGTCCTAGTGGTGTGTCCTCCCTGCGGTGCTACCGTCAGCATATTCTGGTGCTTCCCTGAGTGCAAACATACCACTTTGTGGACTCGAAGTACTCAGAGTTCGAGTCGAATATCGATAGGCCCGAGTGGGCCAGCTTATTGAGGTTCTCCAGCTTAGCGGATGTGTCGAGGACACTAGAGGCTGGATATCGTGACTGTGCGCAAGCATCTGCGACAATGGCGATCGAGGGGTACCACTGTGCTTGGATCTCGACCTGATATCACGCTTGTTGCTTGCAGCGTGCTGGCCGTTCATGTTGGCGCGGTGCCATGGAGTGTGCCCTCGTGGCTTTCCTTCAGATCGGCGATGATCGTCATGTCACAGAAACATAGGGCTGAAGAGCCAGGCGGAGTGATACGAGGATATCACCAGCTGATTATCTGATTAGTATGCTATCTTTGATTACTGGTACACCCATGAAGCAGCCCTCCTCTCCTGCTTCTCCTTATTTCCTTTCTTCCCATCCTTCTCCTTCTCCTTCCCCTTCTTCTCGCCACTCTTCTTCGCCCTGCTCAGACTGTACTCCCGAGCTCCATCATGACTCAGATAGACATAAGGACTCCTTCCTCGCTGAAACCCACCCCGTTCTTCGTCAAACACATCTTCCACATACGCCTTCTTCGAGTCCTTCCTCCCGCGTCTGCTGCTTCCCGACGAAGACTGAGATGACGACGACGTCGTCCGGCTCGAATCCCGATCTTTACGATCATGAGACGTGGAAGTCGAGCTACCACCAATGCCCGAGCTGTTCGTCAATGCCACTATCACGCTGCTGTTAGTGCTGGAGCTTCGACGTGGCTTGAATTGCTGGACCGAGCTACGCATGTACGCTGGAGGAGGCGGTGGAGGTGGTGGAGGTCTGCTGTGCCGACGAAGCGGCTCAACAGGTGGAGGTGGAGAGACCCGATCATTGATGCTGCCGCTCCGTGGCCGGTCTGCTGTAAGATAGGTGTATGAAGACAGTGGTGCCCGACGTACATCTTGTGATTGAGCTCGACGTCGACCTCGTCGGTCGTCTGCCCATGCTGCAGCACTGGTTTCGCGAGCTTTTCTGGTGCTTCCCGTCCACGCTTCGCGAATGCGGCTGTCGTCGGAATCTTCGATGTAGTCTTGCAGCTTGCGCAGGGCGCGATGAGTCTTGGTGAGGTTGTCTTCGAGTAGTTGTTCCTCTTCCATCTCACGTCTCCCATATCTGTCGCCTCTTCGACGTCGAGAGTGCAGCACGCTCAGTCCGTTTCTGATGTGACTCGCCTCCAGCTTCATCTCGGCATATGACAGCTTGGCTCGTGTCAAGTCGTCGGGCACGGTGTTGATGTTCTCCATGTAATCCTGCAACTCTTGTGACCAGGACTGCAGCCGCTTTCGCTCGTCTTGAATGTCCTTGGCCTGGCGGTTGAACTTCTTCAATAGCTTCTTGTTCTCATCTACCACCGAGTCCTTCTCCTCTTCAGCGGAGTGTAGCTTTGCTTCGAGCTTGCGATGGCGTCGGTTTTCTTGTCGATATCGTTCGTCCAGCTGTCGATGTTCATGACGGAGTCGATTGAGCTCGGCCACATCGGCTTGATGGCGGAGCATTTGTTGTTGTGGTATTGGATATCCTATGGGGCCTGATTAGCTCAGGAAGAAAATCATCAGATCTAATGCTGTCAAATACCTTGTCCAGGTAGCCCAGGTCCATACTGAGGCGGCATATACTGAGGTTGAGGTTGCATATTGTTGTACGGATAGCGGCCATAGCCCTGAATTTGCGGCATCGGTTGAGGAAATTGCTGGGACACAAGTCATGTGAGTTCAGAGTTCATGGTTGGAAACTTTGGAGGATCGCACAATTACATACCTGGTATGATCCGTACTGTTCAGCATGGCCAGGAACGGGAACGTATGGTGGCGATGGTGCTCTTGGCGGTATCTCTTCCATGGCCAACTTGGACGACCACATCCTATCCCGCCGCCGTCCTCGTGCTTCCACTATGTTTCCCATTTCAAGTGTAGCACCACGAAGCAGCACTCTTTGGACAGATGGATCGTCTTTCTTCCTCCTGCTCGACGAGCGGACCCAGCCGACAATCTTCCGGCGAGGACCATCGTCCGCCTCTTCGGTTATACCTTGTGTTTCTTCTTGATCTTCAGATGATTGTGCATTCATCGACATTGAAGGAGGAATGGGCATCTGACCTCGATCGACGAGGTTTGGTGGAGAACAGAACTGGCCATTGATGCTTCGCTCGCAGAACTGGGGGTACTGCTGCACTTGTTGGGCTCCATTGGGGTGGATCCAGATGATCTGGGAGAGTATGCACATGTGGGTGATAATAGGGCAGTAGCAGACCTCGACTCAGCGGACACATACACCCTCGAGCTCGAGGGGACACTAAACAAGCTATAAAGCATTCTTGAGGAGGTCACAGCAGCAAACATAGTGGGGTAACAAGCGAAGGTGGCATGTGGTAATGTTTTTCTGCAAGGCATCGGAGGGCAAGCAGGTGTTGGTTTCGTGGATAGGGAAATCATTGGCGGTCGAGGTAAGGTGTTTGACATGCATTCCAATGGTGATCGAGTCTGTGGATATGACGAGGAATGCTAGAAGCGCTAGAAGAGCTCTCCCTGCAGGTGACATCAACAATCTCCTGCATGAGGGCAAAGCCAAAGGATCGTTGCTGCTCTCAAAGCTAGAGGTGCCGAGCAACAGCTGGCTAGTGAGACATCGGGAAGCTGACCGTGCAAACGCTGAGCAAGGGCGACCAGGCAACTCGTGGGACCCTCTCTACGATCGTGGCTGATGGACATTCGGACAAGAGTGAGCCTTGTCTGCCTCGACGTCCATAAGTGTCTTGTACATATCGAGGTGAAAGCGAGACATGTCGAGATGACAGTACAACGAAAGAGCGTACTCGAAGTCCCAGCTCGAAGCATGTCGTTTGGTGTCATCGGCAGAAACTGCCCAAAAGGAGTCAAAAACCTCACGGCCTCCAGGGGCGACCCCGCGGAGCCCCTGACGGCACTCTTCATGTCCAACTTCAGCTCATTCGATCTCAATCACCGTGCATGCTCTCCTTGCTTTGCTGACCTGCTTCTTCTTCTGTTCTGTCTCAATTTGTCTCCTCTGCATTTCTGACTTAGTCTGCTGTGGTGGCGTGTATGCATGATAGCTTTGGAGAACCAAGCGCTCTGAAAATGGAATGCTATTGAACTCCGAAGTCCCAGGCTTGGTCTCCTCATCATCGTCGTCCATGTACAGATCAGCTGGCTTGTCACTAGTAGCGTTCGCTGCTGCTCTTGATGCTTGAGGTGCATCTTCGGCGAAGAGCTTGAGAATCCCTGCTCGCTGCGTCCTGCGCGCTTGAGGAGATTCCGAGACACGCTCTCGAGTACTGGGAGGCTCTTGTATTTCGACAGTCTTCCAAAGCTCTTCGAGATTGTAGTTGATACTCTTCTTTTCTCTGAGACGCTTCTTGATGTTCTCCTGCTTCTTCTTCCGTTTCGGCGAAGCTTGACGACGGCGCTTCTTACTCTGGTCCGCCTGAAGAAGCTCTATAATCTTCGATTAGCTCTGACTGGTGAGCTGTCTTCAGGCTATGCTCACCTTCGAACAAACTATCATTATCAGAGTCTGTGGCAATTGCGCTGTCTCGATCTTTGCGGCCTTGGCTTGTCAATGAGGGTTGTTCGCATTGTTCGCGTTCTGCTCCAGATTGCTTACTCTGTTGGCTTTTACGCTTTGAAATAGTCACTGCTCTGCGCTTGACTGGCTGCTCGTCCTCGCTCTCGCTCTCGCTCTCGTCGCCTCCACTACTGGCCCCTTCGCCAGTGTTGAAGGATCCCTCACTATCCCATGCTTGGTCACGCTCTAAAAAGTCTTTGAACTCTTCCTTGACAGTTTGCTTTCGAGCCTTCGGTGGAAGCTCTGCACCCATAGAGTCCGATTGCTTCTCGGCGAGTGACAAACTATGACTTTCTCAAGACCAAGCACAGATAGTGTTGTGCATATAGCAGATAGAAAGCAAGAGCGAAGATTGACCAAGATCTTAAGAGATCGGTTGCCAAGGGCAATATCCTCAGAATGAGCGTGCGTGTTTGTGGAAAGAAGAGTGGGGACATTTGAGACTTGTTTCAGATATATGCTCTTGTTTGGCAGTGTTTGATCACGGGAGCGCAACGTTAAACCCGGGTTGCAAAACACTTCGACCAAGTACAGGGCAAGGACTGGAGTCAGCACTGATTGGACGTGAATGTTCAGACTTTCACTACCAAGACGAGCACTCCATGTTTTAAAAAAGAGAACCGAGGCGAGTGTAGACGCGTCATCCAGGTTGATACATCTCTCCACATTCGAGTAAGTGTAATCGCTCACGAAGCAGAACAACCACTCGTCCAGTTTGCTGATACTGTCTCATGTCACTTTCTAGACAATGGTCGACCTCAAGCCCCAACCAATCCCAGCCAACCAGCAAGCACAACCTCAAGCACACCTCCAACCATCCATCTCAATCCCATCCCATTGCCAACCTCCATCTTGAGACTTCCTGCCGCACCACTCTTCGCACTCGTGCTCGCACTTGCCGCAGCAGCAGAATATGCAGACGAGATGGCCACATTCGGCGCATTCGTCGAACGCGAGAAGCCCAGCACCGACGACGCTCCTGTCAGCGCGGCAGTGTTCAGACCCGTCTTCGTCACTGACGCCACGCCAGTGGTCAAAGCACCAGTACCTAACGCGATCACGCTCGCGCCGTTCGCAGTGTTGAGAACAGGCCTTGTGTTCGAGACTTTCAGCGTCTCTGTCGCGTACCCCGATGTCGATGTAGACCCGCCACTGCCATCGCCGCCACCATCACCACTCGCCTGAGCAGCGCCCACGTTTCCAACCGCACCTATCGCAATGATGTTACTCTCCTTACCATCGAAGTTCATCTGGGCATTGTAGACCTGCGCGCCGTCCAGATCATACACGACATACGCTGACCGTAGGAGTGTGTCGCCTAGCAGGATATCATAACCTTCTCCATCTGACACGAGGCCGAAATGATAAGCAGGTTTGCCACTCTCCGTCATCAATTGCTGCCCGGTGTTGAAATTGAACAGCGGCAGAGCGAGCTCGGAGAAGGGGATACTAATAGTAATACCGCCGGCGCTGCCGAATTGGAAGTCGAGAGAGCTGGGGAGGGAGCCGATGTTGCAGGCGATGACGAAGATGTCGAATAGTGTGTCATTTACGACATTGAAGGTCGTCGCGAGTTGTTGCCACAAGTCGTCTGGCACGATGGTGTTTGCGTGCCGCTGTCCAGGACGCCTGTCGGTCGAGGAGAGAGCGACGGTGCCGCTGGAGGTCGTGAGGCTCATTCCGGCAACCACGACGGAGAAGGAGTCGATAATACCGATGTTTTTGTCCTCCTGCAGGGGAAGGACGGTAAGTTCGCCGAGGCTCAATATAGGACAGCCGCTGGGATTCGACATTGCGACTAGATTGGCCGGACAGGATTAGGATTAGGATTAGGACGTGGACCACTCACCCAATTGCAACATGACGTGTCGCGCAGGCGTGCCCACACTCAGGTTGACACTGTAGAGGCCGCGACCGTGATAGGCTGTCCTCCATGCAAGGCGAAGCAGAAACGCCCATTTCTCGGCAGAGCGCGGGCGTGCGAACCTTTCATGCTTGGACCGAGCACAGCCTCGAGCGGGTGTCACAATGTCACGCATGGCCAGCTGGCCGCATCAGGTACGATGCAGTTCAGCTGAGGGTTAGCTTCTTGGCGAGGATCCTTCACCATCCCTCGACAAGCACCGGACCACGAAAGACGTAATCCCTTCGGCAACACTTCGCCCTTTCTTTGCAGCGGAAAGCAAGGTCGAAGTACGGGTATGGCTGGAGGAAGCGGCTTATTGTATGATAGCGTCGGAGACGCGTGAGACACGTCGAAACGAGATTACTTGGGCAGATGTGCGATGGACGAGGTGCAAGGCAGTGCTGATACTAACACAAAAGGTAACCATAAACCGGCACCATATATCGAGCACCTGCACAACTTCGCGATAGATCCTGCAACATCGATTGTACGATATTATCCCTGCGCCCATACGTTTGAACTCCTCCACCTGACTGAACAAACACAAGCCACAGTCATCATCTCCCGCCGCTTATGCAGCCTGATACTTCCGCAACTGTGAATCATTAGCATCACGTTCAACTTGACAAGTAGCACGAAAGAACCACTTACATCCAACGTAACAGCTCTACTCGAATTAATCCCCTGATCCCTCAACACGCCCACCAACGTCTCACTCTCCTGGAACAATCCCGTCTTGAGCGAAATGACGATGAATTGCATGCCCGGCCCCTTATTCTCCCTAATATACCTCGCCACCTTCGCTACATTCGCGTTATCCAGCGCGGCATCCACTTCGTCGAGCACGAAGAAAGGACTCGGCGCGAACGAGTGAATGGCAAATAGGAGCGCAAGCGCGGCAATAGTCTTCTCACCACCAGACAGGGCGTCCATGTCTCGGAAGCGCTTGAGGGGCGGCATGGCGTGATACTTGATCCCGCCGAGGAAGGGCGTCTCGTCGTCGTTGTATGTGTTGCCAGCTCCGCCGGCGCCTGTTGTGTCGACTCCGGTGGGTGTGAGATAGGCCTGTCCACCGAGCGGGAACTGCGCAGAGCGTGTGAGAGCTTTGTAGACGGGCGCGATCTGCGCCGAGATGTGCGTGAATGCTTTATTGAAGAGGTCGGCGCGCTTAACACGCACGGTGTCGAAATTGTCGGCAGTCTCCTTTGCGGCGTCGCGTGCGGCTTGGAAGGCTGCTGTTGTGGCTGCGAGTTTGGCTTGGGCGGCAGTGAGGCGTTCGACGGAGCGCATATTGGGACTTAGTGAGGAGAGCTCTGTAGTGAGGGCTGTAATTTTGGCTTGGAGCTCTGTTTCAGTCTGTGTGGTTGAGTCTTCCTTGAGGTCGTCGGCGAGATTGGTAAAGTCGATGATGATACCGAAGTCGTCCACGGCTGCTTGTGCGGCGTCGCGAATGGCTTGTGTATCTTCTTCATCGTCGAGGTCCATGGCGTCAGGGTCATTGCCTTGCATTACATCTGCTGGTAAAGTGTCAATGGAGGCCGAGTCTTCTGTCAGAGGTATGCTGATCTCCTCGATCTTGCATCGGCGGAGCAAGGCATGACGACCTCCAGCGTTCCTCTGCACTTCTGCCTCGAGGCCGGTAATGGACTTTTGATCCTGATCCACATTCTTCGTGCTCTTCTGGTATTCCCTGCGATGCTCTGCGACTTTGTCGGCCTTTTCCGCGTATTTTGCCTTGACATCGTCCAGCTTTGCGTGTAGAGCTGTCACTTTAGTTTGCAACTCGTCCAACTCTGCTTGCATCGCCTCCTTTTCAGCCTCCAGACTATCAATCAGATCTCGATCACGCTGACTCTGCGCCTCAATCGTGCTGATCCGATCGTTCGTGGCCTGCAACCGTTGAGTCTCAAATGTAAGCTGGTTTTCAAGTTTGCCTTTCTGTATATTGAATTCAAGCTTCTTTTGTGCACCTTCCTGCTGGAAAGTACCTTGCTGTGCTTCATATGCTCGTATATCGGCATAGCCAAGACGGTTACAGAATGCTGCAAATACTTCATCCTCGACTTGGCCAATCTCGTCACGTCTCGCATTGATGCGCGTCTGCAATGTTTCCACATTCCGTGCCTGATTTCGATGCTTTGGCCGCAGCTCACTCAGCTGCCTCTGGACGAAATCAAATTCTTTCTGCTTCCCTTCCAGATTTCTATCCAATGCTTGAACTTCTTCCTGATAGTAATTGATCCGCTGCTCAAGTCCAGTCATCTCACCCTGCAGCGCTTCCTCCGCAGCAACAGACTCATGCGTGCTCGGTAAAGCTTCCAGATCTGCCTTCAGCTTATCCTTCATCCTCCGGAGAGGCTCAATCTCTGCATCTTCCCACTTGCGTCCATTTCGGTCATTGGGACCACGTCCACCTGTCATGTTACCGGCTTTAGCGATCACTATGCCATCCAAGGTGACAGCCTTGGCATCAATGCGACGCTCGTAGACCAGAGTCTTCGCAGTCTCCAAATCATCACATATGAGTGTGTTGCCACAGGCATACGACATTGCTCGTTCTAAAGTATGATCATACTCGATGGTGTCGACAGCCAGTCTTGCCTTGGCATGTATACTCTTCAGATTCGAGGCGGCGTTCTTAACTTGGATGGAGTCGAGCGGGATGAATGTTGCTTGACCAAGGCGTTGCTCGCGGAGGTATGAGATGCATTCTTTGGCTGTCTTGTCACTGTCTACCACGAGAGCGTCGAAATGACGACCCAAGGCTGTACTGATGGCTGTTTCGTACTTCTTCTGCTTCGGCTTACACAGTTCATGAACGCGACCACGGACACCCGGATAGTGACGCTTCAAAGCAGCAACCGTTTCTCGTGCCCGTGCTTCTTTCTCAGTCTGTCGGCGGCCATCATCGGCCTCAAGCAACTTTCTCGCCACCTCGTTTAATTTTTCATCGAGCTCAGTGTGTTTCTGTGCACGCTTGAGACGTTCAGATGTCAGGGTATTGTGCTCTTTCTTCTTGGCAGCCAGCTCTGAGGTGGACTGCCGCAACTGAGCTTCTGCAGTCTCTCTATTCTCCTTGAGACCATTGATACTCTCCTCGAGTCGAGCATATTGTCGCTCATGCTCGTCGATCTTGCTTTGCAGAGTATTCAAAGTCTCTTCCTCGGTTTTGCTCTGTCGGGACGAAGTATCAAGTTCGATCTGAGCAGTGGCCGTACGCGTGTTGACTTGAACTCTGAGTCGATTATATTCTTGAAGATCAGCACCTGTCAATTGGCGTCCCTGGGATTGGTTGCGTCTATTCCACTCCTCTTCCCATTTCGTTTGTGCCTTTTGTACTTTCGTGAGATCGGCCTTGAGCTGGTCGACTGTCTGAGCTTGCCCGTCTTTTTCTTTGCCAATATCAGCCACTCGTTTCTTGTACTTGTCAAGGTTGCGATTCGAAATGGTAATCTTCTCATCCACCGGCACAAGCGCGTTCTGCTTGTCCTCAATAGTCTTCTCCGCAGTCTTGATGTTCCGCTCTGCTTTCGATACGTCACGACCAACTTTCGCCTGATCTCTCTTTGAACTCTCCAATTGCTGCTCATACTTCTCCAGCTCACGACGATGCTCCTTCATCTCTTCTTGATGCTTCTTGATCTCCGACGTAGACTCCTCAATGACCTGCTGAAAATGGTACAACTTCCACAAGACGTGCTCGATGACAGCCTCATCACGTTCATCCTGTTTCCGTTGAAAGCTCACAACTTCGTCCTTCTGCTGGGAGAACTGCTTGATCTCTGCATTGATAGCTCGTCTTTGTGTAAGCTTCTCAGTCTGCTCTTCAGCTGCCTTCTCTGACTCGTCTGCCAATTTGTCATATTCAGCCTTGTACTCCAGACTGCCCGAGATTTGCTCAACGAGTCTTGTGAGGTCTTTCGGAGATTGAGACGCGATTGCTTCGACATCTCCTTGGAATACGAGAAAGTTTCTGGCCTTGATGAGAATATTTTCTGCTTCCAGTGCCTCATTGTATTGCTTCGCGTTGACCACTCTGTTGTTGATGCGATATTCACTTGCACCAGCGCTAGTGATCGTGCGTTTCCAGAGATGTTCGTCACCTCCATCATCTTCATATACAGCCATTACCCAGGCTGTGGTGGGATCGTTGCGCTGACTTTGGCTTTGTGACTCGTTGTCGGCATCGTCGTCATCTGCCGCAGCAGCATCTTCAGCCTCATTAACTTCTGTCGCCGTGCCATCTGCGTTGATCTTTGACGTCTTCAGGATGCGCCCGCGATATATCAGGTCGCGTAGATGTGTCGAGCGGAGATGTGACGATTTAATTCCTAGGACGAACGAGATCGCGTCCATACTGTAATGGTGAGCTTGTGGTTCCCTCGCGTATCGGCGTGCTACTCACGAGTTGGATTTTCCACTACCATTAGGACCAATGATAGAGGTGAAGAAGGAGTCACCGAAGAGTAGAACATGGTGACCGCGGTAGGATTTGAAGTCTAGAGATCAAAATCAGTACTATGCTACCGATCGCGTAAGGACGACTCACTGAACAGCTCCAGACGGATGAGCTTTCCCATCGTGTATACTTGGGCTGCGCAAGATGTGGTGGACGAGCATTTACGCGTCGAGAGGCACGACGCGTGATGGAGGAAAGTGTATCACGTGCAATGAGCTTGAGCTTGTTTCAAACACATCACAAACATCCTTGGAAGCTGTGATACGACAAGAGCGAATCACTATGTATTGACCTTGTTCTCATGCACTCGAAGATGCTATGAAGTACTGAGGATCTGTCTAATCACGTTTACAAATCCTGAAACCTCCACACATTAGCATCACAACACAATCGCACAACATGGACGACGTTGTAGCTCAGACAAGGAGGTCTTCTGATACTCAGGCTGTCCAGCATGATGGCACAGCCTCAAAACTTGAGCTACCTACATCTAGCTCTGCCATTGAATCACCAGCAATTACAACGCAATCGATGCCTGGCTTGTCCCGTGCATCATCCTATGCCAGCGCATCAGGCAGCACGTATGGCGACCAGGATGACTACGATGGCATGCCTCCGCTCGATCGCTTGACTGTCTTCGACTTCTTGGAGAACTTGGCACTGCCTCAGCGTATGGAGCGGCTCTCCGAAGCTGTCACAAAGAGTGGTAGTCGAGTGCGGAGGCTGCAAGAACGAACCAAGTCTTCATCCAAGATTGCAAAGGATCGTATGGTCGACGAGTGGCGCAAAAGAGTACCAACAAGTGAGGAGCAGCTCGACAAGTATAGAAAACGCATGCGAGAGTCTGTCGATCGTCTTGGTAGAAGGTGGACAGATTCCAGAGCAGTCACAACCCGTGAGAAGGTCTCTTTTATTGCTGGTGTACTCAACATCTTTATCAGTGGCTATCTGATCGGAGCATATCCAGAGTACTTCCATCTGTGGTACACAAGTCAAGTCTTGTACTTCTTTCCAATCCGATATTACACGTATCACAAGAAAGGATATCATTATTTCTTGGCAGATCTCTGCTATTTCGTCAATCTCCTACTTCTCCTTTCGCTATGGGTCGCTCCACAATCGAAACGACTCTTCATCAGTACTTTCTGTCTGGCTTTCGGTAACAACGCAGTGGCCATTGCAATGTGGAGGAATTCTTTAGTGTTTCATTCACTTGACAAGATCACAAGGTAAGAAGTGCTCACACTATGATATACTGATCTTACGCTGACGACTTCTAGCCTTTTCATACATATTATGCCATGTGTCACCCTTCACTGCATCGTCCACCTCGTCCCACCGGAGCTGCGAGAGTCCCGATTTCCTGCGGTCTGGCATATCCAAACTTCTCTACCCGGCACACCTGAGCATTACGGCCTTTCTTCAATGATCGTCTGGGCGACAGTACCATATGCATTCTGGCAGCTGACTTACCACTTCTTCATTACTGTTCGAAAGCGTAATCAGATCGCTGCTGGAAGGCCGACCTCTTTCACCTGGCTTCGTCGCTCTTATGCACCAACCTGGATCGGGAAGTTGGTACTTTCGTTACCAGACAGCCTGCAGGAGCCTGCGTTTATGATGATCCAATATGTGTACGCTCTGAGTACCATGGTTCCTGCACCTCTGTGGTTCTGGTACCGCTGGGCAAGTGCAGGCTTCCTCTTCACAGTCTTCGTATGGAGTATATACAATGGTGCAGTGTACTACATTGATGTCTTCGGCAAACGTTTCCAGAAAGAGCTTGAGAAGCTCAAGCAGGACGTCGCAAAATGGCAGATGTCGCCTGACATAGCCGGGAAGTCGCCCGCTATGGGTGCACTGGACTCGATGATCACGCCAGGTGGTCACGATCGTGGCAGGGAGCACGCAGAAGCTGGAGAGGGTGACGCAGCGGGAGAGAAAATGGTGGAGCTCAGCTTGGGTGAGGCAGCAGGAGGGAAGGATGGAGATGACTCGGCTGCTGTGGATCAATCAAAGGGCACGACTCTGCTGGGCAGAGATTACTATGCCAGCGCCGTCGGAAGAGATCAGCAGACAGTAGCCGACGAGGGAATGAAGCAGCGCACCTCGTCCGGACGTGAAGAATAAGGATCTCGCTGCCTCTTGCAATGATATAGCTTAGCATGATATTACGAAGTTATGAGTACAGCATAACAGACATAGAACGAAGAAAAAGTTGGCGTAGGGGTTGCTTGCTTGACTCGGTGTACAGTACGCTCCGGTACGCTAAGATTTAAGCATTTTGCGGAGATGCGGGGAAGCTGATCACCATCTCGCTATCTACCCTCCTCTGAATGCATCAGTAGCTGATTGTCAACACTCACATCTCACTT
>Ga0058698_10000233_pt1 | contig 33406 bp, 36 predicted proteins | sample AgamicAsSfe_FD_67288 | JGI IMG/M metagenome (GOLD analysis project Ga0058698, IMG submission 67288) | Agave microbial communities from Guanajuato, Mexico - As.Sf.e | ecosystem: Host-associated > Plants > Phyllosphere > Phylloplane/Leaf | place: Guanajuato, Mexico | collected 2012-05-30
CCCCTCCTCCTACTGACATCCGTCCCCGCACCCGGCTGCATCTCCCTCGGTCCCGCCCTCTTACCCCTCGGTGCCGCATTCGCCCCTCTCGCCTTATACGCAGCCTCACCACTCTCTGCCGCCTCACCCTCACCCTCACCCACTGCATCACCGGCAACATCTCGGTGCTGGTAGGTGTTATGCGGTCGGGCATCGGCATCACGATCCTTGTTGCCAAACCGCTTCTTGTAGCGCACGGAGGCGTCTTCGGCGAATTCGCAGCGGAGGGGACGGCCGAGGAGACGGTTGACGAACCATTTGCGGGTGTTTTGTTTGCGGGGGCGTGGTGTGGGTTTGGCTTTGGGTTTGGGTCTTGTGGTTGGAGCTAGGGAGGTTGAGTCCGAGTCCGAGTTCGAGTCTGAATCGGACGAGGCAACGTCGGACTTTGCTGGTGCTGCTGGTGCTGGTGCTGGCTCTCCCGCTTCATCTTCCGGCGCAGCGTCCCCATTGTCTCCATCGACAATCTCATCGTCGCCGTCATCATCATCCCCAGGCTCCGGAATCCTCACCCACCCTCTCACAGCACTCTCAGCAGCCTCCACAGCCTCAAACCTCACCCACGCAAAGCCCTTACACTTCCCACTATCCTCAAACGTCGCCATATGTATATCCTCAATAGTGCCACACTTTCCAAAATGCGCGCTCAAATCCTCTTTCGTGACGTCAAAGCCGAGATTGCCGACAAAGACGCGCTTGGTCGATTTTAGCGTTCCCTCTAGCGCGGCTTTGGTGCGGCCGTGTGCTGTACCAGACGTCCCTGTAGTAGATGTGTCAGTACCGGTGGATGTGGAAGCAGCGGCGTTCTTTTCAGGCCGTCCTGCATAAGATTTTGCGTCTTTTATGAGGACTTTACGGCCGCCGAGTGTGCTTTCGCTGAGGGCGAGGGCTGCGTCGAGGGCGTCTTTGCTGGAGAAGTCGACGTATGCGTAGCCTTTATTCTGCGGCTTTTCCCGCGTGCGGCTTGATGCGGCATTGTGCGGCACGGGCATATGTATGCGGGTGATGCTATCAGCGGAGATGGGTGTGGACGATGCATTTGCGATAAGGAAGTCTCGCAAGCTGGTTTTCGTGGCACCGAAAGGGAGGTTGCCTATCCAGATGCCGTGGACAGGGCGAGGTGCGTCAGTGGTGGTGGCGTCGGTGGTGGGCTTTGCAGGGGTGGACTCGTTCAGGTCGGAAGTGTCGTTGGCGATTGCGCGGTTGGCGAGGGAGGTTGCGGTGATTTCGACGGGTTTGCCCTTTTTGAGGCGGCGGAGGGCTTTTTTAGAGGGTGGTTCGGGGGCGGCTACATCGACTTCGATTTCTTCGGGGAGGGGATCACGCTTGCGTTTTTTGGTGGAGGATGGGGCGTCTTCTGTCATGCTTTCTGCTATGGGTTTGGTTGACTCTTCAAGTGTTTCCATGGCGGAATTGTCTCCATCAAGCGCTGACGGGGTAACCCTCTTGCTCTTCTTTTCTTTCCTCTCCTTTTTGGGCTTCATGCTTGTGTCTGTGATGGACTCCATTGTGGTAGACATTGTTATGATGGTGTGCAGATATTGGAAGAAGTCCTCTTGTGTTTCATGTCTCTAACTAAATTTCTCTATGCTATCGGAGAGCTTCCGTTATCATGACGGCTATCTGAGGCATACCCAGATCCTCTTCCTGATATGTCCAGTGTCTCCGAAACACTCTGCAACCCATGCTTCGGCCGTTAGTACCACCATGATGTTCTCTCAAGCAACGAATACCTTCTCATCCTGCCTGTGTCCCCGTTTGTCAGCTTCGTGACTTTCGAGCTCGAGCTGGTTGACGAATTGGTCCACAGCCAAATCAGCCTCACGTGGGTCATGGACAGAATAGACTGTTGTAGAGCGTCGACGCTGAGTCTGCGTCCCAACGCCCACCTGTCCGTAACCGAAGGGAGCAATCGATAGATATTCTTCATGCTTCACTGTGACTGCCACACTGTCCAACCCATCGTCAGAAAGAGATGCTCCAGTGGCCGAAGGCGAAAACCTGTGGGCTGCGAGGTGGCCGAGAATCTCAGGAGAGATCTGAGAGGGTGCTGTGTCTTCAGGCTTGAATTGTTCACTTTCGGCTCTCATGTCGCTAACGGCATCATTCCCAGCAGTCTGGCCATCAGTGTTGGTAGCCGTAGTACGTTCTTCGACTGGCTTCTGAGCTTTGATTGTGATTGAAAGTCCCACCTCGTCCTCAACCGCTTGTTCTTCCTTGATTTCATCCTTGATCTTCTTGACTGCGTTTCTGACTTTTTCGGATGGAGAGTTGTTCGCAGTGATGGGACTTCCAGTGTTGTCACCGTCTCCATCGTCCATAGCCTCACTTGCAGATCTTTTCTTGCGAGGGCTCTTCTTGGGTGTCGGAGCTTTCTTGACGGCAGCTGAGTTCGGTTTGGCAGGACTTTCGACAGTTTCGTATCCCTGCATCTCTTTTTTAGTGGCTGCAATCTTGGCAAACGCCGTGCTAGAGCCGATGCCCGCAGCCTTTGCCGCCGCCCCCGCATTGAGCTTCGAAGTTTGAGCATTAGTCTATGGTGGTATGAAACAGCTAAAAACTGGACTCGAGTCACACATACCTTTGTGCCCGAAGCTTCAGCATACTGCAGTAGGACTTTAAAGACATCGGCGCCAGTAGCTTTGAACTTGGCATCAGCAGGTTTGCCTTTGCTGTCACTCTTAGCTTGAGCAATTCGAGCAAAAGCAGTTGAGTTGCCAATGCCAGCAGCAGCGGCAGCATGGTTCGCGCTCAGCTATTTGATTGGTGTCAGTTTGACGGGAGCTATCGTGTGAAGGGTGCCGCAGCTTGCCTTCTGTCCACTGAATTCAGCATAGCGGAGTAGTACGGCGAAAGCATCGTTCGAGACGCTTCCGGCTTTTTCAGGAGATCCTTTTGCAGGCATCTCGAGCTGGGTCGTTTTGCTTGGTAGTTGAGTATCAGGCGATGTTGAAGTAGGTGATAGGAATGCAAGGAACTAGTCAGGCGGATGAGTGGTTCAAGCGGAGATGTGTTGGAGATTTATGAGTTGACCGGAGAGGAACGAGAACGCAGAGTTGGACAGTCTTGCGTAATGTTTGTAGAATGTGAGTGAGAGCGGGGTAGAGGAGCTCGAAAATGTGAAGTGAAGTATGAATGAGATCTGTCAGAGATCTGAAAGACCAATATTCAGCAACACATCATTTCCACACATGTGCACACTGTTCAGTACTTGTGAACATGCACATAGCAATCTCAAGCCAATGTATGATCGAACGTCTCTAGCCCTTCGCCGTGGAATGATTGCTGCTGAATGTGTTTGAAAGGTGTGATGCTTGTGTTAGATCTGCCAGCTGAACTCCAGGCACCAGCATGTTTGTATGGCGTAGAAGAGGCATAATGTGGACAACATAGTCCCATGCTCGGACGGGGCTGTTACATAGTGTCATGTTTCATGATTTGCAGCAGCTGGAAAGCTTGGCTAACGACACTTCGCGGTGTTGTCGCTATTGTGATGATGATTCTGAAACGCCGGCAAAAGGTTTACATTCACGTGGTGCTCGTCGGATACAAGGCCGACCCCGCGTTTTCCACCTATCGGTTACATCTCAGCTCGAGTATCGAGTACGAAGGAGTTCGTATCTTTTGAGTCATTACCAAAACTGCTGGTACGTTATATTAGATATACAAAAATCTGCGCTGAACAGGCGTATGCTAACTACTGTCTATCTTTCCTGTATCTAGGCCTACTTCACCGGTATTCCTAGTGAATCTATAAGCTATACCAACGTAGTGATCAATATAAAAGCTGTTTGCAAGCATAATCCGGGGCGGGAGTTATTCGGCGGAAACTTAGAAGATGCCAGCTCCTTCGTACATAAGTACAATTAGCGATTCATTCACTTGCCGTCCAGCCAGCCCAGCCAGCTCTTCGGCCCTAGTCATGTGTCGTCTCACTCTTGCCTCTGTAATCAGCTACATTTCCACCATCATGCTGCCACTTGTTTGGCTCCAACCCATAACGACTATAGGCTTGGGCACCTGAGCACACACAGCGCCCAGCGCGGGCCCACGTCAGCCTCGTGCTTGCCATCGTCATGACCTTGGATGACCAGGATTTTGACTCTGGTTCTACCCCTCCACCACATCCTTCAGAATCCCTCCAGTTCGACACGATCCATCATACCATTCCCCAAGTCCAAGTCCATGTACAAATCCCTCACCCATCCGAACAGCTCGAGTTCGCAACTGTACCCTTCCATGTCCTCGGCCACGGCGGAGCAAAACCACATCCCTCCGAAGCACTTGAGTTCGGCACAATCCACGAGTCGCTTCGGCAAGGACGTGGTGCACCTTTCGGCTCGTCACATAAGACTCCATTGAAGAAGACATCATGGCCCTTCGAAGAAGCTCTTGCCGACACGAGCGATTCGCCGAGGCGGAGCTCTTCAGTCGCTTTTGCCCCTATGGCTACTAGTAAGACTGCGCATCTCGAGTATGTGAGCTCAGGATCTGGGACAGGTACTGGCGAGCGTCCTACAGGCCGTCACCGCGGGCATTCTATCAACGATGTTATGCATCGTTTGGCCAGCACTGTACCGAGTCTCAGCTTTGTGGACTCGAAGGCAGCCACGCATAAAGAACATGCTATGACATTGCGGGAAGGGATTCGGACGTATCCAAAGGCTATGGCTTGGAGTTTATTGCTAAGCTGTACGCTCATAATGGAGGTCTGTGCTCGAGGTGGTCATTGGGGTGAAAGACACTACTAAGATTCTTCAGGGATATGATTTGTCCTTGATCAATGGATTCTACGCCGTAGGTGCACTGTCGGCAATATCGTTGGAGCTCACTTTCTGATCAACCAGTTCCCATCTTTCTTAAAGAAATACGGCTATCAGCTATCCAATGGCGAATATGAAATCACAACAGAATGGCAACAATCTTTGATCAATGGTGCAGTAGTTGGCGAGATATTCGGCTTGATATTCAACGGTGTTATGGTAAGATGCATGCAAATACTGGTCCTCTACCAAGACTGACATTATGCAGACGGAGAGAATCGGCTATCGGCGTAATCTGCTTTATGCTCTCGTACTACTCTGTGGTGGTATCTTCCTTTCATTTTTCTCTGTTCATATCTGGATGTTGATGACGAGCGAGATCATCTGTGGGTTAGCCTGGGGTATGTTCGAGTGATCTGGCCAATCCAAGCGTTCATCTGACCACGAGTAGGAGTCTTCCAGACACTGTCGACGACATATGCTGCCGAGGTGATGCCCTTGTCGCTCCGAGCATACTTGACTGCAAACGTCAATCTGTGCTGGCTAATAGGCCAGGTAAGAGCATTGCATGCAAGAGCCAATGCAGCCACTGGATACTAACATGACAAGGTGATTGGACTCAGTGTGTTACGGGGAACTGTCAATTGGCAAAGCGATTGGTCGTATCGTCTACCATTCGGCTTGCAGTGGGCATGGGGTATGTTACAGACGATCTATGTTGGCAGCCTCAACTGATGATCACGCAGTGCTGCCAATCCTCATCGGCACTCTATTCGCCCCAGAAAGTCCCTGGGTAAGTTGCAATCCTCCCAGACCACAAATTATACTCACATTTCCAGTGGCTCGTCCGCAGCAACCGTCTCGAAGACGCCAAACACTCCCTATCTCGCCTTACCACCAAAGGCACCTCTTTTAATGCAGACGAAGCAATTCAACTCATGAGACACACCAATGAAGTCGAAAAGGAGCTCACGGCAGGTACATCGTACTGGGATTGCTTCAAAGGCGTGGACCTTTACCGCACCGAGATCGTCTGCGTCGCTTGGGTCATTCAGGTGACTTGCGGAGGACCAATGTCGGGCTATTCTGCCTATTTCTTCACTCGTGCTGGCCTCGCGCCAACGCGCGCTTATGATCTATCTGCGTACGCATAACTCCCGCTAGTCGTGATATACTAATCTTAGCTAATTGGCACTGACTTTCAGAGCAATGTACGGCCTAGCCATCCTCGCGCACCTCCTCGCCCTAATCCTCATGCGCTACGTCGGCCGCCGCAAACTCTACATGTTCGGCTGCCTTGCGATGTCCATCACCCTCTTCATCATGGGCGGCGTCAGCACGCTCGGCCCAGCCTCCATCAACGACAACACCATCGCCTGGACCGTCGGCGCTCTGAACGTCCTTGTCACATTCTGGTATGACCTCACCATCGGCCCGGTCTGTTACTCACTTGTGAGCGAGATTCCGAGCACGAGGCTGAGGGTCAAGACGGTGAGTTTGGGACGGATTGCGTATAATGTGGCAAGTATTGTGGCGAATGTGGTCATGCCTCAGATGTTAGCGCAAGAGGCCTGGAACTTGAAGGTGGGTGAGAAGCTGAGGTGTTGAGAGTGGAAAAGAATGGATTTGCTAACTAACACAACTGCAGGGGCGGACATCGTTTCTCTGGGCCGTCACCGCTCTGTTGAGCTTGGTGTGGTGTTATTGGTAGGCTATCTCTTGCTCTTCCTGATCTGTGCTCGCTCTCCCTACCTCCACCCATCGAGCTCCACATCTTTATGTTCGGCACTGACCACAACACCTCCATAGGCGCCTCCCCGAACCCAAAGGTCTCACCTACATGGAGTTGGACATTCTCTTCCAAAAGAAAGCCGGCGCGCGCAAATTCAGAAAAGTGTGTGTCTGTCTGCAGGAGAATGGGTATTTTGAACTTGTGGAGGAGGACAGGGCGGAGAAGAATCTGCATTGGGAGGGCGTTGCTGGGTGAGTGTGAGTGTGAAGGATGCGGGGAGACGTGGGGATGAAGTGGCAAAGGAGCAATGATGATTGGGGGATGACTTCATGTGTATATATTGGCTACTACTGGGGTATCTATAGTGGTCGTACTGGTAACAAGACGAGCAGCTCCAATCTATTGTGTCTATTCACGGGACAGCTCGATGCTTCACCGCTTGCTTGGTGCAAGTCGACGCTGACGCCTCGCGGCCCCGTAAGCACAAGGCATCAGCGTTGCGCATGTCTCATCTCGTCTCATCTTGAGGCCTTGAGCTTTCATGTAGCAGTCTACATATCTCGGCAGTTGTAAGAAGGCAACGTGTTTCGGCCGACATCTGCATGCTCGGTAAGCGATGAACGTGAGTGTTTGGGCTGGTGGCGGTGATGTTGAGGCAGGGAGTGAGGCTTGTAAGCAGGATTTTGCAGTATGCACTGACGTCATACTCTAGCAGTATTGAGGGGAGCACAAGAGAGGATGGAGGAAAGCCTCGCTGTCTGTGGTCAGCCTGTCCTCGCGGTTTGTCATGCCCAGGAAGTCCCTGTCCATCGACGACCGAAAGGGCTGTGCCTGTGCCTATGCCTGTGCCTGTGCCTGTTTCCCGCGGCTGATCTGTGATCACCGAAGTTCAACGAAGCAAAAAGAGGTGAGTACCCACAGGAATTGTCGCCGGCACGACAGAATGTGACTGTGACTGTGTGACTGAGACACGATGGCCGAAGTGTGATAACCGGCTTGAAAGGTCACACTGTACATCGCCTACCCAGCTCACTGACTCCCAGAATAGCAACTACATCCAACGACATGCGCCTTATTGGGACTAGTTTATGTTATCAGGACCCTCCTCTCCTTCTCTCACTCAGTAGTCGAAAGTTGTATACACCTTCCCCTCCCATTTGTTGGGTGCAGCAATACCTTAAGCAAGGCGCTGCTTTACATGTCCGTTCCTGGAGGTACCTGACCTGACGAGTGGGCCGCATATATTTCGCACGACCTGGGTTAGGCTACTAGGTACAACCATACCCGTAAGACTCTTCTACCAAAACCATCCGGCACAAGTGTCCCGCCTACTTTGGACGTGCGCTTCTCCGGCAGGATTAATAGAGTATGTGGGGGCTGCAGGCAGACTTTTGCTGCAGTCAACCCTTTTTTCTGATTCTTCTTGTCTTATGCCATGTCAGGCAGCCAGGCGACTTACATATTGAGCTAGGCCGTCATTCTATCAACCCATACCGAAGGAAATGTGATCGTCGTGATCTCAAGGTCGCAGATGCTAGTGAGAGTCTGGCTTGATCGAATAACATTGCAATGAATAAGCAAAGAGAATCATATCGAGCCTGTACGAATCTACCTGTTTGTCCAGAAGTCCAGGCTCTGAAGCCTCGCGTTTACCCATCACCCCCACTTCCTGCGGCGACTCGTATCTCACAGAAAGATAAACAATCAAGCAGCGAAAGCAGAATCGAAATCGAGAGCACAAAACGACATCCATGGCTGTTATTTCCGTCTCCTGCTTACCACTCGGTCCACTCACCACGCTCGATGCTAGAGGGGCACAGAATTGTGCTTCTTATGATTCGTCCACGATCACGCATTCATTGACTAATCTATCGACTACTACGGAGAAAGGAACACCTTTGTCTGTCGTATTTAATTCAGCCACCACCGCACCTGGAGTCACAACAGTTTTCCCTCCAGTTGCTCCAACCACCACGGAATACAGTACATTGCCAGGTTCGATTACTATACTATCTAGAAGCTCTACCACAGTTATTAGTACCGTTCTCTAAACCGTACCTAGGTCCCCTATAACTGCGATAATCTTCGAAACCTGTAGTAGTCCGGTGACTTCGTGGTCTACAAAGGAAATGCCCGGATGGATAACCTGCAGCAGCAGTTCTATTAGCACCCTCACCCACCCCGGAACTCCTGGTACCACTGTAACAAGCACCGCACCAGTAGCCGTGTCCACCCGGACTCTCACTTCGATCATCCCAACTTGTGTACCAGCTTAAGGCACAATGGATCTAGCTGCATCCCGTGTACATCTATGTCCACCATGACGATTCACCGACCTGCCCACTTACCGACCACTGCACGCCAATCACAAAAACTTTTGCCTGGATACTTGACAACAGCTACCGTGATCTCAGTCTCCACAGTCTCTCAGAGTTGCTCCAGCCTTGAAAGCTGCAGCCCGATCACCAAGACACAGACCCTCAACCCGATTTGCTCGAGCCCCAGCAGCTGCTCCCAAGCTACCACGACTTTACCTGGGAGCCTGACAACAATCACAGTATCCCCCAGCTGCCCAAGTTAAGCTATCTGGACTTAGCGGACCACTATTACGTGAAGCGCTGGGTCCCTCGTGCTCCAGCAGCCCGTCAGCACCGATAACATCATGTCCTACGCAGACTACATGCGCTCCAGTCACTCCGAGCACGAGTATATCCACCAAGACTATAACTGTCACAGGAACTTGCTCAACAAACTCATTCGGACTAACCATGTCTTGTTCGCCTGCCTCGACTTCGGATTTCGACCACAACGGCACCGGCTTCAACTGTCACGATCATGCGGACCAGCGACAGCGTCAGTGTGAGCACCCAGACGGTCATCTCAGCGGTCACTACGACCCACACCGTCAACTCCGTGTTGTGTATCTCCATCTTCACGGATGTATACACACAGACCGCATGGACATACGGCGTCTGCGATGCGTGACTATGACCGTAGGTTGAAGAGACTTTGATCTGGTCTACAGAGCTAGGCTAGATAGTCTGAAGAGAGCGCAGTGCGACTATCTCACTTAGCTTTCTGTCATCATTGTGCGCCTCTCAGCAGCGCCAGCGCCGTGAATATCCATGAACCTGCCAACTCCGCGTCGTCCACCTCCGCCTTGTCATCAACAGATGGGTTCCTTCCACGTCGCGTGGGCTTAGCATGGTGCCTGCCCTCCGAGTAGCTGATGAAGCTACTATGTGACATCTGTTAACATGATTCAATGTCAGATAAAACACACCTCATTACGGTCTTCTACGCGCACTCCATCAGCTCAGGTAATCGTCCGAGGGTAAAATCGCACCCCCAGCAGCCGCGGGGCTCAAAAGCTGGCGTTGAATCTCCCTTACCACATCAGAGATCATTCTCAACCAGTCGGTCTTCAATGTGTCATTCTGCTCGTCCTAGACAGCCTCGGACATGACCAAGTCATTGACAGTGTGCCCAGCCTCCGGAGGAATCACTCGCAGATTGCCGACATGTGCGACACTACGACGACGGTTCATCGCCCCGGCGCCACAACTGACTCCCGTCCCAGATTAGCCCCGTGGCTTCGATGACGTGTCTGTCCGGGCAGTTCCAGAAAAGGTGACGAAGTCGGTCTCGCCGAGCCGAGTGTCCTATATCGGATCCTAGGTGAGGTTTACGGCGTAACTCGTCTGTCTTGTATGGCTGGAAGCGTACCTTGCTGTGACGTGATGCTACTGAGCGATGGCTGGTTGCCCCGAGGCAATGGAGTGTGTCTGTTGCGGTACGGCAGTAGTCGCTCGTGGGTAGTCTCCCTGAAGCATTGGAGCGTTCTAGCATGGCTGAATGTTATAATACTGTAGATACGCGACGTGCGGCAGCTGTTCGATATGCGAGTAAGCAGCTTGCAAAGCGGTAGTATGTATGCGACAACTACCCAGAGGGATTGAGCCATTGTACTTGTCCCGAAATGCAGCATACAGACCATCGTCGCCGCTATCCCGAGGCAGTGCACCATCCCTACAGCCCTTCGCGACGTCCCACTCCCAACGGCCCTGAGCATCTCGAGCACAACCACCGTAAGTAGTAGCGTCCCGTGCGTGTTCAGCTTGATTGGGAGAGATGAGCAGCGTCATTCCAGTTGCTACAATCGTCCCGCCTCGTTATCTCATCATCGTGTACGGAAAGCAAAGTCAAGCCTTGAGAGTGTTTCGAGCATGACCAAACACGCTCATTGCCATGTGTCTCAAGCTGCGCAACATCCGCAATGAGGTAGCAGCGTGGCGTGCGCCGTCGTCGAGACCAAAGAAATCGGATGTGGATGAATGGGAATGGAGTATGAAGTGTCTATCTGTGAAGCGTGAGTGACGGAAATGAAATGCCGGTGGCTTTTTCGAATGTTTAAGCACATGTATATGAGTCTTCAGAGATGGGATAGATTCTTTAGACCTCGCCTCCTCCCCTGTCAGAAGCTGTTTGGTAGGGAGGATACGATGATCTACAAACGAAAGAGGAAGGAAAGAAAGAAAAAAGAGGAAAGAAAGAAAGAAAGAGACAAGCAAGCAAGCAGCCTATCTGAAGAGAAGCCAATCCGACATTCCTCTTTAAACACGCTTTTCAGACTCGATCTCATCCACGAATATAGCTTCGTGCTCTGATACGGTATAGGTGTGAAATACTCCAGCCAGAAAGTCTCAGAGCTGCATGCCGACAACATGATTTCAATTCCACGCTACCATGTCAACCATGTCAACCTCGATACTATACATGCATGTATAACGAGCCACCCATTGTGCTCCGAGTGGAGGGTGGAGAGCGCCGTATCTCGATCCTCAGTCATGCCTTCATTGCAATCATTCATCGTTCATCCATGCTGCCATGCTGCCGTTCGGCCATACTACCATACTTCCATTCGGTCATACCGCCACCTTGCCGTGCTGCTGCCGCCATCACCTGCCATCACCTGCCATCACCTGCCATCACCTGCCATCCGACGTCCCCGCTGCAGCTCCAGGGCCTCCAGGCCATATGCTCTCCCACCGCTCCATTGCAGCATCACCTCAAACACACCATCAGAACTCCAAGCATTCTCCCGATTTCCCTCCTCTCTCATCACTCGCAGCCGCCCCATCACTCCGCCTCCGCCAACTGAATGATCAACCGACTCGCCACATCCAAGAACGGAAACGGACTACTGACATCCTTCTCCTCGACCGCGCGCCCATCACTAATAAGCTCCTCCACAAGCGTGATATTGCTCTTCGTGCCACCCTGCGAATCCGCATCATCGTCCTCATCGTCCTCATCCTCGTCATGTCGCTTGCGTGTCCGCCGCGTACTATGCGACGATGAGATCTTGCGTAAGGCTTCCCATTGACCTGTCTCACGTGGCTTGCCGGTCATGAGTTCCATGCGGTGGAGATCGTCGCTGCCATCTGAGCCGTACGCTTCGTCGTCTGTGAGAGCTTCCTCGTCATCAGCGTCCTCTTCAGCTTCGACTTCCACTTGGCGCACAAGTCTGCGGACGAGTCGTTCATAGCCGGCACACTTAAAGTCAACGAGGTAAAATTCCTTCTCGATGCTGTACAATTGCACTGTGAGGTAGACGTATGCGGAGTCGTCGGCGATGGGATTGCGAGTGCTGAGGCTGCGACCGTAGGCAGAGCCTAGAGAGACTTGCGACGCTCCTGGACCGGCAAAGGAAGCGTTGTCGAGGCCGCCTGGTTGAGGCATGCCGGATATGGAGGTTGTGCTGCTCATTGTGCTGCTACGGCCGCGACGTTGACCTTCTTCTCCTGTAACGCTCTCAGCGGCGAGATCGATACGGCTGCTGTTTGTACTGCCTGCATGTAGCACCCCAGGCGGATACATCCCGTCTTTGCGGAAGCGAGCATTGATGACCCATGGATCAGCAGGCACAAGCAGACCCCAATCATTCCACGAGCCATAGCGAATCTTCGAGCGATTCCTTCCTCGACTTGCCGAACTGTATGAGCGACGAGTTCCACCACTACTCCGACGCCTTCTTCGTCTCTCGGGATCGCGGTCGTCATCGTCTTCGTCGCTCCCAGATATGCCACTCTCATCTGCCTGATTGGAATCAGGTTGGCCGTCGTCTCCATAACGACCAGGCGTTCGTATCTCAACCACCTCCCATTCCGCGTCCAATTTCTTGAGAGCTTTAAAGATTGCGAGCATAGCTTCAGCAGGTGCGTTACGGCTGCGGATACCGAATTGCCATTTGGTCGGCTTCACTCTTCTGGCAGCAGCAGCTTGCATTGGTGTCATTGCCTCGGGCTTGACCGCAGCTGCTGCGCTGACACGGCTGTGAGGTTTAAGGTTTGCGGCGCCTGTACCATCTTTGCTGTGTTCCGAGGCTTCCTCTGCGGATGGTTGACCTCTCATGCGGGCAGCGTGGAATTCGGGAAGACTTTCTGGCAGAACACCGATGGTGCTGATATGGGGTCTAACTTCCACTCCGCTGGTCGACCCTTGTCGTGAACGATCTTTCAGCATATGAGATTGCCCTGGATTATTCATGGATAGAGGATGTGGTGTTGATCCTTCAGAGTTTTGTGATATTGGAGAGCTCATGGCGAATGTTGGCGGTGACTGTGCCAAGAATGGTTGCATGGTGGGATCGTTTGCGAGAGCGGCTAACATATGCATTAGTCAAAGTCTGCCTATACCAACATAGAGACAACATACGAGTTTCTTTGATCATCTGATTCTCCCTCACAATGAGATATGCGTCTTTAATGGCATTTGGCTCATTGGTTGACAAAGCTTGCTGCACATCCTCCCGCCCATAGCCCATTGCCTTTCCAAGCTTTCCAATCACCTCGGTATGCATCTGCTCCACAACAGCGTCTGACTTTGTGGGTGCCAAATCTCGTGGGTTAATTGCCTTATTGGGGTCAACACCAGTATCGACAAACTCTGGAGCAGGTTGTTGAAGATACTCGGCGAGGTTTATGTTGAACCAAGCATCCTGTCGAATCTCCTGAATGGTAGTTCTCTGCATGGGGCTGACCTGCAGCATCCTCTTAATCAGTCTTGCAGCACCTGGTGAAATATGACTTGGCATATGATAAGAACCTTGAGCAATCTTCTTGAATAGCGCGGGAATGTATTCGTCATCGAATGGTAGTCTGCCGGCCAGCAACACGTAAAGGATGACTCCACAACTCCACACATCGACTTCCGGTCCTGCATAGAGCTTTCCAGAGATGACTTCTGGTGCAGCATAATTTGGACTACCGCAACTGGTCTTCAGGAAATTGCCGTCCGTCATGATGTTACTCAGACCAAAGTCTGCAATCTTGACATGAAGCTGCTCGTCAAGCAGGAGATTCTCAGGTTTCAAGTCTCGATGTACGATCTTGTGCCGGTGGCAATACTCGACGGCGCAGACGATCTGCTGGAAGAATACCCTCGCTTTGTCCTCTTGCATCTTGCCGTGTTCGACGATGTAGTTGAAGAGTTCCGATCCAGCATATTCTAGTACCATGACGATTTCTGATGAAGTGGTGATGACCGTGTAGCTAGTGGCGGTTAGTTTGCGCTTGCAACCTCTTGTGAACACCATCCCCTAGACTCACAGCTTGATGATATGAGGATGTCTCAACAACTGCAAATATTGAATCTCCCTCTCCGTCCTCCCCTGCATATCCCTTGCCATCAATTTCTTCCTATTGATAATCTTCAACGCCACTTTCTGCCCAGAAGTCTTATGAATAGCCAATTTAACCTTTCCGAATGACCCCTCACCCAGCGTCCTCAATATAGTGTATTGCTGAAGTCGCTGTTGCAGACTCGTCGTGGATGTGGATGATGTAGTATCTCGAGCAAACTGTGACTCGCCATAGTTCGATCCTGGTTGTGCTGAGACATTGTCGTCACTGCGTAGATCATCACCGCGTGTGGAGTTGCGACGGGTGTGTGAGAGGTTGATGGAGAGAGCGAGGTCTTCGTCGTCGAGAGCGGAGGTCATGATGGCTGGTATGTGGTGAGGTTGTTCTCATCCGTTGAGTGAGGATTAGAATGTCCAATGATCAGAGCAATGGGCGGTGGTCTGCTCGAAGTCGCGTGAGGTCTGAGTTGGGCTCTTGTTGGCTGACGTCAGATAACAGTTTTGTTGTGTCAAGTTTGTGAGACTGTAAGTGTTAGCGACCGTAGGGCTTCTTTTCTTCGAAACAAGGCAAGGCAAGGCAGAGCGATAGCAGTGAGCAGGCGGTGTTGTCGATTGCAAGTGTGTTACCTTCGTGGTGCGCTGGCAGAAAGTGAGTAAGTGATGTGGAGGGCACGAGGGGTACTGCTGTCATGTGTCACCGAACTCAGCCCTACGAGGCTTGTCAGAAGATCCACGGTTTCGTCGTTCGCTGACACATTGGATGGCACAGAAGCTCGAGACTACCAGTATTCAAGTATGTGCGAGATATGGACATGCGTGAGTGGTATTCCCTGTATTATCATTATCGAGCCTTTGCAGCTATTTGTACGTTTCATCACATACTGCTGTGTCTTGTACTACCCATATGTCCGTGTCCTGTGCCTTCTCATGTACTCAAGCATCCCTGTCATAATATACCCATCGTAGAATGTCCATACTGCCCAATTACCCGTCAATACCATTTTCGCTCCGGCCAGCATAACCTCGGAATACCCTCTCCGCGGTCGAGACCGGCAGCACCCATCTCGTATGTACGACAGGCCAAGCACCAAAACACCGCCAACCTCTCTCTTTCCTGCCTCACGTACCATCCGGTATTCCCAACTCATCTCAACGATAGCCAGCCGTGACCGGCTTCCTCCTCACAGTCCCCCTCAGCGGCCCACTCGGCACAACATCCGCCGTCATCACCATCGCTCTCGGACTGTCCCTATTCCTGCCACCGCCAACAACTGGACTAGCTCTACCACCAGGCATATCTCTCGGCCCCGTCAATTTCCTCGTTGCACTTCCAGCTCCAACAGCCGGTCTCGGGCTCGCCCTCGGCGTCAACGTCCTGTCATCAAAGTCCTGAACACGCTCCGCTGACAACCTATCCGTTGGGTACATCTGCTGTCTCGCAATCTCACCAAGCTCACTCTCATCCTCCTCCTTCACATTCGCCATACCGACCTGACTCGCCCGCCTACTCCCGCCACCGCCGCCATAATCCCCCGACGTCTGCGCCTCATGCAGACTGCCGCGCAGCCCACGCTGGCTCTTGATGCTGTTCCTGTACCCAAGACTGCTGCGGTCGCCTTCGAGGCTATAGCGCTCTTCGATGGGGTTGAGGAGCTCGCCGGGCTGATAGCGACCGACGCGTTGATCCGGAGGTAGCATGCTGTCGGCCCAGGCCTCCTCGTCTTCTTCGTTGTAGGAGTCGGGGAGGGATGGGGAGGAGGTAGGGCGGTCGCGGGCGTGGATGCGAGGATCGGGGTAGGATGTGGATTTGGTGGACTCAGGAGAGTTCACCTCTGATGGGATCAGCGGCTCCTGTCTATATACCTGAGGTGGTGTGGAAATGTGAGCGGGGTGTTGTTGGTCTAGCTTAGCGTTCCCGAAGCGTCCTGGATAGTTGATGCCGGTCGGTATGACATCTGGAGACGTCGCGTTGTGGGCAAGTCTTCCGCCAGAACCGCGAGCAAGATTTGGATTGCTGCCAAACAGGTCACTCTGGTGAAGTATCACACTGTCCTCGGATGGTTCGTAGACTTCTGCTTCGGTTTCGAGGTTTGACTGATGACGGCCAGTAGGACCCTGACGTGGTTGAGGATGTTGCAAATCTAGAGAATTGCGGTTGGCGCGGTACTTCGGATCAGAAGCGGGAGAAATTTTCGGAGTAGCTGATTGCTCTGGCATAAGCGGTGAGGATGAACGTGGTTCAGCTAGACTTCTGAGGCGTTCTTGTTCAGCAATGGAGTATTGACCTTTGATATATTAGTATCTGAGACTGATCCTGGCACAGCAGACATACCTATGCTAGTCCGATTGTCCTGAGATGTCGACGCTGTCGTCTTCGACCATCGTGACACCACAGGTACAAAGGTGGAAGAGGCATTTGATGCGTGCTTGCGACGCTTCTCCTCAGCCAGCATCATCGCGTTGCTGTCTTGCCCGTCATGATGCTGCTCGTCAACACGATGTGAGTTGAGTGGATTCGGCCTCATCTGAGTAGGCGTGCGGCTTCGATCATCCTCTTCGTCATCTTCAATGTAGCGATCCTGAACGAGCTGGCTAGGAATGTATTGGTTGTGGCCAGGATCTGCTCGTATTGGGCTATGTCTTGTCTGAGTGGGAGTCGTGCGTCCTCCAACACGATCGTCGACATCGTAAGTGTCCAATGGAGGTCTTTCACCACGAAGACGCTCATACGAATCCAGACTAGGTGCTTTCGGCTTTGTTGGCCAGGGCGTACTCTGTGTGATACCCTGGGTTTCCCTCAAAGCTTCCACCTCGTCAAGAAGCTGCACGAGCATGTTTTCAATATGCGTAAGATCATTAGTACTCTTACCACTCAGTCCTTTCAGAGCGCGCTTGAAGATATTGTTCTTCTTTGCCGGCTCAGCATACTCAACACTATTGGTTCGAGTCTTATCCAATGACTTTCCAGAAGAAGGTTGAGGCCTTGGTCCACTCAAAATCTTGTTGATCGTTCTCTCAGCATCAACATCGGTGCGCTGCATATTGATGTGATTCTGTTTCTCGATGAACCTTTTCATGTCGTCAAAGTTGTTGCGCATTTCTGCAGCACTGCGGACAAGCGTAACCAGGATCTCGGTATCACGAGCATTACGCTGACCATCGCGGGCTGAGAGGTGATCCATAAGGTTGACGATGTCCTTCGACTCGATATGATTGACCCCAGTTCCGGTTGCAGCGTCAAATCTAGGCTCATCCATGTCATGGGAGTGATCGGCAAGCACAATGTCTCGATCTGCTTGCACATGAGGAAATGCCTTGCCACTCTCGGGGAAGGCAGGAGAAGGACGGCTCAAGTCAACGTCGTCGAAAAGCCTTGGGGGTGGTTTCGAGAATGACAATGGTCCGAGAGTGTCATGAGATTGATTTTGTGCCCCAGACATGTAGCCTTCATCTTTGTGGTTGATCGGCGTAGGTGATCGGAGACTGGTGTGACGGTGCTGTGGATAATGTCTGTATTCAGCAGCACCATCATGTTGCTGGTCAAGCTGACGATCATCCTCTGCAGCATGGTAGCGTCGGTCATCATCCAGGCTTTCAGTTGACTCCTGCTTGATGGACTCTGCGTGACGGAACTGACGTGCAGTGATTGGTGACACATCTTGATTGTCGAAGCTCCCATGGCCAGCAGCAATCAGCTGTTCGTATGCTTGTGGGTCACTAGCGTAGGGAAAGCTTTGGGTATGCTGAATCGGTTGAGGTCGACGAAGTGACTCCTCACTATCCATACCACGGTCGATCAGCGGTCTGTCGCTGAACCTGTCCGGAGATTGCTGAGCAGAGGTATCCGAGGCTGCCATTGGCGTACGTGGCTTCTCCGGTGATGTGTCTCTCGAAGGCCCACCACTTGACAGAGCTCTCGCGCTTTCGCGTAGTAAAGTCCACCGGTCACGGCTGTGATTGCCATGTTCGGTCTGGAACATCTCATTCTGCTTGGTGGGTGATTCTTGGGAGAGCCAAGAATTGTCGTTGGACTGGTCGAAACGAGGTAGCAGTCCTGACCGGCGAACAGAGTCAGCCCCAGATCGCTCGCTGCTCAATACTGATGGGTCTAGTAGTGAAGCAACTGCTGACTCCACCCCGACTGGTGTATGCACAACATGCGCAGTGGCGCCCACGTCACGAAGTTCTCTTGCTGTTGTCGAATTGTCATCAACATTGACAGACGAAGACAGTAATTGATTACTGTCCTCCTGGTAGTTCAACCGTAATGAGTCGTTCAGTTGATGCTGCTCATCATGGAATTGGTCATTGTCTTCAATCTTCTCTACATCATTCTCGGACCCGACGCTGTGATCATACATGGCTCTTTCGTTAACCAGCTGGGCTCCAATATCGACATCTGTCGTATGCTGTGGAAACAGAGGTGTCACGACCGTATCACGGACAACGGTTGCGCCGCTACTTGCACGACGGGAAGTCCTGCTTGACTGACGAGAAGTTGTTTCTCGCCCTTCAGTAATTCTCCTGTGACCATGCTCATAGACAGCTGCCAACGCAGCACCACTAAGTCCAGCTGCAGCTAGGCCTGCATTCTTTGCCCTAGTCTTGATGCTGTAGTCACTTCTGACACTCTCTGAACTTGGAATGCGATGACCACGTCCAGCAGGTGTAGGCGTACTGCTGGAGCCACGATTGAGTCCTTGGCGTGTAGTAGGTCTCGACTCGGGAAGTGGCAGAGCCGCTGGCGAACGTGGTGCACTTGAATTGCGAAGCATAGTCTGCCGCGTGGATGGACGAGAGTCTGATACACGTTCTGCGGCAGGTGTTCTAGAGACCGATCGCGATTCAGGAAGAGGAATCGCCACTGGATTGCCACGGGCAACGTCGTGCAAAGGAGTTCTCAGGTAGTCGTCAGGTCGTTCAGTACGTGCATCGTCATCTTCTGCAGTCTCTGCAGACAAGATCGACTCGCGAGTCAACTCAGAGTCCATCAATTCACTTCTCATTGGCATTGGTGGCACTCGTTCAGTCTGGAGATAGTCATCAGCAGTCGGAAGTGTCTCGCGCTTGGACCGTCGTCTGCGTCTTTCTCTTGATTCCATATCTCGATCGTGTATGTTGTGTACTTCTAATGCCTCCGCCGTCAACCCTTCAACAGTTCCATCATGACTGCGGAGTGAATGACGTGATAGTGTATCAGGCTCGCGTTCACGCTCGCGCAGGCGTCGCTTCTCGTGATCAATCGTATCGCTGGATCTCTCTGATTCTGTATTTCTCGAACGACGTTTACTAGCTCGCTCCTCTTCTCGACGTCGTTCTCTTGAGGGGGTCCTACCCTTGGACAGGCTTGTGGTCGAATATTTTGACTCTCTTCTGCTCGGATCAGTCCTTGAGATGCTAGTTTCTGAAGCAAATGAGTCTCGCTTCATGTGCTGGTTCAACGATTGGTTCCTTTTGATATTCTCGATCTCGGGCAAGATGAGGCGGCGAATCGCGTCTTCTACTACTTGCATGACCTTGCCATTGTTCGTTGAAGTCTTCGACACGCCGGAAATGTTGGAATCCAGCTCTTTGTTTCTTAGAGAACTGGAGTCAGTGTGACTACGAAGGTCGCTATCGCCATGGCTCTTGGCTGAATTCTGACGGTTGCGTGCTTTCAGGTCATCTTCCACAAGCTCGCGACTACCTTTGTCCTTAACCTTTTGCAGCTTGCGCCTACTTGTGACTTCTCGCTCACGTGCATTCAATTTCTCGGCGACCTTTTGCGCAATGCGCTCACGACTGAGACTGCGGCTCCTTTCGTCGATCGGTGCAGCTAGCATGCCTGATTGCCTCCCTTCTTCCCGACCAAGACTCTGACTACGTCGACGTTGAGGTGATTTGAACGTGAGAGGTGCGTCTAGCGTGCTGTCAGGTGGGATAGAAGAAACTTCCGAAGCGTTGTGCATGACTCTATAACCGCTCGACATGTCGCTAGAATTCTTGAGCACCTCAATCTCGACTGGTGGTCTTCCTGATAAATTTGAGCCAGTGGACTGTGTGAGCTCCGAGCCAGCAACAGCTTGCGCTTCGAGGTCATGCTTTGCGCCTGAGCTGCCCATGCCTCCAACCTGAACATCCGTGTCTGTGCCGTCAAGCGGGATCCTCTTCTGAAATATCGGTTGATCCGGTCCTGCCATCTTTGTGATCTTTAGCGAATCATGCAGATTCGTCATTCCACTCTTTGACGACGGTCTAACTTTGACTCTTACACTCGGTCTGCCACTGCCAGATTTTGATGATTTTCCACCTTCGTAGTATTCGATGAGTAGAGAGGCTTGCGACATGCTGCTGTGACCGCGAGGTTTGGAGATGTGAATTTCTCGTCCATCGTCGGGAACTGAGAAGGAAGTCTTGTCAGTGCGGGAGGAGAGGTTCGTCCCGACATCCGAAGGCGCAGCGGAGAAGTCTGTCGGGGCAGGAAGAGGAGATCGATCGTGAGCGCCCATGCTGTGTGGTTAGATTGGTTTGTGTTTGTCAGAAAAGCGCATTGATCTGCACAGTGTGAAACGCGCCTTGCGGTAGTAGGCTCATCGCCGACAGGTGATGTGGTCTTGAATGTGTGTTGTTGCTGTCAGCGCCCAGTTGTGCTGAACGTGGAGACAAGGTAGAGAAGGAGAGATTTCGAAGTAGCACAAGCTACAGCAAGCACGATCACACTAGATACTAGAGCCGTTGACGTTGCTTAGGAAAAGACTGTGGAGAAGATGGCGCAAAAAATGGCTGGTACAACGGGCTGGCTTTACCGATGATGCATGACACAAGCTTCCTAAATCAATCGGTGGTGGCCAACAACATCAACAACTTGGAACATCAGGGTATGATATTGAGCAGTATTAGGAGTACTCCTGGCAGAGGTGATTCAAGGTGTTGTATACTACGAGAAGCAAGAAGATCAGTATAAAGAGAGCAGGCATGGCTTCAGCTGCTTGCAAATCCTGCTTGCATGCTGGCATGTCCCGCTTCACCCCAAGGTAATTGGTTGATTGCATACACTACTGCACAACCTCTGCATCGTGACGATATGCTCTACACCGCCTTGCATTGATGCCCTGAACTCCATCCCCATCCAATTCATACACGCCCCCTCCTTTACCATAATGCATAACATCAATCATCATAGCTCTTCCGCTTGAATCCCTTCTGCTGCGGTTGACTTCCATACGACCGTCTACTACTGACCTTCTTATCTCTCGAGTGCATGCCCGCACCCAGCTGAATGTCCACACGCGGTGGCACCGGGAATCCAAACGCTTTGGAGACCTTGGCCAGATCGAGCTTGTTAACGTCGAAGACTGATCGAAGACTGTGCGAGGCGTATGCTTGTAGATATGATCGGAAGCCGTCTTTGGCAGACTGTTTGCATTGTTAGCATGTAGTTGTTAGCACTGTGTAACCGGAGACAAACCTTATTGAGATAGTAGTTGCTGGTGATCAGCTTCTCCAACTGACTCTGAATGTTCAATATCTTCTTCTCTGGGAATTCGAACTCTACCAGCGGTACTCGTGCCTCTTGCAATGACTTCAGGAAGCCAATCTCATTCGGTTGCAGGAACAGCAAGCTCTTGCCCTTTCCATTCGCACCTCTTGCTGTACGACCTACACGATGGATATAGTCTCTTGGGTCATCTGGCGGGTCGAATTGCACGATCCAGTCGACAGCTGGAATGTCAAGTCCTCGCGCTGCGACGTCTGTGCAGATCAGTGTTCCTTGTGTAGCATTGCAGAACTCGAAGAAAGTATTTGTGCGCTTTTGTTGCTTTTGCTTGCCATGCAAGTCGAGTACTGGTAGATCGATGTAATTGAGGAGTTCCGCGTAATACTTGACGCAATTACAGCTGGAGAAAAAGACGATAACCTTCTTCTTGGTGTGTTTCTTGAGGAAGGTGAAGAGTAGTCGGAAACGGAGGTCGGAATCACATATCACATAGCCTTGCTCCAGACCCTCAACTGTGGAGTGCTCCTTGGTATGGTCAACATTAATGTAGAGAGGACCTTGTCGAAGCGATATTCGCGCAAGATCCTCAACTTTCGTGGTTTGTGTGGCGGAGAAAAGCATGGTCTGTCGTTCTTCTTTTGGTAAGATCTTGACAACCTGCCGCATTTCATCCTCGAACCCGACTTCGAGGATGCGGTCTGCCTCGTCAATCACAAAGGCCTTGATGTTCTTGAAGATGAATCCTTGGGTATTCTGGAGATGGTCGAGAAGTCTTCCTGGTGTTGCGACAAGCAGGTTCACACCTTTGGTGAGTTTCTCGACTTCTGCTCTTCGATTTGCGCCTCCCATGACTATACCATAAGTTTGTGAATGATGTGCCATCAGCTCCCGCGCAACACCGAAGATTTGTAACGCCAATTCTCTTGTTGGCGAGACTATGATAACACCGGTTCCTTGATTCAGATCAGTACAACCCTTCCAAAGATGTGCACATCCAACTCACCATTTCGAGGCTTGAAGCGCAGCGCATGCAGCATTTCAATAGCAGGTATCAAAAACGCCAACGTCTTTCCCGAACCAGTCTTCGCGGCACCCAAAACATCCCTTCCAGTCAGTAGCGCCGGTATGCCTCGCCGTTGGATTTCTGTCATGTTTGTGAAGCCCATTGTTTCCAGTGCCTTCATTGTCTTATCAGATAGGTTGAGCTCAGCAAACTTCTGCGGTTCTGCTCCTGGTAATGAGACCTCCCCACCAGATGGCAAGTCGGATGTGGTCGAATCTGCTGGTCGCTGAACAAGGTTGTCATCATTGTCGTCGTCGTCGTCGTCATCTGCTTCTGCTTTTCCAGAAGCTTTTCCATCTTCGCCATCATCATCTTCTCCTATGACATCTGCTGATGTTTTCGCTGCAATGTTCTTGAGCTGCTTGTTCAATTCTGCCTCCGCATCCTGATCAGATTCCAGTTCTTCAGCAGGGGCTGGTCTAGGCGTCTTATGCGACTTCGTAGGCTTCTCTGAGCTCTGCAACGACTTGTCTTTCTTAGACTTCTTTCGAGGCTTCTCACTTGCCGCGGGTGCTGGTTCCTGGACAAGAGATTCAGCAGTCTCGGCTGATTTGGTGGTCGCCGCGTGCTTCCTCTTCCTCTTCTTGGACGATAAGTCGACACTTGCTGCAGTCACTGGAGAAGACATGGTGTGGTGTGGTGAGGTGTTGGTGATATGTCTATAGCTACTGCACTACACTAGTTCTATGCGATCTTCAATCTTCGAAACTTTTTCGTCAGCTCGCCGGATCGTCTCCGATCGTATCACGTGATGATTTCTGGCTCATGAGCCCCTTTTCGCACGATCTTGAGACGCTTCCTCAATAAGGCCAAAGCTAAACAAACATTATGCTTACGCGCTGCGACATACTCATGTCTACTATTTTATGGGAAGATCTTACTGTCGAGGCTGTTATATACTGATACAAGGCTGCAAGGAGAGCAGATTGTCAATCACCGTCGTCGTCGTCATTATTGTCGAGAACAATTCCAGCATAAAGTCGCCGCACCTGGCAACGTGCGCAACAATCGAGGCTGCGCCCCGAACAGGTCAAAATAGCTTGCAGCGCGCCAAGGAAAAAGGGTCCATAGAACACGCACTTGTTTGTCCATCTACATCCAACCATTATTCAACATCCAGCCGCCTGTCCTGCACCTCCGTCATTACCGACAGACAACAATAGACAAGGCCTTCAGCGTCGACCATTCCTCTCTCCGGCACTCGCTGTCAACAACACAATAACACCACCACCACCATCATCACCACCTACGATACGATACTACAGATCGAAGGCGCAATATAGGGTTGTCGGTAGACGTTCAATCGCTGTGGACATTCCCCGCAAGCTTCTTCGCCACGCAACTGTTTCGCGCTCAAAACAGGCCGACTTAACTACGACATCAACCATCAACAGTTGCCTCTCGTTCTCACACCTTGAATTGTCACCGATAGTCATTCATACTTCCACACATCCTACAACTACCTCAATCTTTCACGCCAAACTGAGATACAAGACTTTCACTTAAGCCACACGACAATAACGGACGTCACAGGAGAAGGGAATTTCAAGACTACACACCAGCACAAGCCCGCCTTTGGGCTGCATCTACACCGATCATGTTCTTCAGCCGCAAAACGATCGCACGGTCGTTATTGTCTCTTTTCGCATTGTCCTCGTCTGCATCAGCCATATTACTGCTGGAATCAGAAGCATTAGAAGTGTGCCAAGCAAACTCCGGCTTCACGGCATCTCTATTTGAAGTGGTCTTCACACCAGGCAACAACAGTCTCGCATTCAACGCTGTCTTCGTATCCACAATCTCTGGCAATGTCACTGCAGAGATTGATGTTATCGCATATGGGTACAATGCAATCCAGAAAACATTGGACCCTTGCGAGTTGAACCTGTCCGGATTATGTCCTCTGGCTTCTGGTGATATCCAGATCGACAGTAATATCATCGTACCGTCGAGTGTCACCAGTCAGCTTCCAGGTATGCAGGACCACCAAGATGTCATCGTTTCAGCTCGCTAACATATCGTTAGGAATCGCGTTTCAAATTCCCGACCTCGACGGTATTGTACAAGTCAAAATCAACAGCGCAGATACAGGCGAGCAGCTTGCTTGCGTACAAGCTGACCTATCTAATGGAAAGACTGTATATCAGAAGGGTGTAGGCTGGGCAACAGGTGTTGTCGCAGGTCTTGCTCTTCTTGTCTCCGCCATTGTGTCTGGTCTTGGTCATTCAAATACTGCCTCTCACATCGCTGCCAACGCCATGTCTTTGTTTGGATTCTTCCAGGCTCAGGCTTTCTTTGGCATGACTGCTGTTCATCTCCCACCAATCGCCAGCTCATGGACCCAGAACTTCCAATGGAGCATGGGAATCATTCGTCTAGGCTTCATTCAGCACATTGCAACATGGTACCAACAGTCTACAGGTGGCACACCATCTACTGTGCTCTCCTCTGTTGCCACCACGTCAGTCATTGTTGAGAAGCGCGACCTAGGTGCAATGCACTACATTTCTCGTGCTGCAAGGCAAGCACTGCGCAATCCCATGATCAAGGCGGTGAACATGCCACTCGTCAAGAGAGCAAGCGCTCTTGTCAAGCGCGGTGTTACCGGCATGCTTGGGAAGAGGGCTGCGACAAACGACTACAATGGAACTGTGCTCACTATCAAGGGTATCGAGCGTGTTGGTTTCCGCGCAGACATTGAGCTGTCCAACATCTTCATGACTGGTTATATCTTTCTCATGATCTTCTTCTGTGCTGTCATCCTTGGTCTCGTCTTGTTCAAGTTTGTCCTTGAGGCACTCGTGCGCAGTGGCAAGGTCAAGAGCGACAAATTCCAAGATTTCCGTACAGGATTTGCCACTACTCTTCGTGGCATCTGTTTCCGCCTTGTCCTGATTGGATTCCCTCAAATGGTCATTCTTGGATTCTGGGAGCTCACCAAGCAGGACTCTGCTGGCGAGATGGCACTTGCCGTTGTTACTGTCTTCACAATGCTCATCATGCTTGTATGGGCTTGTTTCAGAGTCTGGATGCTTGCACGCCGATCAATCGCCGCGCACAAGAACCCTGCTTACATCCTCTACTCCGACCCAGAATGTCTTCACAAGTGGGGATTCCTCTACGTTCAGTTCAAGGCTACTACATATTGGTGGGTTATGCCGCTCTTAGCATACATCCTGCTCAAAGGTCTCTTCGTCGCACTTGCCCAAAACAGCCCAATCACTCAGGCCATTGCCTTTCTGGTACTTGAGGCTGCTCTCCTAATCGGACTGAGCATCACCCGGCCATACATGGACAAGAAGACGAACGCCTTCAACATCTCCATCTCTGCCGTCAACTTTGTCAGCTCAATCTTCCTCCTCTTCTTCACCGACATCTTTGGGGTTCCCGTAAGTTCATCTACATACCGCTCCTTGTTTACACCTCCTGACGCACATTTAGGGCCTCGTCGTTGGCGTAATGGGCGTCATCTTCTTCATTCTCAACGCCGCGTTCGCCCTCATCCTCGTCCTCATGGTCCTCATCGCCACAATTTACGCCATTGTCCAAAAGAACCCCGACGTCCGCTATCAACCCATGCGCGACGACCGCGGCTCCTTCATTAAATCCCAATCCCGCCTCAACACCGAACTCGACGCCCTCGGCGCTACCGCCCGCGGCGAGTCCAAGCTAGGCTACAAAGGCCGCGAGGGCGATGACGATAGTTATGCGAGCAGTTGGGATGATGCGAGGGCTGGGACGCCGCACAATGGGAGTGGGTATAGTGCCCTTAGTGATCCCTATAATAGGGAGATGGTGCAGAGCCCGAAGCTGGGCTATGGAGGGACTCCGTATGTCAGGGAGGATGCGGTGAGGAGTCAGGCAAGTTTTGGGGCCCCGGGGAACGGCAGTACCGGGGGTCTGATGGCGCCGAGTCGGAGTCAGACGGCTAGTCCGTGGCAGAGGGGGGCGGGGTATGATCGTTGAGGTGGAAATAGGCATGGGAAGTGCAAAGGTGATGACGAGATGCGCGAGTTCGAATTGGATTGGACCGGAATAAATGTGATGATGTTGCGTAGACCACGGGAAACGCGCGTAGTGCAGCAGAGATGCACAGGGAAGGGAAAACGGAGGGGCATTGTCAATTTATCTTCGTAATTCAACGGGGTGCTGGGAAGGGTTGTATAGTATAGCATATCTAATAAACTACGCCAAAGACAATGACACGATGCACACCAAATTTTTCTCCTCAATAGGGTGGCTTGAAACCTGTGTGAGCCTTCTGATGTACACGCTACTTCGCTCCCAGCCCTGCTTCAGCAGATCTCCTGCATAACACAGTATTGCACCTTCTCTGTTCTAGCTTCTAGTTTTCGTGCGCAACTACTGCACTTCTCTACCCCGAGGGCAGATGCTGAATCCGCCGTATTGGTGACGAGACTGTGAAATTCTAGTCCGCTACACTACGCCCCGCTCGATGCTTGAAGTAGTGTCACGAGTGTGGCGAAGCTTCAAGCCCTAAACCTTATTACTAGTGACGTGCTGTGCTGTGCTGTGCTGCGTCCTGGAGCGCCAGACTTCGAGGCATCGTGAGCTGAGCGTGGGTGTCTACTGACTGATTCTTAGTCGTGGCTGCAACGAGATGGTGGATGAGGGTCGTCATACTTGATTTGGAGGCAGGTGAGGTGACGGAACATGTCGAGGTGCTGGATGCCCGATTGGCGTTGAGCGGGAGCGCTAGGGTATGGTGGCTTTGCTTGCTTTTGAGCTTTGATCCGCAGTTGATGCGGTAAGATACCGATGCGATGTGAGGCATGTCTGCGAAATGGAGGGCAGTCACTAGTCAGACGCCAAAGGCGACTGTGCGGAGATCCTCCTGTACCACAGCAAGCACTCACGCTCGTGAGTAGGAGGCCGTAGACAGCATGAGCCGACGCTCATCGCCATGATAGTCCAGCCCAACACTACACTCTCTCCGTAATCCAAATAGCGGCCCTGCAACCGCCCCTGATGACCTGCACCAACGGCTCATACGGCTGCGCCTGCTTGGCATCATGCTCCACCGCATGATCCAGATGCTCCAACTCCTCGTCCCGAATCCTCTTGATATTCCCAATCAGCTCCCTCAACTCATCTCCGATATCCCCTCCTTTCGCCTCCACCTCCCGCTGCCACGCCAACAACATCCGCACCTGACTGTTATAATGATCACCAATTTCCGTCTCCACTGCCTCTGTACACGCCATCGCAGCTTCTTTCCCTAGCATTGCGGTGCCCCAGCCAAGAGCGGTCGCGGCGACTTGCCAGACGGGATACATGGCAGTCGGACGGATGCGGTGTTTGGCGAGGAGGGCGTTGAACGTGGCGAAGTGTCCGGCTTCTTGGTCGTACATGTGTTTCATGAGGGGGCGGAGGTGTGGGTAGGCGGCGACGAGGGGTGGAGTCTGGGCGGTGTAGATGAGGGTAGCGGCGAGTTCGCCGGCGTGATTAACGCGAAGCGCAGACTCGAGGTAGTGTTGCATTTCGGGGGTTAGAGGGGCGGTGCCTTTGGCGTGGGGAGAGGCTTCAATGTCAGCGGGTTGGCCGGAGACAGAGACGCGGCAGGTGGTCGTCGAGGAGAGACATCTGGTGGTTTGGCGTGGAATTGCGGTCTGGCGTGGGATGGTGGTGCGGGTGACGGTCAGGGATCGTGAGCATTGCCGTGGGATGTTTGCGAAGATGGAAGCCATTGTCTGATCGTGAGTCGGAGGAAGTGTAGAAAGGACGCACTGCCAGTATACAGAATACCTGAAGCTGCTGCTGTCGACTTACTCATCGTCATCGTTAAATCTCATTTGCACGTGCTGCGGCGATCCGCGCCAAGCGCTCCTGAATAGGTGTCGCGACTACCATCAATTGTTCTTCAGCATCTTTATTTCTATTCACTTCTTTTCTCGTCCAGCGTTACACAAGCAAGACACCTCTCCTTGGTTCCGCCCACCTTAGTGCCGCATCGAAACACTATCCGGGCACAACCTCGACCGTCACGACCACATCCACCATGTCTGACAACGAGCTCGATGCTGATGCTGAGCTCCTCGCATTAGCTGGTGATGATTCTGATGCCGAGAGTACAAAGGAGGAAAGCAGATCACCCACACCTGAGAAATCACGTCCGAAGGCCGCTGCGCAGAGGAAGACTACCAAAGCTCCTGCTCGACGTGGAAGGGCGGCTCGAGATGTGTCAGAAGATGTCGTGTATGTGGTTGCGAAAGCAATCTGCAATTCCTCAGACTGACTGGAGTGTAGATCAGAAGCAGATTCACTAGGGTCGGGCGCCATGTCTGAATCTGATGACGATGATGCTGGAACGCAGCATCCTGTCGTGGAGAAGGAAGCACCACTCTTTCCGATCGAGGGCAAGTTCCACTCGGAGGAAGACAGAGCAGAGATCATGGCCATGCCTGAGTTGCAACGAGAGACAGTTCTAGCAGAAAGAGCCGCTGAATCGGAGAGGAAGAAACAGGACGCGACTCTCCGACAACTCCGCGAAGCTAGGCAAAAGGCAGAAGCACAAGCAGCAGATCTGAAGAAGCGGAAAGCAACAGTTGCAGATTTGGATGACACACCGCGAAAGACTACGAAAGCCAAGACAAAAGCGACGGAGAACTTGGAAGCGTACAAACGACAACGTGAGCAGCGGAACGAGCAGAGAAGGCGGAATGAAGATAGAAAGGCTGGAGACTATGAATCACCAGTCAGAGAACAAGGAGACTCGGATAGAGATGCCGAGGGTGAAAAGGAAGTCGAATGGGACGAGCCCAAGACAAGACCAGCTGCCAAGAATGAGCCACAACCGGAAATGCGAGACTACGAAAGGGTTCGTGTCGGGCGGACGAACTTTGCCAAAGTATGCTTCGACCCTGGTTTTGATGAGGCTATCACTGGATGCTTTACCAGAGTGTGCATTGGTCCTGATAAGGGGTCTGGCAAGACGGTTTACAGGATGTGCCAAATCAAGAGTGAGTGAGGATGGTGCCGAGAGGTTTCTCAAAACTAATCATATCAGAATTCACGCAAGGCAAGCCATATCATATGGATGGACCGATGGGACGGCAGGTCCTCACAGATCAGTATGTCGTGGTAACTCAAGGCAAACAAGAGAAAGAGTGGCCGTTTTCTGCCTGTTCCGACAGCAAGTTTACAGATGTTTGTGTCTGGTTTCTGGGATGATCATCACAACAAGACTAACAATTCACAGCGAGAATACGATCGCTACAAAACGCAACTTCAACAAGACGCTGTCCGCCCACCAACTCTCTCCTTCCTTGCCGGCAAGTGCAACAATATCCAGGATCTCCTGGACCGTAAATGGAGCGACGAGGATATCAATGCCCGGCTCAAGCGCATAAACGCCGTGACCAGTGCTCTAGGCGAACGCGACCGACTCCAGAAAGCTCGCAAAGCCGCAGAAGCCGAATTCGACGAGTCCGCCATTGCCAAGATCGACGCTCAGCTCACTGCTCTTGAGTCTCGTCTGCCTGCTGTCAACAAACCTGCTGCTCCTAGACCGTTGACACAGCAGGAGAAGCTGGCAGCACGAAACTTGGCGAATCGAAAGGCGAATCGTGATGATATTCGCAAAGCGCAGATTGCAGATCGGAGACGTGAACAAGCTTTGGCGGAGGCAGTGGCGAGAGGAGAAAAGAGCGGAAACACACATGCTCGTCACAAGACGGTGGTCAAGGTGTTCCACTCTAGAGATGAGGAGCGTGAGAAGATTACGGAGGACAGCGAGTTGGACGCCCTGTTTGGCGCAAGTGCAAGTGCAGATGTTTCTGCCAGGGCGTCTCCAGCAACGACTACAGCTACAGCAGCGTCTTCTGCATCGACAGCTGCGACGACTGTCAAATCTTCTTCGACACATTTGCAGCCGTCAGTCAAGGCTGGGTTGGGCATTGGTGGGTTAAAGAAGAGGAAGCAGGATGAGGATCTCATGGCGGCGATGGACTTGGGTATTGAGATTGATATCTAGCTGTGCTCAAGATTGAGATTTGGAAGAACGCTTTGGGATCATTACCGCTCTCTTCTTCTCTTGAGTCATTCCTCTCGCAGCAATGCAGACCCAATAAGTTGTCTCTCTGCTTCTGCTTATGCTGGTGTCGCTGATGTCAAAGACTAATCAGGAGGAAGAGATAGCAGTCTCGTTATCGAGCTACCCAGCTGCTGACTCACTTTCCTTGGCAACTTCTCCCTACAAGATTCATTACCTCACCTCAAACACTACCGCACAACACTTAGCCTTTATTAAATTGTCAAGTCCTTCCACTGAATAATCATGCTAGCTGTATAGCATTGCACACTACACTGAGCACTCCGGCGCCAATAGCCCCAATTCCATCTCCTCTGACATAACACATCCTCGTCTTTCGGCCACTTTCACTTCGACCTCACTTCGAAGTGTTTCTCTCGCTTTTCCAAAGCGCTCTCATCAAAATTGACCGGCATATCCTCGCCATGGTCAAAAAGAGGCCAGCAGCTTCGCATGCACAAGCCGGACGAGATAACTTTGCAAACTCAACACAAATTCACCTTTGCCAAGCACAACTCTGAACATGAGCAATGGAAACTCTGGTATCACACCAAACTTGCTCAGACTACCTTACGAGTTGCGTGAGCAGGTAAACAGAATGCTAGAACCATTCCTGCCCATCAAGCTCTGATGTTTTGTAGATTCTGGCAAATGTCGTACGTGTCGAGGCGAGGACTGGTTTCCACGTTGCCAATCTTCTACGTATCAATAAGCAACTACACACCGAAACGATGAGCTTGATGCTGCGAAAGATCGCATTTGTACATGTCGAAATCTACGGCCAGGACAAGCTCACAGATGCGCTGAAGAAGAGAGTGTCAACCCTCGTGCGCCATATCTCTCCCTCCAGTCTCGCTAGTGTGGCGAATTTCGAGCACTATGCAATGACTCTGCGAATCACTCATGACACTCCTGCGTCTAAAGACATCCACCATCTCATGGCCATCGGAGAAGTCGAAGTGGCCCATGTTGTCAGAGCAATCGCGCTCTATGCCCCAATGTGCGATCTTTACGTGGGTAGTGTTGGACCTATCCGAAGAAAGCTATCCTATGAAGTTCAGCTACTCAGTCCAGGTGGGGATAGGAGCCGGGCAGAGCGCCACCATGCTGAGCTATGCAAGCCAATCTTTGACTACTGGTCCGGGGAGAACTCTTCGAAAGTGCGCATCATCGACACGTTCGATCCGGATCACGCTAAAATACTCTCCACAACTCTGAAGAAAGATCGTTGGACTTCCATGAGCGAACTCTTGCCCGCATTGGAAGACTTTCGCGACCAAGGCGCAGCAAAGTATCAGCTTAGTCTCCTCGAGGAAGCATATCAGCGCTGGACTGAGGGTATCGACCTCTTCCATATCATAAGACCCACGCAGCAATTTTGCCGCGACATCTCTCGTGGAATCGACAATCCAAATTGGCAGCGCATAGTTGATGTGATTCAAACTATGTACACTTGGTGCACAAATATATGCCTGACTCTTGCGGCAGATTCTGTCTCTGCCAGAGAGAAACGCTATCACGCAGAAAGGGCATTGCAATGTTGCAAACCAGCGGATGCGTGGGTGTTGGAGGCGCCCCCCAATATGCGCACGACCCTCAGGCGCTGAGTATACGCGGATATGCTGAAGGCCCACAGCATTCTCAATGATATCCAAAGAGGTGACGGCCGAGTCCGGAATCCTGAGGACTGGAATGTACGTCTGCATCTTGGCACCATCTGCTACCTGAAGGCGATACAGAGTGAAACGGACGAAGGCCAGGTATGGGACGAGACAACAGAAGAAGAGGCCGAAGCCGCGGATATCTTCATAGACATGATGGCGCGTGCGGATCCTATGCTGTACGAGCAAATCAGGCACAATGTACTGATTGCCACATCGTGAGCTTCAGCTTGAGCTTCAGCTTAACTTCACACCGGCAGCTCGTTGATTTTGAACCATCTAGAACGTCAATCACCATGACTACCTTCCTCGATCTGGTCTATCGTGACTCATTCCCCTCCGTTCTCCCTCGCCCTAATCACTAGGTTGGGCCCGTATATGTGCTCGGCCTCGACGTTCACCTACTGATGACCTACCAGAGCATGTCGCACCGCTTATACCGTGAACATGCTCATAAGCGCATAACCTCGATGTGCGCGCAATTTCAGCGTACCGAGACCTCGCTGTCAAAGCAGCCAAAACCAGTCGAAGCCAAAACCGGACCGCAAGCCCGGCAAGTCATCTCTCGCAACGACCCCCCAAGTTACCGGCTCTGCCGCCCACCATCTCAGAGTCATATTGCTCGTCCCCCTGGATCCCTCGCCGCTTTCTTCCGGCGCTTGTGCTTCTCATCATGTCCCACACTCCAGGCCTGCATACTTCTAGCGTATACACCTCGCGCCCTCACGCTCGCCGCCCTCGCACTTCTGCCCGTCACCTTCCCTCATGCTCGGCGGCGAGCTTCAGGACTTGCTAGCGCGACGGCGCAGACGGTACGCCCAGCGTCATGGTGGTCGCTTTGGCGGCGAGGGTCCAAAGCCGGCAGATCGAACGATATATCCACATCCAAGTACACTTCATCGCTCCTTAACCATCTCGTCCTTTCACTCCCACTCCCCCTTTCCCTTTCCGCTCCCTCTCCAAGACCCCAACCCACTCTCCG
>Ga0058698_10000234_pt1 | contig 33377 bp, 35 predicted proteins | sample AgamicAsSfe_FD_67288 | JGI IMG/M metagenome (GOLD analysis project Ga0058698, IMG submission 67288) | Agave microbial communities from Guanajuato, Mexico - As.Sf.e | ecosystem: Host-associated > Plants > Phyllosphere > Phylloplane/Leaf | place: Guanajuato, Mexico | collected 2012-05-30
GTGGAGGTCGGGGTCGGAGGGGGCCATTGTGGTGGTGCTGTGTGGATAGAGATGCAGAATTGATACCTGAATGGGTGGAGGTTGAAACAAGAGATGGCGACGTCACGTGATGTGAAACACCGCCCTGTGGCAAAACCAATATGACGAGCTCGACACTCCGATTCTTTTATCTGCATCTGGACATATATATAGATGCCTCATGCAGTATATTGTCTGTCGCGTTTCGTCTATATTGTACTGCGCTATATCTGGAATCATAAACGTCATAAATCTAATACATTTCTTCATCACATTATCAGGCTCGCCCTTTCCCATGTCACCACTCCTGCTCTCCGTACGACTTCCCATCGCGACCTATACCTCACCTCTCACTCCTCCACCTTCCCGTTGACGCCCATTTCCTCCACCGCTTTCGCCCCGATGATATTCGTCCCTCTTTGCTTCGCCGCCAATAGCTCATCACGCCACGCTGGCAGTTCAGCAACTGCCTTCTGCGGACTATGGCGGCGCGAGAGCAGGAAACCCTGGACTTCGGCAGGGGTGAATACGCTCTCGGGCAGGATATTGCTGAATGTCGTGGAGAGGGCTGTAAGGTCTTGAGCCTTAGACTGCTGTTCTGATTGCAGCCCATTTGTATGGATCGTGTTCGTGGTGGTGGTAGTGCCATTGCTCCCTTTACTCTTCGCTGCTTTGACTCCTCCCACCGGCGCAGCAATAGCCTCATCATCTTGATACATGCGCACAAACATTTCCGCCGCACTCGCGCGACTCAGATAGCCGAAATAGACCTGCATATCAACGCGGCCGGGGCGAATCAGTGCCTTATCAAGTGCTTCAGGATCATTGGTCGTCATGATCAAGATACGACCTTCCTGGCTCGCGACGCCGTCCAGGGCATTCAGGAGGCCGGAGAGGGTGACGCTGGGTTGATTTTCGCCATCGGGGGTGCGGCCTTTGCGGCCGCGACGAGCTGCGGGTTTGGGTGCTGAGGCGGGTGTAGTGGAGCCGTCTTTCAAGGTGGCATCTTTTGCGCTTTCTTTGTCTTTGATGTCTTTGCCCTTAAGGGCGGCGGTCTGCTTGTCGAGTTCTTCTCTGCGCTCAAGCCCAGCGGCATCAATGTCTTCGAGCAGGATTACGCATCGACTTGGGAGCTGGGTGAAGAGCGTGCCGAGTCGTTCGTCTGTCATTGTACTTTCCACCAAGCTTAGTACGCAGAGATCGAGGCCGAAATAGCCAGCTAGCGTCATGGACATGGTCGTCTTTCCTGTTCCTGCCGGTCCGTAAAGCAAGTAACCCCTCCGATATGGAATTCCTCTACTCGCGTAGAACCTATGACTTTGCGGATGCAAGAATTCCATCGCATCCTTCAACAGCGCGTCTTTATCCGACGCATCCAGGTAAACCGTAGACAGTGGCCGCGACGGCCTCTGCGCAACCTCAATCCACATATCCCCCCTCCTATGCGGGCTTTTCACAGTCGTGAGCGTGCGATTCCGATCCGCATCTTCCTTCCTTGAAAGTTGCAAGATCGCTTTGATAGGGGCAGGAGACAAGCCAAACGTCTTGATGGTGACGGTCTCGACGGTCTCGGCAGCTGCGCTTCCCCAGCCAATCATCGTGACGTCTTTCTTCTCCCGCCTGAGCAGGTACAGCCGCCCATCGTGCCAGAAGAAGTGGTCGCCGTAGAAGGGTGCGTATCGGACCGGCATTTCCGCCTGTAGTAGACTAAAATCGAACCTTCCCTCACTATCCAGCTTCATACTAGCAGCCGAACTCTGCGCCATCAACGCCATGACATCCGACGTCGCCCTACTCGGTTTCGCCGTCAAACTACGGCTCGACTCTGTGACCACATTTGCGGAGATCCAGAGCATGACTTGCGCGTACAATTCACTGTCCGGCTCGAGCGTGATGCTGGACATGAGGTATTTTTCCGCGAACCCGGCGAGCGCTGTGTAGATGTACTTCCAGGCTGAGAGAGCGCCGACCAGGACGAGGACGCCGGAGACGAGGAGGGTGACGTCGAAGTTGATGGTGGAGAGGAGGATTCGGCGGACGAAGCTGAAGCCGGGAATGAAGGATTCGAGGAGGGTGGCGGGGAGGTCGTTGAGGGAGGGGGAGGAGGTGGTGGTGGTGCTGTTTGTTGTGGGCGAGGTGCCTGCTGATAGAGCGGCGAAGAAAGAGTTACTTCCGCCCATCTTGAAGTTGCTACTTGTACTGCAAGGTAGATGGCAAGAGCACAAGATTGTGTTCACAAATAGTTTACGCGGGCATCGATTGGCTTATATACATATACGCTGGATCAATGTTTTCTATCTTCTCGATAGGGCACAACAGTCATGCGATGAGCCACGAAACTATGCAGGGTAAACACAAAACGAGGAAGTGGCAATTGTGAGGCTTTGAGTCACATAGATTCGGAGTACGATACGTTCGTGGAGTTTGCTGCAAGAATACAAGGCTAGCCGCGATATCCGACAACGATGACTCAGCCTCGTCGCACGTGACTTCGGTCTCGGGCTTGAGTCCGGATGTAAGCAGATACTCGGATAAAGCACTCGTATCAAACACAGCAGACACTAATCGAGGACATCATTAGGGTGGTCAGGGGGGAAAACTGAAGAGATGTATGATGATAATTGTCATACTGTGCTAAAAATTACAATAGCCTGCTTGCCAGCCAAGCTTTGAGCTACGGTCACTGTCGATAACCTGCTCCTATTTCCATCGATGTGACTGCAAACTCCTCCATATATTCCACAAGATATCTGTGCATGTTATATGCGACACCCAGAGTATATCCGCCAGATTCCGATCCAGGCTAGGGCCATCCACCAGTTCCTATAAGAAGCCATTCCGAGCTCTCCTGTTGGCCAACAGGTAGAGCAGTGTCAACGCCATTCCAGATGCAGGTGAAGAAGAAAGGGAGATACGAAATCCCGTCTGTCAATGTAGCATCTACTGCATGAAGCCACCGCTGGCAGAACACTTGGCTGCCTTGGCAGTGGGCGTCACAGTTGTCTGGATCTTGACAGTCGTGTACTTGGTTGCTGTGATCCAGGTTGTGGTGAACTTGACAGTACGTGTCCTCGTGCCAGTCGGTGTGGCCAATGTGATGGTGGTGACTGGGTTGAGGTAGAGAGTGACAGGAATAGGAGTGCTTGTGGTCCACGATGTGGTAAAGTCAGTGGTCGTGGTGGTGAAGGTAGGAGCAGTCTTGGTGGAAGTGCTGTAGCTGAAAGAGTTGACATCGGTGATGATGGTGGTCAGAGTGGCTTGCTCAGGAGAACGCTTGACGATTCTGTCGAGATGCTCGTGACGGGCGGCGATGAAGGTGTCCTCGTTGGTGATGGCCTCGAGAACATCCTCGATAGAGCGGCGCGCATATGCGGTAGGTGCAGCAGGGGCAGAAGAATTCGCGTACGAAGTTATGGCGGTGACAGCGGCACCAGTGGTGGCGGAAGTGTAAGCGGACGGGTCAGCAGAAGGAGTGGCGGTGGTTGTGCAGTGAGCCGTCTTGGTAACGAGACTGTTGGCGACGAGCAGGTCGTAGTATGTCAAGTACTTGGTGGCGAGAGTGGTCGTGACCGTTGTGTAGGTGGTGTGAGGTGTCACAACGTGAGTGGCGTTACCCTTGACGGACTTGGTTGCTGTGACGGTACCAGTGGGGAGATAGAACTCGGATGTGATGATATCAGTGGTCGAGACTGTGGCAACTGGCGTTGAGGTGCTGGTGAAGACGACTTCAGGTGTGGCGGTGTAGGTGGCCTGAGTTCCGACAGTGATGGAGAAATCACGCTGAGCAGCAAGACCAGCGCAGTTGCCGTTGTTGGAGACGAGAAGCAGAGAGTACTCGCCAGACTCCATCTGAGATTGCTCGATAGGGCAAGTGTTGGTCTGGATTGAGCCGTCTGGTGTGAGCTGAGCCTGACCGCAAGGAATCTGAGAGCCATCCGGGAGGACCAGGTTGACGTAGGCAACATCGTTCTGGCATCCGGTGAAGTAGGATGAGATGTTGAAGTCAGTGTTGAGGGCAATGTTCTGGAAGTAGGTCTGTCCAGACATGAAGTCGACACCGAAGGACTTGCATGTCTCGCTTGGGTCCGGGCAGGTGGTGTTCGCACTTGGGTTGCCGAATGCGAATGCAGTGGTGGCAAAGCCGAGGACGGCGAGGCGGGTAGAGCGGATTGAAGACATTATGATTGATTCAGTCGAAGTTTCGGTTGTGGTTGTGTGTGGTCAAGGTGAGAGTGGTGAGCGAGAGTAAATGATTAGATATAATCAAGGTAGAGCGATAGACTATTTGAGAGCGAGTGGATGAAGTCGAGGACCGTTGATGGAGTGTCGAGATCAGATGAGACGATGAAGGACAGAGAAGAAGATTGATTGTGTGGTGATGATGCAGAATACAAACGAGAGAAGGAAGAGGCGGACGGGAAGTTCTTATTTAGCTTGAGTGTGTTGGCAGACTGCAAGGCTCCCTCCAAGGGTTCAGGGTTGTCATCTCACTGGACTGCCATGACCTGCCCCCTGCTGTCCATGATCCATGATGGATACATTTTTGATATTGGGATAGGCATTATTGCATGGCAAGGACCGAAAGCGAGGGCCAACGTTGCCGAGTGCCTTGGCTGAGTGTGGAAGTAGACTGCGCGTGCTTCTTTTGGTAGTACGTGCCAAGGGCGGTGGATAGCAGCAGTCCACAAAGGGCATTGTTGTTCCATCAGCAGCTTTCACGCAAGGCTGCAATTCACGTCTCATCTCATCTCATCAACAAATCGAAAGGTTGGTTCAAGACGGTTGTGCTTTCTTTCACATGTCTGCCAAGGGCTCGGGCTCATGCTCTTTTTGATCAATTTTGTGAACCTTAGATGCGATCAAACCATCCTGCCAAGGGCTGCCCTCCCAGTCCACCTTTCCTTCTTTGTCCTTGCTCTGTGCGACATCCTGCAGCGGTTGAGTGTCTTACTCATTTCGATTGAGCTACCCTTGGTCTTTCAGCGCCACTCTCCCTGGATAACCAGGTCGTTGAGGCCCCGATGCCGCAATACGAGCATGAGCATGCGACGACTCCACGATGATCGCATCACGCTCATGCTCATGTTTATCTGTTGTGGAGCACGGTCGTGCTCTGCGCTTGTCTGCCCTGGCAAAGCGAGCTCGCGTGCACAGAGTCGGTGCACGCGAGTTGCTCGAGCTCGTATTCAACGAGAATACACCACCTAGTGTAGAGCATCCCGGTCTGGATAAGCAAGCTACCTGACCTGGTACAGCCTTCAAGCTGCGGCGCCACAGGACCGAACAGGTAGAATATCCTTATCCATGTCACTGTACTCGAAATGTCTCATGCCTTGCGCGCTGCCATCAGGCGACTAATATTGCTGATCCCTGGGAAATTCCCAGCCGTGTGAAGTGCCATCACAACGGCCTTTGCCCTGCCGCCAAACGCCAAACTACCTCAGCTTTGCCGGGGTTCCGCTAGCTCAAGGCACATATGCAGATGCCGCGTGCAGCTTAAAACAACCTCATAGTGACGCATCCTTCATACCCTGCATGCGAAAGAGTGGTCGCTGTGCCTACCTCAAGACTGACAAAGCTGGATGTATTACTTTTCGCTAAATATAGCTAAGCCTTAACGTTGCAGTCAAAGTCTTTACGGAGCACAGCCTCCTGTCCTTCATCGTCGATCTGAAACTCCAATACATAAGCCGTCGGCATGAAAAGTGCCGCATGAACAAGCTTAAGTACCACCCTCCAAGTCTGCTACGGTACATTGATTACAGACTTACTCGGTTGGGCATGCTCAAAACCCGAAATGTCACAGTACCGGCCATTCCATGGGATCGTCATAATCTTCAGGGCACCGTGGAGTCTTCCATCGTCTGGTTGTTCTCCACCTCTATAAACACAAAAAACTGACAACAGACCACCAAAAGACGATACCACCAGCACGCAATTCAACACTGTAGGGCAGCAGTAGCGCTTAGTAAGTTTAATACCATCGAAAGATCGCGATTGAGCAAGCGCCAAACTATTCGTGCGCGAAAGACCTTTCCATTGCTAAACTGCGGAGTGCAAGCCTCGTCCTCTGCAGCCTCACAAGTCACAAAAGCAAGCACTATCAAGAAGTATCGAGCATACCTGGTAATCACATACAGTCAATCCTACTACAGCCTCGTCAAGACATCGCTGTCTCTGTATTTACACCCTGCTGGTACTCGCTGTGTGGCTCAATGTCAGCTGCCAAGCTTCCGCACGCAGCGAACGTCCGACGCGACATAATAATGCTTTGCGAGAAGTACTGGGCGACAGAACTCTATTTCTATGCGGAATTGCAGCCATGCTTTGATCGAGACAGAACACATCGCATGAGGATAGCCTGGGCGGAGCGTGCTACTATGCCCAGGAACCTGATCTCGACGATGCTCTTGATTTTGTGATCTTGTCACTCTCGTGCGCAACTCATGTTTCGCCATCATGCCGACGGAGCAGGCAAGATCGCGAAATAGTTGCGGGGGACTGCAGCGCTCTTCGCCGCACCGTGATCATCACACACCCTCCTCATGTCCATCCTCACAACCTTCGGAAACCCACGTCCGTTTGTCGATCAACTCCACCACATCTCGGTCCACCACGCCATGAGCGACTCCAACTTATTCACCATCTGCGATCTTGTTTTATGTTTTGCACTCTCAACAACTACTAACTAAGTATGTCAATTGCAGGTTCGCCACGCGGCTTTCCCGACTTGTAATCTTGGCCCGAACTCGACTTGGCTTGGTCGGCCTCATCTGACTCCGTCTTGGCTGGTAGCATGGCATTGTTCCGCACATTGGCAAAAAGAATAGCATCGCGAGGCGAGTGGCAGTGCAGTGTATCCCATATGCCGAGTACCTTTCATGATCAGAGAAGCCAGTGTCCGGGCAATAGGCGTGTATCTTCCCTTTGCAGCTTCCTTGTGAGCTTTACAACAATCTCACCGTGGGATCCCACCGTGTGAGGAGCAGGAGACATGTCCGTATACGTAGGAACAGTGATGATCCCCGCGCTGCATCAAGTCACGTCTTTCGGTGCACTCGCTACAAACACTTGTGAAGCGTATATCGGAATTGTACTCCGAAGAACCCTGCGTCACTGGACGATGACCTTCACCGAGCTGATTATACAGACAATCCATACCTCTTATTGTCAACACATCGTCCAAGCAAAGCTAACATTTCACCGCCATAATGAGCAACCAAATCGAGCACTCCCTTAACAACATTCGCTCCGAGCTCGGCTTCCTCGCGCAATCCGCCGTGCTCTCGCCCCAGCAGTACTCATCAATTATGGCACAACTACCTGTATGCTTGCTGCGCAGCTCCTCCCTACGTTCTACGTATCTTCGACCCCTCGCTAATCAGCTGGCTCACGTGAATAGCAAGGAGGAAACCAACCTTCGCAATACGTAGATCCTCACTACAGCCAGCCTCAGTTCCAGCCGATGCAGCAACAGGTGTACCAGGCGCAACAGAACCCCAACAACCCCGCAAACTACCAACACAAGGACCACATGGGATGGGCAAAGGGCCTTGCTGGAAAGCTTGGGCAGGCGGCTGTATTTGGTACGTAGTTGTTGATATGGATTGTATGGTGGAATATGCTGATGAAATATCTAGGCGCCGGTGCGACTGCGGGGTCCGACCTGGTGAACTCCATTTTCTAGACGCTGCTATTCGAGTAGAGCTGGGCGGGAAGAAATGATGCACGTACACAGGACGCTGGGATGTAGGAAATGGAGAAGATGAGCGGGGCTTCTGGTAGCGAATCTGCTGTTATACGATGGGATATAATCTGGATAGACCGACCTGTTGGCAGTCTTGTTCACCATCATACGATCCAATGAAGGCTATGAACTGGGTTAATAAGCGTATGGTCGGCAAGCTCTTGCCTGCCTGCATGTTTGCACCCATTGCTCATCGCTTGGTGATTCGCGCGTGACCCCTTTATGAAGACCCTCGAATATTGAAACCTACACTGCTAGTCCAAATCACCATCTTTGTTCGTCCTGAACTGTTCGTCCTGAACATCAACACCACATCCCACAAAGCAGTATATCTCGTTCTCTCCACTAACTTAACAGCAACGCTCCTCTGTCTCAATCTCAAAGGTAGGCTAGTTGTGTGTACGACCCCAAGCACAAAATGATGAAACAACAGCTGGCACCAATCCTAGCAGGACAACTGTACTCGTCCATTCATGCCGACTAGCTTTGCAGGAGTACGCTCCATTGTTCTGATACGACTTCTTCAAGAAATTCTTTGCGTCTGATATCCGATTGACACTTGGCTGACGTATCGAATTCAGGTAGCGGTCAACAGCACCGACAATGGTTCTCCACAATCCGAATAACTGGCATTGGGTGAACAAGGATACATCGGCATGGGCGCGTGACTACCTAGACAAGGAGCTCATCGGAGTATCGGCTGAGGAGGGTGGCGTGACAGCACAGTTGGACAAGATATTGTCAATGGATGGAGATGTTGATGTGTCGCAAAGAAAGGGCAAAGTGATAACCCTCTTCGACATTGTCCTGAAGATTGAATATTCCGGTATGGAGACCGTATCAGTAGACACAAATAATAGCAGAATGAAACACTCATCCTTGAACCTCAACAGGCAAGACGAAAGAGGACGAGAGCGTGAGCGGCACAATCACCATACCAGAAGTTGCACATGATACCGAGGAGAATGAATTTGTCGTACGTGTGATGTTAAATATACCAGGCTTCGCGTGTGCACTGACATAAGATGGCCTAGTTCGACATTGACATCTACTCGGACGCCAGCTCGAAACAACCCGTGAAAGACCTTGTCCGCTCAAAGATCACACCCCAACTACGAAAGAAGCTTGCAACTCTCGGTCCTGCCCTGATCACAGAGCACGGAAAGGACATCCAACACGACAAGACCCAGAATCCCTCTGCTGGCTTCAAGCCCACACAAGTCTACTCCAGCTCCTCTATCAACAAGCAATCGGATAACAAAGCCTCCGCCTCTACAGCTTCATCAGCCAGCAAAGGCTCCTCCGTCAACGTCACGACAGTCACAGATAATGAAGAGTTCCGCACATCGGCTGAAGAACTCTACATCACCTTCACAGATCCTCAGCGGATTGCTGCGTTCACAAGGGCACCACCGAAAGTCTTTGAGGGGGCACATGAGGGGGCTAAGTTTGAGTTATTCGGCGGTGAGAGTTATAGTCCCGCTGACAAAGCATCACTAATAACCTGGTAGGGAATGTGAGCGGCGAGTACACAAAGTTGGACAAGCCGAAACACATCACGCAGAAATGGAGGCTCAAGCAGTGGCCGGAAGGTCACTTCTCGACATTGGGCATCACTTTTGACCAGAATGACGTCGACTCTGTGACGACAATGAGAGTGGAGTGGAAGGGTGTGCCTGTTGGGCAGGAGGAGGTGACGAAGAAGAATTGGTCCGAGTACTATGTGAGGTCGATCAAGAGTGAGTCTTCTGCCGTGAGAGTCCAAGTGGCGCATGGTTACTGATATGAGTGTGTAGCAACGTTCGGGTTCGGTTCGATCTTGTGATGAGGGCAAACTGTGGAAGTTCAGCAAGTTGCTGTGGACATGGCGGCCGGCGTAGACATAGAACAGCGCGGGCAATGGCCATTATGACAATGAAGAGATGATCAATACAGCACATTCACCGCGAGCAGCTAGCGCCCTAGATCCCTGTACCATACCCTCTGTATGTCAAGCGCGATTCGAAGCTATTCTGTGAGTCTAGTTTGGAGCATAACAAGATGGTGACGCAAGCTTCATGCTAGACATGTACATGTACAGAAGACATCTTAAGGTAACAGCTCCACGAATTTCCGCCACTGCAAGGACCACTTCCATAGACTTGTACCTTACATGTATGAGTGCTAGTCGCGCGTCTATTGCCGCACAATAGCACTGTTATCTAATATACCTTATTTCGCCCTTCGTGCCAAAAATAGCATCAATGGTGTTGAAACAGCGTGCAAGCGCTGCTTCTAGACCCCCGGTGTCGAAAACCGGATGGACGATCTACGGCGGGCTTGGTAGCTGGACTGGACAAGGCTTTGGATGTTGAAGCTCGGCTTGCGCCTTCTCTAGCTTACCTCACCCTCGTCTTACCTTGCTCTGCATCGTCTGCATCTTGCTTATTCCTAAATTCTTGACACGCCTCCAAGAAAATTGTTCTCTTGTTTCATCTGCTCGAGTATCAGGATATTCACTGTATTTCGCTGTTCAAAAGTGTCGGACGACACAGCCATTGTGGAGCTTGTCGAACGTCATCGAGGGATCGCCGCGTAAACAGTGTACAGTGACAGAGCACAGCCTCAACAACTTGGTTCCAGTGCAGGGGCAGAAGACTCGATTGACTCTGGAATGCGATAGCACGACTCTTTGACCAACAACATGTTCATGCGACCAGCTTCGACGGGAAACGGTATGACACCAGGACTCGAGAAGTCCCATCATTTCGTTCGACGGCAGCAAGGTTCATCGGGAGGTCTTTCGGGAAAAGCTGAAGCCGCCATTATAGTATGTATAGAATAATGTCTCGCCAGGATTATGCTAACAATTTCGTAGGTCGCTGTCATCCTAGGAGTCCTACTCTGCGTCGGATTACTCTCGATACTCCTCCTGCGACATCTACGGGTGCGTTATGACGAACCCAAGTATATACCTACAAAATATCTCAAGGACCAATGGCGCAACTGGCTGCCATCGTCGGAGAAAAAGAAGAGATATTCGTCCTCATTGCAGCGGCGATCCGTGACACCTGGGCAGCTGTCTGTGTCACAACTAAACCTCGCCACCGCGCAGATAGCCGTGGGCGGAGCTGGCACTGCAGGCGCTACAGTGGACAGGCATACATCTGTCAGAAGCACGATCACACTTCCATCATATACACCGGACCCGCGAGACACAGAATCTGTCATGGGTCGCGCAGGAGAAAGAGCAGGCGACACCATTATTGAATTTCCGGAGACGATCGAAGAGGAGGAAACACGGCGTGATGAAGAGATGGAGGGACTTTATCAAATCAGACAAGCTCGTCGAGACGAGCGAGATGCCAGATTGGAACGCTCTCGATTAAGACAGGAAGCAGAACGGACAGGAGATCAGGAAACACTTCGCGCGCTACGAGAAGCAGCGCAAGCAGCACGACGTGGTGAACATCTGGCGGCGCAAAGAAGTGCTGAAGACCTGATTCGTGAACATCGTTCTCGGGAACGCACGATCAGAATTCCGGAAGTCGACTATGCTGCGGTTGGAATAGCACGTCATGATGGCTCTCGTATCCGTGCTAGCTCGACTTCCTCTGACAATGCACCCTTACTGGATGAGGCTGCGAGTATGGGCAATGGTGGACGTCCTCGATCTGATACTGGCGACAGTAATCGCAGCCTGGGCACTGGAAGGAGGTTCTTTGGACATATCAGGAATATCTCACAATCTTCACTCCGACGTTTTGCAACAGCTGACAGCTCCGACGACGATGAAAGACGAAGTGACGATGACGCGACACCGAGGCCTTTGGGTTCACCAGCCGGGAACAGTACCATCGACTTCAGCGAGCCAAGCATCCCCAGAACACCTTCAGGTCGTGTAATTGATCCACCTCAATATGAGGGCAATCACTGGAACGACATTGAACTTGCAACGCCTGCACCAGCTGCCACGCGGGACATACTCAGAGAGACGCCACCATCATATCCTTGGCTACCTAATCTTGCGCCTCTTCCCACGATTGAGATAACACCCTACGATGCAACGCATAACTGAGGATGCTCGATCTTGGATGTAAAACTGCATTTCTAGCTCGGGAGGAGACGTGGACGACGATGAAGTATACATCACATACTTATGATACGATATTCGACGCTTTAATGTTGGGACAAGGGAGTATCAGGTATATCTAGGCAAGATAGGAGTATGAATGGCATGGGGCTTGTACCTTAGTACATTGTATACATATAGGTTAGCGTAAGCGGAAGCTTGGGCCATTGACGCGAAGGAACGCGCCCTTTACAAGCTTTGTGATTCTCCCTGTGCTGCGCCGTGACTCCTGCGAGAGACAATAATCCCTCAGTCTGTCTGTCTTCATCACAACCCATCTCGTGCTCTATCGGACAAATTGCATTGTAAGTCGACCTCTGCAGATCCATGCAAGGTCGATGCACGATCTACTGTAAACCCCTGGCGCTACCCCTGACCTGACCAAGCTCTAGCCAACCTCATATGCATGAACATTGGACGAAACATCAGACACTCCTTTTCGAACTATTCAGCGGGTAGCTCAAGCTCATCATAGATCATCGACCTTCAACAACTCTCCTGAACTCCTTGCAATCATAATACAGCAAACGCAGCGCAGCTAGGAGTACGGAGACCAACACTGAAGTCTAGCATTCAAGGATCGTTCAAATAAGAGTATACCAGTTTCTCATAACAGCGATATGGCAGACATCACTCAACAGCAGGAGACGAGGGCAGAGGATATCCCAGCCACCGGGGTTGAAGCGCGACCTGAGGGAGAGCCTACAGAGCACGTCACGGCAGAAGAGCGAGGAGAGGTCGAGCAAGAGACGAACGGGGCACTTGAAACAGGAGCAGGAAGTGAAGAAGAACCTGAAGTTCCTGGAGTTCAAGCCAATGGTAGCGCTACGACAGAGCAAAGTGAGGCAGCCCAAGAATCAAGGACATATACATTGCCAATCAGGAACAAGGAGAGCGAGCACACCGAGAAGACAATCTCAGCCATTGCAGAAGATCCGGCAAGCTTGGAAGCACCCGGTGTAATAGAGCAGAACAACGAAACCGTGCCAGCAGAGCACAGCACAGAAACTCCAGCTACAACAACTGAGTCTGCAGCACCAAATGGTGGTGATTCCACCTCAACTACAAGCAGTACCTCAACCCAGCCCCAAGTCAACGGCACAACCCCAGCAAAGTCCCCCCGCGTCCCAGCATACCTCCAATCCACCAGCGCGTCCGCCTCGAAATCGTCGCCAAAGCCATCGCCGTCTCGCCTTCCCTCTGCAAGAACACCACTCAGCACGTCCAAGCTCAACGCCAACCTGCGTAGTGCTTCCAACAGCAAGCCTGCAGCCGCGCAGGGCTCGCCAGCTGCAGCTGCAGGCCCAGGCAGAGCAAGATCGCCGGTTCGTACGGCACATCTGGCGCACCTCACGGCGCCGACAGCTTCGTCGGCCGCACGAAAGGATTTGGCACCGTCTGCAGCTGCTGCGAAACCGCTGGGGCGCGCCATGTCTGTGAGGTCGAAGAAACCGGTCGAGGGGTCGCACTTTTTGGCGCCGACGGCGTCTTCAGTGTCAAGGAAGGATATTCAGCCTGCTTCAGGATCGTCGTTCGGTAGGACGGCTAGTAAGCGTGAGCGTCCAGGGACTGCAGCACCATCTGCAACGCGCAAGGTCTCGAATAATTCTGCTCGCACATCACTACCCCCGGATGTCACATCAACAAAAACAACGGCAACGACACGGGTGCCTTCGTCTGGTTCACAGGGCAAGCCTGCTCCTGCGGGTAGTTTCTTGGACCGCATGACACGGCCTACGGCAGCATCGTCGAGGAAGACGCATGAGAAGGCAGATGGCGTAAAGACTCCGCCACCTGCGCCTGGAAAGACTGGGGGCTCGTTGGGTCGAGCTGCGTCTGTTAGGACGAAGGTGAACGGGGCTGTTGATGCTGCTGGGAAGAAGTTCGGAGGCTTGCGTGGGAAGTCGGGGTTGGGTGGTGCGGAGAAGAAGCGTGGACTTGAGAGTGGCGGGGAGAACGGGAATGGGAGCAAGGTACGGGAAATCTTTTAGGATTGATCGGGAGACGTTGGCTGACTAGTATAGGCTTCAGGTGTGCCACACAGTGAGGAGATCAATGGGAACAGCAACAGCGTGAAGGAGGAGGGGACCGTGGATGGTGGTGTTCCGGCAATAGGATCTGAGAGCCAAGGAGCGAATCCTGCGATCTCTGCTGATGGCGAGATCGTGTCAGAACGATGAGGAGGTGGTATGCTACTGTACTAGATCAGAAGTTCGGAAGAATCCTGGGAAGAGTTGCGTAAGGACTCCGCCCAGCCTTCTGCTCGGTGACAGTATGTCGAGAACAAGTAGTGCAAGGCTAGGTCAGGCGAGCAGGGCGAGGTCAAAGGGACGGGGCGGAGCGAGGCAGGAGGCAGATTCAGTGCGCCGGTACGACTTGTGCGGAGAGACGACTTGCTAGTAGTGGTATGCTGCAATTGGCTGTGCAATGCTACCGGACATAGAAGCATATCGTACAGTGTTGCAGCTTGACAATGAATACTGCAAACAAATATGAAACGTCCCATCTAGCTCGCGAAACACTGCCGATCAGTACTATGGGTCGTCCCGCACGGCTACAGGAAAACGCTGCGGCCACGACCTTTTCCAATCACCAGGCTCAGTAGCTTATCTTCAGCTGAAACTTCTTCTAAACACATAATATGATTGCTCAAGCTTTTCCTTAACACTCTTGGCTTTTACCGGAGGCCTTAAGATTTATCGCCAAGACGGTTAAATACGTCACTGCGGCTTCCTGCCTCAAGAAGGTCCACTTTTCGCAGCTCGCCCAATTGCAACAAAGTCGACGACGCCAGACGACAACCGCATGCGCCATCTATTCCTACGATAGCATACGCATACTGCCCGCTACCTCCTTACACCCGTTCTCTCCTGGACATACACGCCTTCAAATATGCCCTGCTCAGGCACACCCCCATCTTCACTTCGCACAGCCTTTACACCTACCTAGGCCGAGTACGACTGCGACACCTCTCCGCCCAATCTCTCGGAGCGCATTGCGGCGCATCAACACTCTGGCCTCGGGCTCGCAGTGCAGCACCACCTCCGCCAAACTGGTGACTCCTCTCCTCGCGTGCCCGCGCATTGGGCGCATCTTCCTCAGCTCCCGGCGCACAATGGCGCGGCTTCTTCCCATCCTCGTCCGCATTCTACCGCTCGTCCTGACGCTCCTCACGATACCGATATACATACTCATCTTTACCTCGAATCGACATACCTCGTCACAGCATGACCTCTTCTTCATGAAACTCAGCATCTCGACGGTTTCGCTCACGTCTTCCTTCTCCTCGGCAACGAGCTCAATGTCGAATACAGCGCTACATATCCCTACTTGGTATACCATCTCTCTATATACTTATTGCTCCGGCGGCAATTGGACGACTGCCTCCCTTCCGGGCGCCCTCGACGTCACATATCCGACATATTGCTCACCACCACAACCAGCATACTACTTCAATCCAGCTACGATACTCGGTCTCGACACTAGCATGCTCCGAGGCGACATCGAATACACAGATGCATTACAAGATTACAAAGCCAGCGCATTATGGCTGTTCATCGCATACGTTACTGCACTTACAGCATCATGCGTATCCGCGCTTCTTTACCTAATCACAATAATCATGCCCCACGACTGGCGCCCCTTCGACCTGCCTCTCAGTAAACTCATCGGCATACTCGCAAAGGGCTTCATGAGCGTGCAAGTCATCTTCACCGTCGGTGCAGCCGCAACAGCTTCCGCACTCTTCTACGCGCTTGCAGATGTCGTGGACGAGAAACTAGGACATCTTGGTGTTGTGGCGGTCGTGGGGACGAAAATGCTCGAGTTCTCCAGCACCGCCGGCTTCTTGAGCGTGTGCGCGGCGAGTGTATGGGCACTGGCCGGTTGGCTGTGCCCACGGAAAGACGAGGTCGTGTATTGGCCGGCACGGGAATTTCCGTGGGAGGACGTGTGGGTGAGCTGGGAGGAGATAGGGATTCCAATTGGGAAGAATGGACGCATTACATTGAATAAGGGCGGAGAGGTGGATGTGGAGAGTGGCAGTCAGGAAGCTGCAAAACAATTGCTAAATGAAGAGCAAGGTGAACTCGCCTCCAAGGAGCAACCACAGTCACAGCCGCATTGGGCCGTACACACTCGGCCACCGATACCCAAGACCGAACGCGTTCGCCGACGAAGCGTCGAGCAAACAAGTAAAGAATGGCTACCGAGCCACCGGCGAGCAAGGTCCATCTCCAACAACGAACGACCACCATTACCCACCTCAACCACGAAATCAGACGACCGCCGCTCACGAGCACGCACGTCGTCGATGCAGATGAAGCGCGATTCGATTTCGGAAGAATGCGTATGGATGAAACGGCCTTCATTGCCGACGACAAGGTCGGCTGAGAGGATGTTGCAAGAAAGACAGCCGGCGAGCCCGAAAGTGAGCCCGAAGGAGAGGAGCCCGGTGCCGGCGATGCTTAGGGAGGCGGTAAATACGCCGTTGAGTATACCAGAGGATGAGGCAGAACTGGAGGGTGGCCTACTGGCTGAAGTGGAAACAGATGGGGATAGGTGGGAGTGGCACGAGGAGGATATTTGGATAGAGGAGGGAAGGCGGTGACAGAGTAGGGTGTTTATTGTTAATGGTCCACAGGGTATGCCAAAAGTCATTGGTATAAGACCATCGTACAGACCAGTACAGCCAAAGGCTAGAGGAAAAGAGAAGGCGTGTGGGATTCAGAGGAGAAGTATATGCGAGCCATGTCATGACATGAACATCTTGTATATACGACACTTACTTAATACTAATACTGTCATGAATACGCCTTCGACCGTACCTTGACCTGCACGACCTGCTCTCCATTATGTCCCCTGTTTCAGAGGCATGTGTCACGTGCCGATAACACCTCGGACTTAACAACTAATCTCCTGCCTGAGCTATGACGATCCTCTGATCATGTATAGCAGCGATACATCAAGCTGCCTCAAGTCCTCTCGACTTCCTCTACTATTACACGCCATCTGGTTGCTTCACAACTGATCCACGAAGCCTCCAATTCTAGCACAGGCCCATGAGCCTCCCTCTTAACTCAGGCTGTGGCACTATACCCCATCCTCCAGCGTCACCCACACCATGATACCCACATTCAGCGGCAGTGGCAAGAAAGCACGCAATGTGAACCTCTCCGGTCGCATCAACTCGAATCCTTTCGCCAGCGCTGGTGGTAGTCCTAGTAAGGGTTTCGGCGGCCCAGCCACACAGAGCACAGTCGCGGCGGCACAGCAAGATCGGCAGGCACGGCAAAGGGAAAGAGCGAGGGTACAGGCGGCAAGTAGGATACAGAAGACGTGGCGAAGATATGCGAGGGAGAGCGAGAGGAAGAAGGGGTTGAGGAGCAGGTGGGATGAGATTGAGGCACAGAGAAAGGGTGGCGATCTGGCTATGACGGATTCGGATGAAGGTCGCACGCCGCTGCCGCTGTATGAGAGTGAAGGGATGGCTTGGGAACAGTTGAGCTTGCTGTTGGAGTTTGTGGACTTTACGCGGCATGGTGATTTAGAAAGAGTGCTGGTGTGGTGGGAAGGAGGAGGTGCGGTCGTGGTTAGAGATGATCTCCAGAGTGCAACTTTGATTGCGCTGGCGAGAGAATGTCTGGTGGCGGTGGGATCGAAGGCTACTGTGAAAGATAGGAAAGTGCAGATACTGGAAATTGTGCTGGATATCATCGGGAAGATACCGCTTGCGATGTCACATCTCTACCCGCGATATTATGGGACCCTGGCTCTTCTGGCACCGGACGCAGCTTTCCTGACAGATAGGGCTTTACTGCTGCCAATCACATTATGCGGGACCGAATCGGCATACAGTCCTTTCGCTAAGCATATTCTGATCATCCCAGACCTCCGAGAGATACTCGGAGAGGCGTTTGATCGCGTCATATCAAGCCTAAGAGCACCTGCACTTAGTGCATCATTATGTCACTGGCTGCAAAAAGATCGCTTTGCTTTTGATCATACCGCAAGGACGTCAGAGGCAGGTACAAAAGGTCGCCTGGCTCTGCTAACGCATCTGATCTACTGCTACCGCAACAATAACTCGGACCCGTCCAAGAAGGCATATGCTGCTGACTCATACTACATCTTTGTTGTCGGGAGATTACTCTCATCGCTAGTCGACGATGTACAGCTTGAGTCTGCGGCATTTTCAGATAACGAAGCAGATATTGCTGAAGCTGGCAAACTCGTTCTAGATGAGTTTCAACGTGCCCAGATACTGTCGCTTGTCGACCAGCAGAGTGTTGGAGGTATCGTAGCACAGATGGGATCTCAGCAGCATGATATGAAGAAAGATATCGAGACATCGGAGACTGATGGTAGTGGGCAAAGACTTGAGACAAGAGAGCTGGCTAGTTATGTCCTCACTCTTCTGCGCATGTTTCCACGAAGAGGTGATGATATTAGGATGTGGTTGTATCTTGGATTAGCTCAAAAATCGCAGACTGGGCAAGCCTCCCACAACTTCGACGTGATAAGCTACTTCTGGAGCGCAACGGCACAAATTCAGGTGTTCAATGAGATCTGCCAGCACCCTAACAGTGTTGTTCACTACATTCAGACCCCTTCCTCACGTTCTGGAGAAGGAAGCTCGCCAAGTATAGCAGCGAATGGAGACTCGAGGGATCAGACTGCGGCAAAGATTGAGTATGATGCGCAGTGGAGGATTATACTTATTCTGTTAGAGCTCTATACATTCGTGCTGAAGGTCATGGACGACGAGGAGTTCTTCAGCAATGATATGCAGACCTCCATGTCCGGAAGGACATCTCAAAAGAATGCTCTATCCCTGCGGGATTTACAGTCACTTACCACCTTTCTCAAGCATTTGGGATTCACTCTCTATTACAAGGCAGCAGAACTCTCTGATGTCCCCGATGAGCCTGAAAATCGTGATCTTGGCAGGCTATTCCGAGTCAACCAAGGAGAGACGGCCGATGTGAAACCAGAACGTAGCAATAAGCCTACCACACGCTATATAGCCGGCGTACCAGGCATGACACTCGACTATGTCAAAGGTCTTGTTACAGGACTACTACGAGCAATATATGAACGCGACTCACGACGACCTTTCCTGCCAACAGGACATTGGTTGATGACTTCACAATTCGATATGACCCATTTCATCGACGCAGTGGTTGAGGAAGAAGAGCGACGGCACAAGGTGCAAGTTGCAGATGATGAAGACAAAAGTGACGATTCAGATGAAGAAATGGAGGCACCAACAAGAAGTCTCATTGGCACATCACACGCACAACGAACTCGGCGACTGGAGCAACTGCAACGACAGCAGCGAAAGGCATCTCGAGGACGATACTTGCAGGCTGTGGCCCCGCGGCTGGAGATTCTGCAGAACATGCCATTCATCATTCCTTTCAAGACACGAGTCCTGATCTTTCGTCGATTCATCTACATGGATCAGCTCAAAAGTCGAGGTGCGACTGAAGCAGACTTCATGAACATGCTGAATCCAGGATCGGGTCGACATCAGGCTCAAATTCGACGAGAACACGAGTTTGAGGATGCTTACGAGCAGTTCTATAGTCTTGGGTCGGCGTTGAAACAACCAATCAGTATCACATTCGTAGACAGATTCGACGCCCCAGAGGCTGGTATCGATGGAGGTGGAGTGACGAAGGAGTTCCTCACCACTGTGACTGGTCAGGCGTTCAAGCCGAATAATGACAGCATCAACATGTTCTCCGAGAACGACCAGCACCTGATGTTCCCGAACCCTTCTGCATTGGATGAGCAGAAAGAGCTACTGCGCGAAGCTGGCCTCAAGCCAGGGGATGAGGAGTGGACTATTGCAGTACAAGACCTGCTACAAAAGTACGAGTTCCTTGGGCGAATTATCGGGAAGTGCTTGTATGAGAACATTTTGGTGGATGTAGGATTCGCTGGTTTCTTTTTACTGAAATGGGCCTTGACTGGTGGTGCGGGGCAGGCACCCAAGGAGAGTGGATATCGTGCGAGTTTGAACGACCTGCGAGACTTTGATGAAGGTCTCTATCAAGGATTGGTGAGTCGCGAGTGCCTGCGTTGTATTCCCCGGCACGGAACTAATAACTCTTTAGCTCAAGCTCAAGAACTATCCTGGCGATGTGTCCGACTTTGGTTTAACTTTCACCGTAACAGACACCATCTCCCTCCCGCACGCCAGCTCCTCCCACTTGCGCCACCCCTCCTCCCCACGCACCAAAACCATCGACCGCGACCTCCAACACAACGGCTCCAACATCCCAGTCACAAACGCGAACCGCCTCGTCTACATATCCTACATGGCCCGCCACCGCCTAACCTCCCAACCCTTCACAGTCACCTCTGCCTTCCTCCGCGGCCTCTCCGCCATCATATCGCCAACCTGGCTCCGCATGTTCAATCAACTCGAACTGCAGACCCTCGTCGGCGGCACCTCGACCGCAGGGATCTCGATTCCAGACCTCCGCGCCAACACAATCTACGGCGGCGTCTACGTCATCGGCGACGACCAGCTGGAACATCCCTCCGTGCAGCTGTTCTGGGACGTGATGACCGAGCTGGGTGAGGAGGATCGGGGCAAAGTGCTGAAATTCGTGACGAGCACGCCGCGGGCGCCGCTGTTGGGGTTTGGAAGCTTGAGTCCGAGATTCAGTATTAGGGATGCCGGAAACGATGAGAGTAGGTTGCCGAGTACGAGTACGTGTGTCAATTTGTTGAAACTGCCGAGGTATACGGGGAAGGGGAGACTGAGGGAGAAGTTGATGGTCGCGGTGAATTCGGGTGCCGGGTTTGATCTGAGTTAGATCGATTAGAAATGGGAGAGGTGAAGGTGAAGAGTGTATTGGCGGGCTCTTGGACCTTGGGGAGCACACCTTGCATCGTGGATCGGGCATCGAGAGGTGATACAGAGCATACAAGCGAAGGCGTTTAGCGAAGGCGTTTAGCGAAGGCGTTTAGCGAAGGCATCAGGGAGAGGCATGTGGATGGTGCTGCTGGATATGAATATATGAATGCATGATATACGAGCCGGATATGTTTCTGCACGAATCTTGCACAATGGTACTCGCGCGCACAGGCTCCCTGGTCTTCCACGGGCAGGAAGCGTCACACGTGTGACTGGCAATAGTTAATGGCTAAACATTGGATATGAGCAACACGATACTGCATGTTTCCTCTCAATTCAGTGGTGATCAACTCTCCCTCTCTTCTATTGACGAGCCCCGGGTCTCGACCCTTTCCCAGGGCACGCTTTGGGTCAGACGGGATTTCCAACCTTTGTAGTAGCGGCAGAAGTACAGGAACTCCAGGATGATCCGAGCGACGCGCGTGTATTGCTAACCCTTCTTGGTAATATCGCATTTCGCGTCGCCTCGTCCTGTCCACGAGCAGTCATTCCTTGTCGTCCAGTCAATCAATACTCATTCGCAACCCGCTCCACCGCCCTTGCCTTCAGTCATCAGGCCCTCCAGCCCGCGCTATGTAGCCTATGTTTCACCTGAATCCCGCACACCCTCACCCATTCCCGCAACTTCGGTGATCGTATACCCCCGGGGGCATCGATCTAAACATCTCCACCACGAGCTCAGGCTCCTACACTCGATCACCAGCAAGTCCGTCCAGCAGGCGCTGCATGATCGCAATGAGTCTTGGCTCGTGAGGCTGAGCTTGTGCCAGAATGCGCTCCGCATCGGCGCGCATCTTGTTGGCGATCCTGGCAGAGTGCGCGCTGTGCGGGCGGATTGCGACATGGGCACGTTCAACACGTATCCTGCGTCTGCGGTGAAGTCGCGGCGTAGCTTGCGAAAGTGGAGAGTGAGAGCGGTTGGCGTGGAGGTGGTGGTGACGTAGGCTGGCTGAGTTGGTGTGGTGCTGCGGCGTCTGTGATGTGTCATCTGTGAGATGCCATCAGTCAGAATTAGGGCTATGAAGCCATTGCGTGACTTCTGTCAAGCTTACCGCTGGGAGACGCGCGATGCGCTCGCCAGTAAGTGTGGTAACAGACTGGTCAACCTCAGACTCGGGCATCGGAAAGCAGGCGAGCCTGTAGGTGTTTGCGTTGTGATTGATCAGTTGTCCGAGAGCTCCGATATTGGTATCAATCTCTGCAGGAGAGAGTGTTGGAGGGTCTGATTCGATGAACTTGGCTACACATTCGGCGATGAAAGATAGGTAGGCTGCACTGTGGCGCGCGTCTTTGAAGCCGTCAGTCCTAGGGTCGATGTAGGATGGGGGTCAAGCGCCATGATATCAAGGGATGGAAATGGGTGTGGGAGAGGTGGTGAGATAGAGAGATGGAAATTTGCCGTAAGCAGTGCACGTCGGGAGGTGGTAAGGCCGGTTGAGGTTTCTCTAGGGTGAAGGGAGAGCTGAAGAACTATGCAAGAGCGATACGATGCGGGCAGAGAAGAGTGAATCGATGTATAGTCAGGATGATGCGAGTGACGTTGAGAACAGCTCTTACTTGACGCGCAATGATCAGAGTCACAAGCGTGGGCAAGAGCAGGAGGTGAGATGACAGCGTGAAAGCGAAAGCAGTAAATGGTAATGATACAGCACAAAAGATGCAAACTGTGGTCGCTTGACCAATCCGGCAATAGCTGCAGGAATTGAATTGGACACGATTTTGAGCTGAGTAACGTGAAACAAGCAAACAGATCTGAAACCGAGGAGGCGGGAGAGTGTCCGTACAATATCAGACTTTGCTGCGGAGAGGTGGATCTTGTTGAACGTTTCAGGGTTCATGTCGTGCCCCGACTTGGCCAGTGATGATGATGATGATGATGATAGGGGTCCTTCATGCGATCACGTTGTGGTTGATGTAGTCGTCGGGTGAAGGCGAACAGGAACAGAGGTCTCACCAAGTTGGCAACCTGCTTCGACGCACCTCCTGAGATGAGGCATCTTCCCGTCGAGCACCATGCACTCATACGTCGAGAGGACAACGGCATAAAGTGTCGATGGTACATTATTTCAGTGACCTGACTCTAGATATATGTACATGAAATCTGTCAACATAGCCAAAAGTTTCTGTGGCATACGAGGGAGAGGTGCCGGTCCAGCCAGCTTTTCCCTCGACCAGCCTCGTCCACTACAAGCCCTTGTCGTCTTGCCAAAAGACTTGTCCTACTCGTCCCAGGTGCGATCTGGGGCATTACCGCTAGACGCTGAGCGTATAGTTGAGCAGGGCCTCGAAGTTGGGCACGCCCCAGCCGGTGGCGGGATCCCATCCGACGGTGGCTATTATTCAAGTCAGCAAGCTATTCAACGACGAGAACACGTCCAAGACTGACCATTCCAGGTGGCGAATGGAATGATTCCGGCGCCAATCACTGGATGAGAAGTTAGCTGGTGTTCAGATGAAGCTGTCTTGCCAAGTCCGAGAGCCAAAAGCCAGTTTTGCGAGTTGAACGTACCATTCGCACCAGTTTGCGTGTCCTGTCCATTACACCCAACGGACTGCCCCTTCGTAATATCCGTCATAACAGTGTATCCACTATTATACAACAAAGGGTTAAAGAACCCAATCGCGCTCTTCCCAGCCTTCAGCCTGGCCGCATTCAGCAGTCCAATAATCCCAGCCCACACGGGACTCGCCGCAGACGTGCCACCATTCCTCTCAAGCTGGGCGTCGTAGAAGCCATAGTAGAAGGGCGAGACACTCATAGCAGAAACATCAGGGAATCCACGACCGGAGAAGTTTGCGAATTGGGAGAGGTAGACTGCAGTTTCGGGCTTGACGTGCTTGTTGATGTAGGTGTTGACGGCGGTTTGTTGGTACGAGGGACGCGGGAAGTAGTCGCTGAAGCCGCCGGAGGAGCCGACCCAGGCGATTTCGGGAATGTTCTGAGTGCCGCCGACGGCGGTAATGTAAGGGCAGGTGCCGGGAATTGGGGCGTGAACTGGAGATGCTGTCAGTCGATTGAGGTTTCGAGAGAGGCTGGACGGGGACAGTGCTTACTCTTGGCAGCTTCTTACCAGTGTTGGCACGGCAGGTTGCACCAACACCAGTATCTCCGCTTGACTCGAGGATGGTGATACCACGGAGACCCATCATGCCGATGAGATTGCAGACCCGGGTGGCGTAGTTGCGGGGGACGGTCTCCTCGTCGTCACCGTACGAGTTGGTGATGCTAGAAGACGAGTCAGCACATCATTATCAAGTCGTCGTTCAAACGTACACCTGAGGCAACTGCTCATTAGTTTGCGCAAGCAAATAGTTGTAATACTGCAAGTACGGCTCGTTGGTATCAGTTGGGTTATTGATATCTGGCAGCGCAGGAGCATTGCCACCGGTGATGTACTCGATCAATGGGATACCATGAGCAACACCAACGATATTCTGAGCATCAAGGTTGGCCTCGCCAATCTGGGCAGTAGCCTCGTCCTGGTCATTGACACCTCCAGCAATGGTCTGCACGGAGAACGTCTGATTTTTGAAACCGTACTTCTGCTCGAACAGGAGCAAGTCAGATTCCTGGGAGCTCTGGTTGAGAAACGATCCGAAGCCAATCAGGGCACCAGCCTTGAGGTCCGGCTTGTAGTTGGCGGGGATATTGTAGAGTTGGCGCACACAAGCCGGTGTCAAGCCGACTGTGCACGACGGGTCAACAGCATTCTGACGCTTGCTGACGGCGTTGTCGACGGTGCGCGAACCGATCACACCGTGAGCCTTGGTGTTGCCAAAGTACGTCGTTGGGTGGACGAAGTCAATGTATGGGCTGACAGCTTGGCCCACGCTGTACTGTGTGGTACGGAGAGCCTGTATACCGTTGTTCTCGTAGTAGCTGAATGTGGTGTTCAGCAGAATCTGAGCTTGTCCGATCGTAGTCACAAAGTGTACGCTGGCTCCAGCACCAGTTCCCATGACGGAACCTGTGATGTTGCCGGCGGCCAACCAGCCAACAGTCGCTTGCACGGCTTCGTCTGAAGGCTGGACGAGCTGGGATACCTGGTCGCCAGACCAATGTTGGCCATAAGCGGCATTTCCAGGTGTGGAAACGGCATATAATTGCTCGACCATCTGGTCAAGGTTGCTGAGGGTCAGGGCAACCTCGAGATGGATCGAGTCAGACGTGTCTGCCGAAGCAACGTACGACCATCCTAACGGCGGAGAACCGAGGGTTTCGTGGGGGACAAGGGCGACGGAGGCGATGGCTGGAACGGCCAGCAGAAGACTGGCAAGGAATGGTGCCAAAGGAGTGCCGGGGTTGGACAACATACCTGCGAGCTTTATGTAGTGGCCTTGAGCGCGGAGAAGATGCAATGTTTCACAGAGGATCGTGGCAGGGCGTGGCACTAGACTTATACAGCTCAGATCACGCTCATCCCTCCGCGCAGAATCATTCACTCCACCGAGATTGTGGCACATACCAGCATTTCGAAAAGTCCTGGGGAAGTGTGCCGTTCCTGAGCTTTGACTCGACTGAATCGTGATGGACAGCTGACCTCTCACAACCTCACCCACAATCGTACACTCCCGTCACTCCCTCCACTCGATGTCACATAAAGGCACGATCAGCACATTTCTTGCAGGCTTTGACTAAGGATTTGCAGGAACAGCCGCTTATGCGGGTCAAGCTGCCTGATCAGGCACATTTCAAGCTGGGGAATGATTTCTTTTCGGAGTCCAATAATGATGTGCAGAGAAGATAAGAACGAGCTAGACACGAAGAGGAAGGTGTAGTGAGAGAATGACTAAAGTGGTGGCGTGCTTTGGTGCCGAAGATCGAGGGGTGGAAGCTTGAGAAAGCTTATCAATCTTCTACCGGCCAAACTGTCTGCCATTGGATCTTGTGCCGAGGTTGTTTGGACATCTTGTCAAGATGAAAGCTGTGTAAGTACACGAGTGGCCTTATCTGGGATCTCGAGCACCCTCAATCCTTCGTTGTAATCACAAAACTGAGTCAGTCTGTGCTACAGTCGTGTATTGCAGGACCGATGCTACAATCGTGACTTTAGATCTGAGCGTCGGCGAGTTCAAGATTACGAAGCGTGATTGTAGCACAAGGTTCATAAGTCATAACATATGTCTACTATATCGTGATCAGTCACCCCTTCTTTCTCATCCTGCCCCTTCATCTGCCCTCCATCTCCCTCGTTCACTGTTCCCATCAAAGCTTAGTCGTTGGACCCAGTGGCATTTTTACGCTCTAGCTGCGCTCAACCTCCGCTTCTGGTCCGCAGCCACAATGATGTCCTCGCCCGTGATGGCTGCATCGATCATCGACTCACGTGCCGGAAAGAAGGTCATGAGCCCATAGTAGAAGATGCCAGCGGCGAAGAAAGAGTAGATGTAGCCGATAGCAAAACTGCAGGTGGTATTAGCTTGATCATGGGACGGTGTGAGGTTCGAAAAGTGCGGAAGGTTGGGAGGGTGTGGTGGTGAAGAGCTTACAGGTGCTGGCCGCCCTGAGACACAGGGATGGTGGACTGAATGTTCTGGATAAAGCCAGGAAGTGGTGGTGCGAAGCCGATGATAAGGGCGGCAACAGCGCGCCAGTTAGTGCCGTATTTGCCGTAACGATAGATGCCTTGAAAGTTGTAGAAGTCAGGTACGCTGACACGACCACGGCGGATGATGTAATAATCTGTGATCAAGATCGCGGTCATTGGACCAAGGAAGATAGTATAACCTCCCAAGAAAGAAATGAACTTCTGAGCTGAAGCGAGGATCTTCCACGGCACAAATGCCCAGCTGCCAATCACTGCAGCCAACAGCTGACCACGGCGGATGTTGATGTACTTCGGGCAGAAGGATACAAGGTCATTGGCAGCACTGATCGAGTTGGCAGAGATGTTGATACCCAGTGTGACAATGAGCAGGCCAATGGCACCGAAAGCCGCAGCTGCACGGCCTCCATGAGAGCCTGATTCTGCCCAATTTCCAACGACGACGATGGGGTTCCAGATGATGTCTTGACCCGGGTAGGCGGTCTGCGAGGCTGCTGCAGTGAAGATACCGAGAAGGCCGACGATGGTGAAGATGCAAGGAATGACTACAACCTGGACGTTCTGCGAGTTTGGTGTCTTGGAATATCTCGCAAAGTCCGCAATGTTTAAGCCGAGGGTGGCGTAGTTACCTAGCTGTCCGTTCAGATCTGATGGGAAGTAATGGTCAGCAAGATCCTGTTTTACTCATTGAAAGCATAGCATACTTGCAAAAAAAGCCCAGGCAAGTGCCGAGCCGTAGATGTGAGGCTGTCCAACTCCAGTAATGACAGTGCTGTTAGCCACAGTTCCACCAGCCTTAGCCAAAGTCGATCCAAAAACCGCAAGAAAGATCATTGGGGCTATTACAGCCTAGCAGCTTGATTAGCACGAGATGTTAATCTTTCTTTATATTTTTCCCCCTTACCTTCATTGCGAAGAAATATTGGATTCGATGGTAGGGAATGCAGAGGAAGGGCAATTGTAGGAGGAAGTAAATGAAAAAGCCAATCATGCCTCCAGTCGTAATTCCCTCGTCGGCAGAAAAGTGGTTGGGAATGTTTTTGTAGCTGGGCCAGATAGCGCTAAACAGGACGACCATGCACTGCCCACCAGTAGTCGTTTGAACACCAAGCCACACTGTCGCGAGAACACAGCGAGAAACGACCACGAAGTAGGAGAAGTAGTAGCCGAATGGCATCCTGGCGAGAACGGGGAATGGCGTGTGAAGCTATGCTGCTCAGCTGTCGATCGTCCTGGTAGCTCAAGACTGTTTGAAGTACTCACGGTAGCACCAATCCTGCCATTGACCGTGATGACAATTGCCATGAGCGTATTTCCAAGGACGCATGCACCAATAGCCTCTTTCCAACTCAGCCCAACAGCAATCATAGATGAAGCAGTTTCCCAATTCGAGACCGCCCAAGCGTCTGCCATCCAATACGAGACGTATGCCAACCAACTCCAAGTTCTGCGCGAAGGTTAGAGGTAGCAACATCCCAATTTTGCAGTGCCAAGCATCCACCATCTTGAGATGAACTTACCTGCGGCTCGGTGGCGTTGGGTCGAAGTCGGCGTTCGACGCATTGGGTGTTGCTGCGAAACTAGAGCGCTCTTGGTCCACAGCCAAGCTGAAACCCCAGCGACTCTTGGGCTTAGACACCGTACCAAACTCCGCTGGTTCGGACGAAGAGGAAGCACTAGTGAAGCCAGGCTTCTCATCTGATGACAGGAAACCATCGGGCTTGTAGTCATAAGAAGAACTAGCCATAATGCTGAAGACTCTGTGGCGAAGAGATCACAGGTATATGGCAAAGTGCTGAAAATATCACAGGAATATGGCAAAAAGCCAAGCGAAAAGCAGGGGGCGACGACATGATATACGATTGAGCTATCTCGTGTATAGGTAGGATATTTTTCTTATCATGCTGTATGATGCAGCGGACCGGGTGAGTGGTGGTGAGGTCGTGCCGTCGTGGAACTTGCCGATCCCCTTTTCGTCCGGTTCCACGCCGATTGGTCTGAAACACGCCTTATCATTTTGCGGGCGCACGGACTTGTATCCTATCTCTGCGCTTGCATCCGACCTTACCCTCGTCAGATATGCCTACAAATGCTACAACGCCAAGGCCGGAGCCGTGCGACTTAAGCAGTAGAGGGAGGATAGGCGGACGACTAGGCTTCTGACAGACACACATCAATGACATGGCATTTCATACGGCTCCGAGGAGATTCTTCACGGCACTCACCCCGAGTGATTTCTGGAGTTCGGCTGGCCTTCATGCTTCTATTCCTCCTATGCTGCTGTCCCATTTTCCAAGACATCACCACCAAGCAGCGGTCCATAGATTCACTCGTGGAGAGTGCCGCGCAGAGTCTGCTCAAACTCAAATTATAGTACTGTATCTCCAACCCGAATTCGTGCTCCACAGGTCATATCCTTGACTAGCTGGTAACAACAGAACCGATCATGACGGAATATACTACAGTTTCTTCCAAAGCGCGGGACCTAGTGAAGATCTCTGCACAGGTCTCTGACGCGCAGTCCGCCGCGCACCAGTATTCGACCGCATATACCTCTCCAATCTAGCCTGGATCCTCGTCTCAGTTATGAGCAAGCCAATCACTACAGACATCCATAAATCCCTAATTATGGCCTCACCACGGGTGAGACCGGACTTATTGAGACGGTGAGGAATTTCTTCCGATGTAAGCGCTTGACATTGTTGGAGCGTGCAAAGGATCGCGCCTCGATAGACTCCATCATTCCTTCTTTCTGTGGACTCTCCGACATATAGTTCCTCACAAGGACCACAAACAATCGTCGTGCAAACCACCAGCAGTTGTACGTTGTCAGTGTAGCTTCCTTGTCAGCAGCCTTTGAGAGGAGTCTTGCAGCCAGCGCGAGGTAGAGAACTATAACAGTACGAACAGATGATCGTAACGACTTCTTGAACCCTTCGCGAGTTTTGAGCGGTTACTGTATGCTTCATGTAGTGAAGGTATCACCGTACTGGACACTCTACTTGAATCAATAAAGCATTCCTTGTGAGGCGTAACCGGAAATCATGCACACAATGATGAGAAGTTCGGCAAAGACTACTTCTCATCGTTGGTGATCTCGAGGATGACCTCGATCTAGAAGCTATCAAAAGGATGCACAACAGGAAATTCTTCGCAAGACAGCTGAGAGATGAAAAGAGCTGAAAACAGGGTGGCGACCGAGTGGAGCCGGGTATTCTAGGAAAGACTGGTTATATTGCAATACCTCAAAAGCCCAACCTCGGCAGTAGCAGCGAAGCATGCTGACAACCACGTATTCGTTCGCGCTTCACCTCCTCACTATGTGACCATATCAATTTGCGAGCATGGCCAACGCCACTGGCAGTAAGACCCGCCGCCTTGGGAAGAATATCCAGGTCATCATGGCGGAGAACATGAAGCTGGACGTGATCGAGCCAAGCACTGCCCCTCATCGTCATACTAAACTGAATGGGCTGAACTACAGTAAGCCTGCCGAATGAGGTTGCTTCATACTGCTCTAGTATTGTGAGCATAGCTAGCAAAAGTCTGCGTGACTGATGTGCCAATGTGGTGCTCAGACTACCTCTACTTTGAGCCCGAAGGAGGCAAATGGCGAGGTAGTATCTTCTTAGTACGCGGAATTCACCATCATGCCTTCGACAGGCAATGACTCACCAACCCTTCACAGTTTCATGGCTGGCCCGACTTGTCCATAGCCTGGCGCTACCAGATCCCTGTGTTTCTGAAGCTAGGTTTGCGAGTAATATGTCCTGATCTGCCAGGTGTGTACCATATCAGTTCGAGGATAAACCCCTTCGCAAGAGTGTCTACGACACTCTCCCAGGAACAGTTTCAGGTTGCGCGTCGGTGACTGCATGTGAATTGATGACCAATCGCTGAGGTGTTCCTGGCTTGTTACAGGTTTTGGCCGCACCGAAGTGCCAAAGGACATCACTGGCTACAGCTACAAGTCTATCTCTGTTGCCATGAAAGAGCTCGCTGTCCAGCTTGGAGAGACTCGAATCATACTGGGGTAGGTGTCGAAGCTTTCAGCAGTTCTTACAACACCCGCCTGCATCTTTCACATCCGCCTTGACATCAGGTCAGGAGACACGCTAATCTCATATCACCACACAGCGGGCACGACTGGGGTGCTGCCCTTGTCTATCGTATCGCCTTATGGCAGCCCCTGCTAGTCTCCCACATCTTTTGCGTCTGTGTCCCGTACACACCGCCGAAGTCAACATACACTTCCGTCGAAGAGCTGGCCGCACGCCTTCCTTCCTATACATACATGCTCCAGAACGCGTCTGGCGAGGTCGAGCGTGCTATCGCGACACCGGTGCAGATCAGGCAGTTTCTTAGTGGGTAAGTGGTGTGTTTGTGTGTCCTCTCATGGCAATACAATACTCGCTGCCTCATTCCGGTACTCTTCCAAGGCAGATTCATGGCTGTTCGTTCTGAAATTGTTCATGCTACGGCACCAAAGTACTTCGTGTGCCCGTAGCTGACCTCACACTTCCGTGACATAGCATGTTTGGCGGCCGCGGCCCACAGCGCGAAAACATCTTCGTGCCTGACAAGGGCTTCATGCTCGAGCATCTCGACAAGATGGGTCCGCCGCCTCTGCTGACGTCGAACGAACTTGATTACTACGTTAACGAGTACAGCTGCAATGGACTTGGTCCTGCCTGTACGTATCTTTTGCTCTGAGCAATTGCCAACTCCCGTCGCAGATGCTATAACAGGATCAGCTAACGCCCACTCTCCCCATCCAAGGCACATGGTATCGCACCTCACATACCAACCACCTCGACGACCAAGCCCTTCTGCCGATCTCCGCTCCATCTCTCCACATCCCCACCCTCATGATCACCGCGACTTACGACGATGCCGTCAAACCCGCGTATGCGGCTCGCATGCACCGAGATGTGGAGTTTCTGACGATGCGGGAAGTGCCGGCGGGGCATTGGGCGCTGTGGGAAGCAGCGGGTGAGGTGAACGCGCTGATTAAGGAGTGGGTTGAGGAAGTAGTGTTTGGTAGCGCGAAAGTGTTGGCAGAGGCTGGACAGGCGGCCACGGAGAAAGATGGGGACAAGTCGAAGCTTTAAGTAGCATGAATTGTGAAGCACAAGGGTTGCCTAGGTGGGTGACTGGAGGCAGGGAGTGCTTTCCTTATCGTTACCTCTGGCATGTTTGTGATGATGCTGAAGGAAACCTCACGCGGACTGCTTACACCGATCTTATCATCCTGAGCAGGTCGGTACCACGGCACTCCCCAATCATTCTCTATTGATTCCAATAAAGTATTTCATGGCGTTAGCAAGAGGCAGATCTGAGTACTCTAGTCCTCGGTCTTCTAGACATAAAGCATAACATCAACGGCACTCTCCGCGAATGGTTCTAGAATCAGATTGTTCGGTCAGACTGCCGTAGGACAAACTTTGCCAGCTCGGGAACAAGCTAGGGCGGTTGTGGGTATGATAGTGATCAAGCTTTAATGCTTGCTATGGTGCACTGCGAGTCAATGGCACATTTTCTCCTGTATCATGAAGATCCTTCTGTTTGTCCATGTTGACCTTATCAAGCATCAGATATATACCTACCAGCTCGTCAACCCGCGCGTCCTATCATAACCACCCCGTAATTGCGACTCCGGTTTCACAACTTTCCCTTGCAGCACAGTATACTTGACAATATTCTCACAGTCCTCCGGCCTCACCCGCCCCAGCCATATCCCCTGCGCCGCCTGCCCTTCAAGCGTCGTCTCCCCTTGCGCTGCTGAGCTCCCGCTCCGCCGGAAAACCATCACATTTGCAGCATACTTGTGTCCACCAACATGCGAGATAAAGTAGATTCCGCACCCTCCAGGCCGCTCATCGTGCAGATCGCGGTAGAGCCCGAGTGGCCGCAGGTGACGCTCTAGCTCGCGGCGTAGCAGCGGCGCGGATTGGCCGCAGCGGGCATCTCGTGTTTTTTGAGAACATAGGAGGATGAGGTAGGAGTGTGGGCATGGCTTGGCAGAGAGTGAAGAGTGAGGAGTTGGTAGGATTGGAGCGATAGCTGGGACGAGGGAGACTGCGGTGTCTGAAAGGGTGGCTGCTGCGTCTGAGATGGTGGTGGCTGCATCAGAAAGAGTAGCGGCAATTGCGGATGTTGGTGCTGGAGGTAGTGGTGTTGTGTTTGTGGGGGCGTTGTTGACGTGATTGGCGATCAGCTCGGGGACGAGAGCTGGGGTGACGCCGTCGATGAGCTGCCATGCTGGAAGCAGGAGCACGGTGGTCGCGGTAGAGTGGTGATCTCCGTCGTGTGGAATAGGCATGTCGGATGCGGACAGCATAAGGTGCTAAAAGCGAGATTGAGTTAGCCGAATGATCCCATTATCTGAACGCAGGACTCAAGCAACAGCAAGATCAACGCTGGGAACGACCTTGTGCTTGCTTGTCACATCCGCCACTTTGTAACGCAGTCTGTTCAGGAAGCCCGAACTAGGTTGACGCACTCCATTACACGGTTTCACATCTGCTTTGCCTATTGCCTCCATAACCGATCCGACCTCGTCTGTGACATCTCGGACCCAGTCTGTCTTGCCTGTCGCAACCACTAGATGTGTGTCCCAGCCTCCGACATGTCCGTAGATCTGATCTTCTTCTTCGATGCTCCAACTCTTTGGGTATTTGATCGTGCAGGAATCGCAATCGTGGAGGCAGTCCTCGCCGTCAACGGCCGGATCTGTTGGAGTGAAGAGCGCTGCTGGTGTGTCTACTTTAGTGAAGGTTGGGTCTGTGGAAGGATCGAACTCTCGAGGAGGATTTAACGTGGTGGGCACCTGTGTCGCGGAGAATCGTTGAACTATTGAACCGAGGAAGCCGACTGGCTTGGCTGATCGTGTTGTCGCCATCTTTGGGTCCTGGGGCCAACCTAGTAGGCCTTGATCTGGACTCTGAGGGAATGAGTAGGAAGCGAGACGACAGTGGGCATATATGTTGTAGTAAACAAGGTCGCTCTTATCAAAACGATCTCGGG
>Ga0058698_10000235_pt1 | contig 33368 bp, 27 predicted proteins | sample AgamicAsSfe_FD_67288 | JGI IMG/M metagenome (GOLD analysis project Ga0058698, IMG submission 67288) | Agave microbial communities from Guanajuato, Mexico - As.Sf.e | ecosystem: Host-associated > Plants > Phyllosphere > Phylloplane/Leaf | place: Guanajuato, Mexico | collected 2012-05-30
CCCGCGCCAACCCTCCATCAAACTCCGATGGGACGAACACGCCATCACGATCCGATAGACAACGAACTTAGATGCGAGCCGAGAAAGTTACAGCTGCTGTGATTACAGTTTCATTCGCGAATGTTATGCTGTAGATGGCGAATCCGCAAAACAAAATCGGCCTGTCGAGACCAGCTCGCAGGTTCGGCATCATCAATATCAGAGTGCTCTTTCCTTCTTCAGCACGACCAGCGACGTGACCTCCTTTTAGCACTCATTGGGACCAACATAGTGTGACCCTCGGACTTCTTGCGACTTTTCTCTTCCTCTTCTCCTCTCATCCTCATCTCCCAGTCTACTGGATCTCAAATACTTCATCGCTCCATTGCTTCGTGCTTTGCTGTTTACCACTCTTCGCGCTCTTTGCTTGCCTCGCTCACTCAAGCTACACTACTTGCTGCTCTTGCCCACTCAAGCAATCCCAATCAATCTTCACTCGCCAATCATGGTCTCTTCTTACCAAGCACTAATGGTCTCCTGCATGACTGCCTTGCTTGCTATGGGCACTGCCGCCCCTTACACAAGTACTCTTCATCATGGAGGAATCCTCTCGTTCCTAAACTGATCAGACATCTAGTCAGTCAGACATATGCCGGACAGTCGCTCCTCGAGGGATTCTCCTTCTTCACTGCTCCGGATCCCTCAGGTATATTCTTGCTCACCAATCAACAACAATAGCTGACTGTGATCTAAAGGTGGCTGGGTGACCTATGTTGACGAGGCTACTGCTCTTAACAATAAGTATCTCGTGGTCAGCTCGGGCGTCGTGTACATTGGCGTGGATACGACCTCTGTCCTCTCGCCTAGTGGTCCGGGTCGTCAAGCGGTCAGACTAGTCTCGAACGACGTCTTCAACCACGGTCTCATCGTTGGCGACTTTGAACACATGCGTGAGTACGCATAGCATTCATCTCTTTGGACAAGCTGACTTTCATCATAGCTGGTGGCATTTGTGGAACTTGGCCAGCTTTGTGAGAGGTGCTGCGAACTGTCATGATCCCGCAATGCTAATACATTCTAGCTGGATGGTTGGACCAAATTGGCCCAGGTTTGTGTTCCATTCGCCAGTTTCTGCATCATCTCAGACTGACATGCAATAGTGGCGGAGAGATTGACATTGTCGAAGGAGTAAACACAAACACGTACAATACCATGACTGGCCACACTAGCAGCAACTGCACCATCAATCCTCAAAACATCTGGGCGACACTGCTGCGGAACGATTGCAATGCTGGTGACGGTGCAGCAGATCCGGATCTTGGCTGCTCGATGCAAGGTATCAACAGCAACAGCTTCGGGACCAACTTCAATGCTATCGGCGGCGGAGTATGGGCAGTGGAGTGGGATTCGAGTTGGATTTCGATCTGGTTCTTTCAGAGGGGCAACGTTCCTGCTAACCTCAACTCTGCTTCACCTGATCCATCCACTTGGGTCAAGCCGAGTGCCATGTGTGTTGTGGTCCATACTTGTCCACTGGATAGCTGTGCTAATGATATACAGGATCCCGAGTGTCAATTGCAACATCGACGAGCACTTCTACGACATGTAAGTTCTGAGCTGGTCGCCCAGTAGCTTTTCAAGCTTCTCAAGCTGATATCTTCCAGGAACATTGTCCTCAATACCGATTTCGCTGGTGGCTGGGCTGATTCGACCTGGACAAGTTCTGGTTGCTCTGCTCACGCAGACAGTGCAGTCGACTTCGTCGCTCGCAATCCCGCAGCAATGTCCAATGCTTACTGGGCTGGTATGTTCTCGAACCAATGATGAGCTAGTCATTCAACGCTGACCTTTCCGCAGTCAATTCCATCAAGACCTATGTGCTTCAGAACGCAGCAGAGGCTGTGAATGAGCAGTTCATCGCAAGACCAAGCTCAACAACGACTATGATGCCACTTGCGGCCATCTCACCGGCTGCTGTCGGGCTTGCAGGACTTGCTCTTGGCGGCTTTCATTCAACAATCATGGTCAATGGATCTGTGACCGTCACTGGTAAGACAATCGTTCAGTCATCTTGAAGTCTGCTAACATTTTCTAGCCATCTCAACTGCTGCTGCCACTCCTCTTCCTACAACTTCATTGATAAATGGCACTTCTTCATCTGTCATACTGTAACCTCGTGGAGTCGAGGGTACCTGAGCTACCACAAGTCACGCTATTTTGGTCTTTTGGAGGGTTGTGTTTCGATCGTGTCGGGTTTGCTATGTTGCTGTAACAATGTATATATTTGAAGAACATCGCTATTCTGCCGAACTACTGCGATTCGGTCAATGTTGTCTGCATTGTATATATAGATCGAAAAAAGGTCTGATACAATGATCTAATGAACGCCAGGGCAACATGCTGATTACGTACACTATAGCCTTCCTTTCATGCCATGTATGCCTCTATGATTTTCCCGTCCCACATTGTACCACATTACGCCACGCTGCCCAGTCTCTTGACCCCAGCACGCTCACCACCATCACAATCGAGCCACCGCCCTTCCTTCCGTTCCTGACCCTTACCTGATCCTCCACTACCGCCTCTCGACAAGCAAAAAGTGCATAGCCGCATACGCCGCGCACACAAACACCCCCGCATACACCGCCAACCCCACAACATCCATCCACAACGCCTGCGTATCGAACCCAAACGTGCTCAAGATCGCCGACCCGGGCACCTCGATATCGATCCCATATTTATGATCAATCAGACTCAAATACCTCACCTCATTCACAATCACGCCCTCGAATGCGTAGTGGAAGATACTCAACGCCTGCAACCACCGCGCCACGCCGGGGATGCGCTCGCGGTTCAGCAGGAACCCGGCGAAGAGTAGCGAGAAGAGCATGACGAGCGAGCCGACGAGCGAGGCGACCGAGGGCTGGCGGAAGACGATGCCGATGAAGAGGCAGATTCCTGCGGCGGCAAGGTTGAAGAGGAGCAGGAAGAGGATGAATTTGAGGAATTCGGGCCATGCGGCCACGAGGCCCGTCATGGGGTAGACGACGACGCCGAGGATGAGCGGGGGAATCAGGCGGAGCGGGATGATGTCGAAGACGACTTTGGCGGCGAAGTAGGCGATGGGGTGGTAGTACCCTTTTGCGCGTTCGCGGGTGAAGAGGAGGCGTTCGGGGGCGAAGACGGTGAGGGAGGTGAGTGTGCTGAAGCCGAAGAGGGCGAGGATGAAGAAGAATAGACCGAGGCGGTTCTGGAACCCGGCAATGTCGTCTGTGAGGCCGTAGAAGAGGAAACCGAGGAAGACGGCGAGGACGATGGAGATGGCGTAGTGCGTTAGTAGGAGTTGGGGATTGCGGTGGAGGTTGCGCCAGGTGCGCGTGGAGAGGATGAGGAATTGGGAGGGGATGCCGGGCTTGCGGTAGGTGCGGAGGGAGGTAGGAGTGCTGCTGGTTGTGGGGGTGCTGCTGCCGGATGTGGGGTGAGTGCCGTTGGGAGCGTGGTTGGCGGTGGCGGCGGAGGTGATGGTGGAGTGGATGTCGGTCTTGACGGAGGATGCGACGTCGGAGGACGTGTACGCGGCGAGAAGGCCGTCGAGGTCGGTGCCGGTGGCGGTGACGTCGGGTGGGAGTTCTGGTTGGGATGAGTCTTCTAGGATTTGGGAAATACCAGATTGTTTCGAACGTCGTGTGGCTGAGCCGAGGAGAGTTTCGTCTTCACTTCCAGTGCCGTTTGTGCCGACTGTACCTGCTCGTTTCCTTCCAAACAGCTGTTCCTCTTGTTGTTGACGAATAGATGTCCCGCGACGTAGGTTGGTGGGGCGTCGGCTGAGGTCTGGTCTTGAGCCATCAGTCAGTCTGCTCAAATTTGAATCGCTATTCCGCGATTTGAGCCCCATGACGCTGCTTGATCTTGTTTTGGAGCCATCTTGATTGTCATGGTAGATGTCGCCAGTGAATCCATGCTCGAACCCTGCGTGCATTGACAGGTCAACGATGAAGTCGGCAATGTTGAAGCCTGGTGGACATGGATGCCCGATGGTGTCAAAGTATGATTGACACTTGTCGAAAGGTCCAGAGTAGACTGTTCGTCCTTTCGCCAAAAGTATGAGCTGGTCGAATAGTGCCACAATGTTGGAACGCGGCTGATGTATTGTGAATACCACAGTCCGGTTGTACGTCTTGACTAGGTTGACAAGACACTCAACGACGTTATATGCGTTGAAAGCGTCCAGACCACTTGTCGGCTCATCGAGGAAGAGTATGCTAGGACTCGTGACAAGCTCACAAGCAATACCCACACGTCGTTTCTCTCCTCCAGAGATGCCGCGACCGAAGGATTCTTCTGATCCGATTAACTGATCGCGAATATGGTAGATGCCGAGCTGTCTCTCGACATCCTCAACTCTTTGTATCTTCGCTTGCCTCGTCATCTCTCTTGGCAGTCTCAACAGCGCACTGTCCACGATTGTTTCGTGGACTGTAAGCGTGGGTAGTAATGTGTCGTCCTGGTCGACAAAACCAATGACGCTGCGAAAGTCGGCGTCATCCACCTTCTCGCCATTCACATAGAACTCTCCACCAACGCGGCCTTTCTTGTTCTTTCGTGCGAGAATGTCTAAGAAGGTCGACTTTCCAGCACCAGACGCTCCCATGACGGCCATCATTTGTCCTGGGTGAACAGCACCATGAATACCAGACAGAATCTGCTTGCCATCAAGGTTATATGAGACACTTTCGAAGTGTAGAGCTGTTGGTTTGTGGTCTGCAATGAGCTTGGCGTTCTCCTCTTCCTCCTCTTCGCTGAGATGCACAGGTCCATATGCCCAGTCATGCTTGTTTGATCGCCGCGACAAGTACCACACTCCCAGAATCACAGCCACAAGGAAGAGCGCAACCCCTGCAATGACTCCTGCGATGAGCGGCGTATTTGTTTGCTTCACCGGTCGCTCCCATCCAGGTACCTCGGTCTTTGCAAGACACTCACCAGAGCCACACTGAAGGAATATACTCTCGTCGCCAAAGACTGAAGATATCAATCCATTCATGCCAGGTTCAGAGAATGTGCTTCCGTCTCGTGGACTCCCTCCCTCTGTGATTGTCGTGATGAAGTCGGCTGGTCCTTTGATCTCCTCCTCCAAGAACTCCCCGATATCCACAGAGCCATCTTTACCACATAGGAACTGGCCGGGAAGGCAGCGACATTGAATGTTCTTGCAGGTATATTTCGTGATGTTGCGGTTCTCTTGAATGTCCACACTCCAGGAGCAGGTATCAAGTCCACAGTAGAAGGACTCTTTCGCATCGACCCAGACTGTTCAGATTGTTAGCATGCATAGCTTGGTTAGCAATGGTAAAGCTCATCTTACATTGGAAGTTACACTCGGCCGTCTCATTCTTACACGAGAACGTCGCTTGCGGCCTCTGTGGCTTGACCGTATCAAGAATCTTCCTATTCGTGATATCACACATCTGAAAGTTCTGCTTCTGTACCAAGCCCTGCTTATAGCACACTCCGTCCTTCCCCTCTGGCATGAGCGCATCACACGCATCATCCGCCTTGCAGACATTGCAGTTTATACCACCCCAACCCTCATCACAATCACACGTCTCCTCATCAGCCTTGCGCAGCGGCCTGTCCTCTAGCTTTCTTGCCAGCGATCCACATAACGGCTCTTTACAATCTTCGCCGCCGAAGCCGGGCGGACATATGCACTTGCCGTTTGCTTGGTTGCACTTTCCGAATTGGTGGCACTGGAAGTCTTCGAGATTGCAGTTGAAGCATGGAGGACAACCTTCGGGTCGATCTGCGAAGAGATTGACTTTTCGTGCGTAGAGTGCCGGATTGGGGGATGAGAAGGTGAGATTGAGGCCGGCGGAAGCGGTGTTGAGGAGGGATATCGAGGCAAGGAGGAAGGCAGCCGCTAGGAAGGTACGCATGGCGGCTGGGAAGTCGCCTCACGATCGATAAGTGGAAGGCGCACTATCTGTAGTGGCGTGCTCTCGTTTCTCCGATGTGAAACTTGAGCTGGTATTTTGGAATGATAACCGACAGACGACCTTCAGCACTATTTCAGAAGAGAAACAGTGCAGAGCGACGCAGTGGAGCAGATACAAACATCAGGTGAAACATAAGACAACCGGCTACACGTCGGGATGATTACTCCGAGAACCTCGTAGCGATCCGGGGAAACGACAAGGGTCCAAAGTACACTTCTGGTGGTCGTGGTGACAAAGGGAGAACACATCTTTGTTTATTGCATTGCATTTGTAGCATAAGCTGAAGTATCAACCCTGTCTAATCTAAGACCAGTCTGCACTTTAGTCTTGCTCAATCAGTCTCGTCGTCCTTTTCAACCTTCTCGCAGCGGATTCTGTACTGTCTTCTCGCATGATGCATCTCGCCATGTTCTCCTCCAGCCAACTTGAATCGATCAAGTGCTGACTCTCCTGCAACTCACGCCACATGGAATCTCTCCACCACCACCCACCCATATGCTTAATCGTACCTCGGAAACGCCAGACTCGATGTCCATCCTTGAACTCGGCCTTCCTCCCAATGATGAACCCCAGATAAAAACAGAAGTGAGAAGAGGAACACTGCAAGGTATGATATTCGTCAATGCTGCCACCAGCATGCTGCTCATGGAGGAACTATTTTACTTTTCGTCTTTCCAAAGCTCAAGCCGGGCGTGCTTATTTTGAACGCCGTTATGCAAAAAACTGAAACGCTAATGGTCGTAATGGTCTTGGTTGTGAAAGGAAGTGCAGTGGTGGCGATCCAGCATGCATGTTTGTCATGTCATGCAGTCGTCGTTGTGACTACGCCAGGCTGCGGTATGGTTATACAGGCGTCGAGGGCGTATTGTTGCTGTAGTACAAAGACAGAAAAGCGACACTCGTACAAAATAGAACAGACACGAGGAATTGCTTGTGCCGGCTGCGAAATGACCAGATCCTCTCGGGAGGGTGTAAAGAAGCGATCTCGGTTGATCTCTGAGACTACCGCACATAGTAGTGCTGCTGCTGCTGATGTTGCTGCTGCATGACTTGCGGTTGCGGTTGAGGTTGAGCATAGTGGTACTGACGGTATTGGTATGCTTGAGCTTGTTCACCATTCGATGGCGGTGTGGAGGATGTATACTGCTGGGGAGCAAGCTGAGATACCTTGTTGTAAGCCGCAACGTGGTTATAGTCATTGTCTGGCGTGATCGGAGGGGTAGCCAGACCATGTGTGGAGCTCGCGGGGTAGAAGCCTTTCTGTGGTGTGTGTGGTAAGCCATAGACCTGAATAAGAGGGTTCTGAACGTGCATGGCATTCATGTTCATCGGCTGAAGAACGTCAGATTGTTGTTGCATAGCAGCTTGTCTTTGTCTCTCGAGGTCCAGTTGACGTTGACGTTCCAGGAAGATCTCCATCTTGTTGGCAACGTAGGAGTATTGGGATGAGCCGAACTTCTTTTGAAGCACAGCCGAAGGGTTGTAGACTTTCTCGGAAAGCTTGACCAAGACATTACCATCGTAGCGACCAGACCACTCTGATTGAGGTGGTAGTTGCCGTCCGAGGATGCAGCGAGCCAGTGCGAGCGCTGATCTTGCCATGACTGATGGGAGAACAGCGACGAATTCTCGGTCGAAAAGTGCAATCTCACAGATGAACCAGGTCATGTGCTCGACTTCTGCATCGTAGGAGTACTCGGAGACCACCAGCTGGAGGAAGCTGTCGATAGTCGGGTGACCGATAACCCATTCTAGTGTTTGCAAGACATGACGCTCCATCTGTGTAAACATCTCGTCTTCGTATAGCCCGCAGCACATTGACCTGAGTTCCTTGACAGCAGGCACACGGTCTTTCCGATCGCCGTACTTGGCGGCAATGAGGAGGGCAGCACATCCGACCAGCTGGTAGTGACGCTTGTAGACTACGCGTTTCGAGCAGTATCGGTCGAGGAGGTTAACAGCAAGGTAGAGGGTTTCTGGTAACAACTGAAAGGCGGCGTGTGCTTCGATGAGGAAGTCGATGAGGAACGGTCTCATGTACCACTGGATCTCAGTCTGAATGTCGATGGATGTAACGTCCGGTAATGTCTCAGCCTACATCTAGTCAGCAATTGCAACAGCATGCTGTTCATTTGTAATGCAGCATACCTCCATTCGCTCCATGTGGTCCAGGATGTCATCCTGATATTCTTCACTCGTCAACATGGAGAGCTCTTCAGCGATTTCTCTTTGACGTTCCCGGTTGATAGCCCTCGCCCTTTCACGGCCTTCTGCAGCCCGTGCAAAGACACCCTGGTCCTCACACTCCACAAAAGATGTCTCGCAGTGTCCGTAAGCCATCTTGGATTATTGGTTGTCTCTTGTTTCAAGCTAGTGCGAGGTGGAGAAGCTTGTGCTGAAGTATGTCTGAGGTATAGTGAGAGTGATGTTTGGTCGAGTATCGCAGGATCGAGGCCAATAGGTCAATGTGGGTGATAGAGCCTCCAGACTGAAGATCGAATGGTCGTGTATGTGTCTGTACTTCAGTTCAGCAACGCATCGACCACGCGACACCTACAGCAACCTCTGCATATTGGTGGAGAACTGGGGATTGTGCATACCTTGGAGAATGTGGAGGTAAGTGGTGTAGAGCACGAGCAAACGAGTCCACAGGTCCGAGTATTGATTTGGTAATTGGTACGACAGTGAAGATACTCTGATAGGACAGGGATCAATGGCGTGGTAGAGATTGGCCTGGGACTGAAGTCAGCTTCGGTTCAGGGACATTCCTTTATGTTCAGTAGGGCTGGTGACACTGCAAGGGCGAGAGCACTCTTGGAATGTAACTTCAGCCTAGATCTGAATAGCAGTGTAAATCTTCAATTCCTCTTGCCAGTCTCGAGACAACCACGTCATGTAATAGTGATCTTCCACGGCTTTGTAACCTCTTTTGACTGATTCCATGGGGAGAAGCATTTCACTTCAAATTGACGTGACGTGATGTTCTTGAGCGTGTCGAGGTCAAGCAGGGTGATACTCGAGATCGATCTGATATATCTTGAGACATTCCAGAGCGTGACATGTCGTGTCTGAGCTGAGTGTGTCGAGTATCGATGATGAAGCCTGTTTGAATTCTGCCTGCCTGCCGGACGATCTGATGTGGTGATGAGGAAAGAAAAGAAAAGCTCAATACCTACTCGAGAAACTCAAAAGGTAGAAGCAAGACCAAGTATGTGAAGAGTACGGGTTGAGACGACCCTTCTGAGGATTGGATGATTCTTTCCACGGTCAACGTGAAGCAAGTTCTGGCTCTTGAGACGGTCGACAGGATGAGGTGAGGGCTGATCCGAGAAGTCGAGGCTAATAGCGGTGAAGGTGAAGAGGATGCCGAGTAAGTATTATACAAGAGCAAAGGAGCGCTCAGAGCAAATGCGGAAGCCAAAGATAGAAGTAAAAGGTGAAGCAGGCAGGTTGAACAAAGGCTGAGACTGAGACCAAAAGATCGGCGTCACGCACGAAATGCCAGTAGGACTAGCCGCTTTGTGTCTCTCCAGTGTCACAGTCTCTGAGCGCTGCGCTTAGCTAAAACCGTCACCTGCCACTGAAAGATATCATGCCACGATCAATCGGACGTGTTACGAGAGAGTGAGACGGCGAGGCATGGGATTATAGGTAGTAGAGGCTAGTAGGCAGAGCTAGGGCCATTTCGTAGTGTAAGAAGGGGAACCGTCGAGTCAGGGGTCGCGTCTGCAGCGTGCTTTTTTAGCGAAAGCTACCGAGTACCAGCCTACCAGCCCGCCGCAGAACCAGCTTAGGATCGTGCCATCCTTCAACCAAACCACCTCAACCGACCAACGGCACTACTGAAGGGAGGGGAGGGGATCTCGCTGCCTGTCCTCTCAGACTTGCCTGATCCGGATCTGCCCTGTCCAGACAGCCAGAGCTGAGCAGAGCCAGGGATACGCAAAAGGTAAGGACCTTTTCACCGCACTAATTACTACGGCGCTGCTCGCATCTCCAGTTGACTACTGCACTACTGCAAAGCTGCACACGCACACGCACCGCGCACTACTACTCGTGAATCGTTGTATTCCCCTTCGCTCCGAGCTTCCAAGCTTTATTTCACTGTGCTCCATTTTGGATCTGCGGCGCCTCGCTTGCCCCAATTTGTGCCTAGCTCTCTCCAGCTGCAACATCGAGGGCTTCCACTTCTACTTGCACAGTGTCCCTCCTAAATTGCTCCTACCTCGTATTCGACACCGAGTGACACTCTCCTCCTTCGAGACGAGACTATCTGCTGCTGCAGACATCTTCCTCGGTCGAGACTTTTTGCTCATCTTTAATTTGTCCCCTCCCCTGTATGCTTTCCGATTTTCCCCTGAAGATCAAACCCGCTAGCTGGATCCATTGACCAACCGGCGTCGAGCGGATTGCAAAGTGTTTGTTCAACCTTCACACTGGTACAGCTTAGTATCATGTATGCTGAAGTCAGAGGCCGCGAGTAGTTCAATAGCATACCGGCTCGTGTGGGGCAAATGGCAACGTCCGACAAACGGACAGGAGCAGATGATCTACTCTGCTCCAAACTCAACGCCCCTCTTTGTCAGTCTGTACTCGGTAGTCTTCATGAATATCGTGAGGGGTTTCGAGTATACTCGAGCTGGCTCGACGCAGTAGTGATACTCCAGGCCATGAAGACATTCTGCGATGCCTGGCTACATGATAATTGTCCACTTGATACTTGACATCCCAAACGTCTGCCCCCAGACACGCAAGATCACCACTCGGCCCCGGTGGCTTTCGGGACATGAATCACAGCTCAGCAAATCCCAACCCACTTTGCTTGTCACTTTGGACGCTTGTGACAAGTCAATTACATTGCCTATATAGTCTGCAACGCGCCTCCGACGTGTTCGACGTGTTGAGTGGTTCATTGCCAATTACTCACTCTTTCACCCATGCACCTGACGAATTCCACGACTCCACTGAGTATACTAATACCGGCTCCCGAGCACATACCTCGACAACCCATGAGGCCTGCTCATCTCCGATTCGTGAGGATGGCAGGCCAGCCAAGGCATACATGACTGATATTGAGCACATGAGCATGCACTATCGACGAGGTGGCACCAATGCTTCCGGGAGATCCACGCCGCATGGTCCTCTAGCTGTCTCAGCTGTCCGGCGGCTCCATCGTCACAGCCCAGGATATGTTGCAGTAGGACAAACGGACTCAAAAGCAGTATCAGTATCAATATTGCACAATGAGTGCGTGCTGGTCACATCCCGTGTATCTTTGTTCCCCCGCCCAATTCAGTCAAACTATCTGACTAGTTCAGGGGGGTGGCTGGAAATTTTGTCTTCGCTAAGCCCGAGGCACGCGACATGCAACATATACAATACAACACATACATTGCCCACGATACAGCATACACGGTCAAGTCTTGTATAGCAATAAGATACGCAGCATGTCACATCGACAACATGCTGTATATAAGGGTATACTTGACGATGCAGTTGTCGTCATACAATGAACTGGTCAAGGATCTGAAACTCCACATGTTGTGGGGTAGTCTCCACGTGCATGAGCCTTATTTCGATCTGGGACCATGGATGGGCGCAACGCTTGATTGGGATTTCCCGACCGATTTGTTCCCAATTATAATCTGTTCCCGTCTCTCCTATGTTTCAGCTTCCCGACAATGGCGGGTTGATGCCCGATGTTGGCTAGAAAGGAACCAGGCATAGACATCGTTTGGCCAGCTTCGATAGTCATCTCCGCTACATGAGCGTGGGCGCGTCCGCAGCAATCATCCCTGTATGATGCAAAAATCTCATACTCAGGCATGACAGATTTCTCGCTGTCGCACCGCACGAGGATCACCTTCGCGAGTAGTCCTGCCAAGTCAATGCTCCACGATCAGCGCTTGAGGCTGCAAGAGCTTCGCTTCACGACCGTGTAGCGACGGTACGGTCTCTTTGTCATGCTGTTCGGCCTCGTACGTGAATATCTCCATCAACTGGACCCTCTTCGCTGTCACTGGACACCTGGGACGCTCAGTCATCCTAGCGAACGCCCAAATTTACTAAGGGGAGGTATTGATCAAGGCATTGAAAGACCTGTTCCCGACCTCCTCTTCTATTCCAGCATACATTGATTCCTCGGGCTCGTCGGGCGAAGGGGCCAAGAATGAGGTGATTGGCCTTGATGAATAGCAAGGATTACCACTTACTACAACACCATGGATGGGCATACAAAGACGGCATTCCACACTACAGCTCGCTGTGAGGCTTCAGACCATGGCTCACAAGCTTACAGGGAAAGAAGCGTGATAGCACTAACAAAGCACGAGCGCGTCAATGGTGAGTCTAACCTCCTTTGGGCCTGGCGCAGACCCCTCACCAACTCTCCACTGTTGACACAGCTCTTAAACTCCTTAGTCGATGTCGCGATTCTTCCGCCGTCGACTTTTCCTTGCTGCTGCAAATATCACTACGGAGGTGGTGGTGCTACAGAATACAGATACACGCCCTCGAGTCCCACTTTCCCGGCAATTCTTAATCTCGCGCTCGATCTCGACCTTGCTGCAAGAATTAAGACGAAGATTGCATACACGAGCTGCAGGCCGGCCTCAACAATGTCAAGAGTGAGCATCGGGTCGAGGTCCATCGAGGATTTCGATACGCTGCCTGGGGAGTGACGATGGAAGGAGGTCGTCAGATCGTGGTTCAGCTACCACAAGTGATGCAATTCAGCAAGACTGTGCGGTGTAATCACTGCTGATACAACCTGTGGTTGAGTCAGAATCAAGAACTGTCTTCAAGTCTATGACGCTAGGTATCAGTGTGAAGGGTCCTTGAGCCACACCGAACAATGGTCGCATACCCATCTTACAGTCTCCAGCGTCCAGGGGTTGCCTCGGGTGTGCAATACCCTAATCGACATATGCTGATATATCCACGAAGACGCAGGGCTTGCACGATCCTCATCCCTCCTGGGCTCCACGCTTTGCCGAATAACCTTGGTGCCTTCGTGCCTTCGTCCCTGCATATTACGTCGGATATTTCTCCAGGGACTTTAGTCCTCATATTTCTCCTACTCTTCCCCTCGGTCCACTCTCTCATCCACCATCAAGAGCTTCTTTCCCAAAGACTATATCTCCATCGTGTCGCCCTGCTTTCCAGGAACGGTCCACTCAACCTTCGTGTTTCTTCGGCCAACGTGCCTGAGGGCTTTCCTGTGGAAGATGACATGCAATCACCGAGACGCCTCGTCTGGGGTGGCGTGCTGGTCTCGACCCTAGACGATATCATTGCTCATCTGCAAGTCTGTCGATTGGCTACAATCATGACGCGACTCGGTTTCGTCAGCCATTAGCCCGGAGAGCTATATGCGAGGATCCTTGCCTCGTTGACCATCCGAGCCCTGACTACACGATCGTCGAAGCGACGAGGGATTGCTGTATCATCGATCCCTGCGACTGATAAGAGCCGTCTGGAGAACCATGCAGATGCTTGAGCAGCGTCATGATGACTGCAGGCCAGACTTTCATGTGGTTAACTTTGTGCACCGTGTGATGCCGAAGACTCCTGCATACTGCATTTGCTCATCGATTCTTGTCGAGTCTCTTGGTCGCTGCAATCGAGGACAGATCGAGGACGCATCGATAATGCACCGAACTCCTGTCATGGAGGTTAAGTCGAAGGATGTCTCGGGGAGAGTGCCGGGGACAACTGCTCAGAACTATGCTCTGTCACACTGTCTGTTCCGGAAGCACTGCCCGGCTTGTGCAGGCAGTGGCATGCTCGCTGCGGAGGGCTTTGATAGAATTGGGACATTATCGAACAGCTTGCTTTAGTTGATAGCTCTGCGTGCAAAAGTTCCTATGTCGTATGTATTCTGACCAGTCTCTAGCTATACAGAAACTCATATCAATCACATATCTTTAACTCAAGATGCTTCCTGATGGACTGTGTCCAGAGCCTGTCTGTATTCATCTTGGTTCATATCCATCCATCCATCTTCCAAGCCGGGTATGCCGGAGTAGTGACTCGTCCGACATGGCAACACCAATCACCCTTTTCAACCTTTGATACTCGCATCAACAGAACCATGACCCAACTCCTCCCCAACATGCATATCCCTCCTCACCGCCTTCCCCTCCTCTACTTCACCCTCGGCGCCACCTCCGCCCTCCTGCTTTCTCCCCTGCTCAGCACCCTGACCTACTCCTCCTCGCCCAAAAGCATCCCATCCCCTCTCGCCACTGCCACTGCCTCATCCCCCAGCTCATCCAGCACCCTACCCTACGGCCCTACCTCCCTCCCGGGCGCCCGGGACGTTTCGACACCGTACGGCTCGATTCGTGCTTATGAATTTGGTCCTACTTCAGGCCGGAAAGTGCTTTTGGTCCATGGCATCTCAACACCATGCATAGCGCTTGCGCCCATGGCCGAGAAGCTCGCCGAGAAGGGATGTAGAGTGCTGATGTACGACCTCTTTGGCCGCGGGTACTCCGATGGCGTGGGAGATGCGGAGTATGACGAGCGCGTGTACATTTCGCAGATTCTGTACGTCCTTGCCAGCTCGCCGCTGTCGTGGTTGCCTGGCACCCGCAAATCAGGGACTGATGATGCGGACGCCGGCTTTAGCATCATGGGCTACAGCATGGGCGGCGGGATCGCCATGGCATTCGCGTCGTACTTCCCCGCGCTCGTACACGACATCGTCCTGCTTGCGCCGGGCGGGCTCCTGCGGCCTACGAGCAATACTTGGCAGACACGCCTGATCTTCTCGGGCTGGTTGCCTGATGCACTCACGAGTTGGCTCGTAGGCCGAAGGCTGAAGTTTGCGCCTAATGTGAAGACGACCGGTGCAGCAGATGACAACCCGGCTAGTGGAGAAGCTGGCGTAGGAAAAGGTGGAGGTGCGCCGATGGCGTTTGGAAGGCCGGTTGATGCGGCGGGGATTGTGAGTTGGCAGTTGGAGAATCATAAGGGGTTTCTGCCGGCATTCGTTAGTAGCATGCGATTTGCGCCATTGAAGGGGGGGCATGCACAATGGGAAGCGGTGGGGAGAATGCTGGATGCGACACGGGCGGGGCAGGAGGGGAGTGTGGTCAATGTTGAAAGCACGATTGCGCACGAGGATGAAAGGGAGAACGAGGGAAGGATTGCAGGATTGAAGCTCAAGTGTGGCAAGATCTTGATGGTGGTGGGCAAGGAGGATACAGTGATTCGAAGCTACGAGCACGTCCCAGATGCGATGGCGTGTCTTGGAGAGCTGAACCTGGAGGTTCTAGAGGTGGATGCTGGCCATGAAGTGCCGGTGACGAAGAGTCAGGAGATTGTTGAGTGGGTGTGGGCGAATTGGACGGATGCTGGTAGCGAGGGTGATGCTGAAGTGTAGGTAAGGCACTGATGACTACTGCATGCACGACAACTCAACACAAGAGAGTGGCTACCAATTCCTCACACGAACAGCTGGGCAATATATGCAAAGCAAGGCAGAGTGCCCAGGAACCACGCAAGCCAGTCTCATCGACTCGTCTACCTCCACTCTTTCATGAGGAGCACGTTTGAGATGTTCTACGAACGACTGTGACGGCCAGCACAGACTGTTGCCACACAATGAAAAGATAGACTAATGATCTCATCTCCTTCACCCACCTTCGTACAACAATGAGGAAAAGTGTCCGCTCATGAGCACAACAGCATCATGGCTAATTACACTGTTGTTGGCCATACTTGGCATGTTGCGTGACAAAGTGATGAAAACACATCGATAGCGATTGACCACCTAGACAAGAAAGCGACGGCGGCGAATTGCATGCGCCATGCGAGGTAAGACATGTTTGCATCAAGCTTCTATGTTGCTTCGATCCAGCGTAAGGTATTGATCATAACGTCGTCAGGCAGTTCAACGAACATCACAGGCCTTCGCCGAAGAAAAGCTCAACGTACTGCTACACTTTCATCACTCTGCCACCACTGATACATGCTGGAACAGCTGCTTCTGAGCACGATAACATAATACCATCGTAGCTGATTGCAATGTGTTCACAAATCGCTAGTGGGGCGAGTGCATTCGCCAAGGGCTTGTGAGGTGGCGGTGTGCATGATTGAGCTGGCACTACTTGCAAATGATGAGAACAGCTTGACTAGAGTGAATGCGTTGACGTGCAACAATACTATAGATCAAGAAGTACCAGCATGCTTTCCTGATCTCTGAGCAATGATCGTGCCCGCATGCCAGCACGAGGAGGATCGTTCCTTCCTATCGGGGGGCAGAGCCTCCCAACTTCAATAGACTTTTGAGAGGAGCCATTCATCATGCATCAACCATCAACCTTTTCTCCACTTCACTCAACCCATATGACGAACTGATCGTCTTCGTCTTCATCTTCACCTCTTCCACTCTGCTTCATTCTTATACATTCGCTTCAGTCCGCTCTTGTTCTTGTCAAATTGTATTTCATCACTTTCCATTCATTCATTTCAAGACATTCTCTTGCGAAAATGCATTCGAAATCACTCAACTCCTCTGACGACGCCATCAGCAGTGACCACCCCTTCTCCTCAGCATCAAGGATCAGCCACAACCTCCCCTATCTCGAACGAGTCCAAACTCCCGTCGAAACCTGCGACCACAATGCTTACACCGCCAACGACAACGACGTGACGCTAAACTGGCCCAAAGGCTGGCGTCCCTGGGTCACCCTCTTCGGGTGCTTCCTGCTGATGTTCAACTCCTGGGGTCTTGTCAACGCGTACGGTACCTTTGCTTCACACTATTCGATGGTGCACTTGAAGGGTCGAAGCACAATCTTGCTGAACCTCATTGGTTCGACGCAGTCGTTCATTGTTCTGGTCACGTCCTTTGTGGCTGGAAGACTCCTGGATGCGGGACATGCAAAGAAGTTGATTGCTGTTGGGGCGATGCTGGTTACTATCGGCATGTTTGCACTTAGTGCGGTACCGCAGGGCAACTATGGTGCGATCTGGGCTACACAAGGGTTGACTGTTGGGTTGGGCATGGCTTGCTTCTTTGTTACTAGTTCTCAAGGTGAGTTTGCTTTGTGTATGTTAACGTGTTACATGCTGACCATTGTATCCTAGTTGCTGCAACCTGGTTCATCAAGCGGAAGACAGTCGCCATTGGCATCGTTGCTTGCGGAGCAAGTATCGGTTAGTCGTTCATCAGCCTCACATAGTATCCATGCTTACGTGGACAACAGCTGGTGTGATCTATCCCATTCTGATTCGTTTCCTCCTCAAGAAGTGCAGCTCTTTCGGCAACGCTGTACGCTGGTTCTCGACTATGGTTGCAATTGTGGCATTAATCGCCTTGCTTCTTGCCAATCCCAACCCAGCACAACTCGCCAGAAAGCCAGAGAGCTGGGCACGTCTGACTGTCTGGGTGGACATGGACGCCTTCCGCAATCCTGCTTTCAACTGGTTTACTGCTGCCATTTGCTTCATGTTCTTTGGATTCTACTCCATCTTCTTCAACTTCGAGGACGTACGTAGATGTAACAGTCATTCTTCTAAAACCCATACTAATCGAGATTTACAGTGGGCTGCAAGCAAAGACTTGGCCGCTAAGATGACTCCCAATGGCTTCCTTGTCAAAGGAAAGCTAGACAGCTTACAGACATACTGGTTCCTCTGCATCATGAACGGCTGCAGTACCCTGGGACGTCTGTCATCTGCCACACTTGCGGAAAAGTAAGTCGGCTACTGGCTGATCTATGTATCTTGCTAACACCTCGCCAGATTCGGCACACTCAATGTCCACGCTGCGGCAACCTTTGTCGGCTCCGTTCTCGTTCTCGTCCTCTGGTCGCTAGCGTCAACCCAAGGCGCCGCCATCTGCTACTGCGTCCTCTTTGGTGCCGTCTCGGGCGCCATCATCGGCCTCCCGCCTGCCTCCATCGCGTTTATCCTTGGCCGCAGCGACCCGACCAAACAAGCCAAGCTCGGCCATTGGACCGGCATGATGTACACCATCAGTGCGAGTTTTGCACTGACCGGTCCTGTCATTGTTGGGCATCTCTATGGGTCCTATGGCATCAATTCGTACGTCCTGCAAAGCTGGGCTGGTGGGTGTCTGTTACTCAGTTCTGTATGCATGCTCATTGCGCGGCTGTATACGGGACCGACGAGGGTGGCGGGTGCGTTGGCGAGGGCGAAGGGATTGGGCCTGGCGATCAGTAGGACTGTTACTAGGAGTAAGGATGATGCGAGGGCGAGCGAGGTTGAGAAAGTGTGAGCGAGGGTGGTGATCTTGTAGTTGATGTGGGGGGAATGAAGGGTCAAAGATGAGGGAAACCCAGGGTTACACTCGAGAGGGTGAATACGCTCATTGTACAGGTAGCTGGAAGATGCTTGAGCTTGATTGGTGGTTGGTCTCTTCATAATTAGTCGGTAAACTCGCGCTGGGCATACAGCACATTAAATTGTAGTAATAAAATTTGTGTGGACATGGTCGAGGTCTTTTGCACTTGTACCAGTACTTGGGAAGAGCTATTTGTGATGTGCTGCCAAAGCTTGCTATAGCAGTCATCTTAAGTCCTCAGGCCAAGGAGGCCATAACTTCTATCTATACCCTCCCACTAGCACGCTGGCATTTCGCTGGCATGCCGTCTCGGGGGAACGCTTTCTCACTGGCATGCCGTATCACTGGAACGCTTTCTCACTGGCATGCCGTCTCACCGGCACGCTGGACCGCGCGCTTCTCACTGACACGCTGGACCACAAGGCTAGTGGCTTGTTGAGGCAGCGGACACCAGGGACGAAGCTTGTGGGTGAGGCAATGGTATAAACCGTCACTATCAGATAAAGGTATCAGGTTGTCTGCCAGTGCAGGCATGCATTTGCCAATGAACGGTGATGAAACGCCAGCCCCGCAGCATAAAGGTCGTCAAGTCGTCAAGTCGTCAATTCGTCCGCGCGACTTCTCTTCTCTCCATCTCTTTACCCTCGACGCCTCGATCCCTTTCTATCCATCGCTTTCAGACATTGTAATTCAGCACTCCATCTAATATCCACACTTCTCCATTCTCCACCTTCTCGGCTACCCTCTGCACTTCCACCCCATCCGGCATGATGACCCTCCTCCTCTTGTCTCCCTCACCCTCGCCACCTCGCTCCTCGATCCAGACGTCCGTGTCCGCCAGCGTCTTCGCCTTCTTCACTTCCGCACCTCGCTCCCCATGTCCCTGTCCCTGCGCTGTATCCAAATTCAGCTCTCCAACGACAACATGCGCCCGAACAAACACCTCCCTATTCCGCTGCGCTCTCTCCTCGCCATCCGCGCCCTCGTATGCGCTCGCGCCGAAGGTGGTGTAGTCGGAGGGCTGTTCCCAGGGTTTGCGGGGCAGAGCGGCGAGGGCGGAGTTGCTTGGGGCGAGGATTGTGATGTTGGCGGTGCGTGGGGAGGAGGTGAGCAGAGAGGTTAAAGAGGTGGTGGAGCGCGTGAGGGAGGCGAAGATGGAGATGGAGGGCGTGGAGCGGAGGACGTCGGAGAGGGTGAGAGAGGAGGAGGGGTTATTGTTGGAGGCGGAGGAAGACATTAGTGGTGATTGAGGTGGGAGGTTGAGGTGTGGCGCTGCTGTGAGCGTGGTAGGCCCGGAGGACTGGAAGGGCAAGGCGGAGGAACTGCTAAAGACGAGGAAGCTGACGATGAGTGGGAGGCTGAGGCGCATAATAGCGCGATGTGAGCTACTGTGGATGGTCGAGGTCGAGGTTGCGGTATTGTGTTGTTCAGGTGTGAGATGTGGCAAGCAAGCGCAGGACCAGAGGACGCAAGGTACTCGCTGTGACGTCTTTAGGCCGAAGTTACACCGACAGGTTTCACCACGGTCTCACGTCTCACGTGGTCTTCCTCCTTCCCTCAACACACACTAAGGTCACTGAGGTACTTGTGAGGAAGTCTTCACCTGTGCCTGTTGACGCACAGACTGAGTAGCAAGCCCTCATATGCATAGTCTGCATGTTATTGTACGCTACTGAGCTCAAGATAACCACCACGAGAACTATGTCTTCCACTTCTCATTAAGCCTATCAGGGCTTCAAGCACCGCAAGAATGACGCTGTACATCCCAACAGTGACAGAAGAAGACCTACGTGCATTTCACAATAGTCACTTCGGAGGTCCTGCTCTTCCAGCGATCTTGATCACTGAGTACGAATTAGAGACATTTCCAGATCAAGAAGACGACGGCCTGGGTTACTATGCCGATGGCGTGAAGCGCACCCTCACCGATGAGCAAGTTGCAATGTTCAGACATAGCGAGATTGAAACGCTGTTACGAGAAAGGAGACTGCGTCTTGAGGCTGAGGTTGAGGCTGAGGCTGAGGCTGAGGAGGAGGATGGTGAGTTGGAAGATGTGAGTGATGCGAGCCCGCAGATCTCAATCTCCAGCACCACAGCATCTACCACCACGGCATCTGCATCAACCTCTACACGAAGCGAGAAGTCTTTGCTTTCCTCCCAACCAGCAAAGCTCAAGTCAACAGCCTTCCAGCCAGCAGTGAAAGCACCAGTGCTGAAAAAGCAGACGCCTCGAGAATACAGAAAAGCCAAGCATGCACGACTACAGAGGCAAATGCAGGAACGACAGCAACGAGAACAGCAATCTCCGGACGACTACACGCCGAATCGTACTGCGAGGGAGCAGGATGAGGTCAAGCAGGAGAAGGTTGAGCTTGATTATGGTTGAGCTTGCGAACATGGTTCCGCAAGACAGCACCATACGGCACAAGCTCGAGCAGACAGGACCCGTTCATCAGCGAACTGAATCGTCAGGGTAAGTCGTCCCTCCTGCACTTGTTTTCCTACATCAAAGCAAAAGGGATGAAACAACATCGTCATCCTTAGACGGAAAGTAAGACGAGGTTATTATGACTGCAGGCCGCGTTCGATGTGCTCCAACCTCCTGCACTTGTGTGGTCTCGAACATGTCGAGCACATAATCTTCTCTCTGACCATGCCATCTTTGGTCGTCTTCACACTACACGCTCTCGAAAACAGACCTGAAACTGACTCCATCGTCACGACCATCACAGTTGTCACAGTTTCGCGGGTATAATATCAAGCGAAACCTAGGCGACACGCAAGCAGATCATTGACGGGCCAACAACGAAAAGTCGGATCCTCTCTCGCGTCTGAAACAAGCCGGCGGCCCCACAACCCGCATCCCGCATCCCGCATCACCCCGCATTACCCCTCTCAATTGAATGAAGCACACCCCCGGGGCAACAACGTATAAAACACCGTGTCGTCCCCCTTGGTTTCAGCATCGATCCATACGGCAGCCTTCACACGCCGCAACTATGTTTCTGCTCAACAAGACTGGCCTTGAAGCCCTCAAGGGCATCCCCTTACACGCACTCATCACATCATGCTGCTCTGCAGGCTTCCTCCTCTTTGGCTACGATCAGGGTGTCATGTCTGGCGTGCTGATATCAAACTTCTTCCTCGACACGATGGACAATCCGTCGACATTGATGCTTGGAACCATCGCGGCACTATATGACGTGGGCGCCGCCGCTGGTGCCATTGCAGCTGCATTCTCATCCGAGCCAATGGGCAGAAAAGCAACACTCATGCTGGGTGCTTTCATCCTCATGATCGGAGCCATCATCATGGGCACGTCTAATGAGCGCATTCAGTTTATGGTCGGAAGGATCGTGACCGGCGTCGGTGTCGGGTACATCACTAGTGTCTGCGCTGTGTATCAATCCGAGGTCAGCTCTCAGGTTGCACGAGGATGGAATGTCTGTGTGCAGTTGACAACATTGCTGGTCGGATTGATGTGAGTTTTCCATGTCCAAGTCTCACCGAAGACAGCGTTAACTCAACTCTGCAGGCTGGCATACTGGATCAACTACGCTTTCTACTTCCACCACAACAGCTCTCAATGGCGCTTCCCCCTGCTCTTCCAATGCGTCTTTTGCATCTACATCCTCTGCTGCGCCTCCCTCTGCCCTGACACGCCCCGCTGGCTCATGGCTCACTCCGAACCGGATGCCGGCATCGATGTCCTATCACGCCTGCGCACCTTACCGCCTACCGCCCCCTCCGTCCTCGCCGAAACCTCCGCCATTCAGACCGCCATAGATCTTGAAGGCACCAACGCAGGCGCCTGGTCCGACCTCTTCAGCTCCAACGGCATGTCCGCCCATAAACGCTTCTACCTCGCCCTCGGCATCCAGTTCATGCAGCAACTAACCGGCATCAACATCGTGACCTACTACGCGCCTACGCTTTATCAGACCTCCCTCGGCATGTCTGCCGAACAAGCCCTCTACCTCGGCTGCTGGACACAGGTCTGGTATGTCGCCGCCTCGTTCTTGACGTGGTATACCATCGATCGCGTGGGCCGGCGTGCGCTGTTCATTTCGTGCGCATTGGGAATGTGCGCGATGTTGGTGGGTGAGGCGGTGTGTGTTGCGTTAGGTACGCACGCAGCATCCATCGGCGCTGTCGTGTTCATCTTCCTCTTCGAAGCGTGCTTCACCTGGGGCTGGATGGCGACTGTGTGGATCTACCCAGCTGAGATCTTACCGCTGAGGTTGAGGGCGAAGGGCGCTGCGCTGGCTGCAGCGGCTGATTTCCTCGGAAACTTCCTCGTCGTGGAAGTCACGCCACCGGGGCTGAAGAGTCTCGGGTGGAAGTTCTACATCGTGTGGGCGGTGCTGAATGTGGCTAACGCGGTCATTGTCTGGCTGTTCTATCCCGAGACGGGAGGGTTGCCATTGGAGGCGGTGGATGGGCTGTTCCTTGAGAACTTGGAAAGTGCTGGAGGCCAGGATGGGGAAGCGAGGGACAAGAAGTGGTATCTGAAAATGCAGTGGGATGTAGTCCCGCGATCGATTGCGTTGGTCAAGGAGCAGAAGGCCGTAGATCGTGCGAGCAAGGGAGGTCAGGATGTGGAGAAGAGTGGGAAGGAGGGTGTGGTTGGTGTTACGGCGACGTATGTGGAGAGGACGAAGGGGAGTGGGAGTGGGAGCGGGGGTAGAGGTTGAGCTGTCTGGATGGACTTCGACGATCGACGCGTTTTCCTCCAATTGCCTGATTTTCCACACACAAACGTACTTTTGAAAAAGCATAGAACCAAGATCGACTTGCTCAGCGTGTCTCGTGTCAGAGGTGGCTGTTGAGATGGCGGCGCAGTCGTGCTTGCAGACGAGGCAGGAGAGGATGGCTGGCATGCAGAGCACTGCGGCACCAACTCTTCCACCTTCTCATTCCCCGATCCCCTCACGACCCTTGCATCAGATGACCACTGGCCTCGATGGAGATGTTTCCAACCTACACTTGCTCCACTGGCGCCCCTGATGCATTTCGCATGGAGCTGTCGGTGTTCGCGCGCAAGCTGAGAGGCAACCCCGTGCTCGCAGGATACAGCCCTGCGGACACGCTTGGTGCGAATGGAATGGAATGCGAGACTCTCTCACTAGCGACAAGCAGAGTCAGCGCTGTCGTAGATTTGAAAGGTGAGGCCAAGGCAAAGACCATGTGGAGAGTGTCGTAGAGAATCTGTGCCGGGTTGCCTCTACATAAGGTAGTTCTTCCCTGACGCGCTCGAATCCGACTTTCTGAAGAAATGATGTATACGATGTATATCCACCAAGGAAGGTCAAGGAACGCAAAGGCGAGGAGGGTGCCGTAGATGGTCCGTGTTATAGATTTATATGTAGCTAAACACCTTGGCGTTTCCAGCTCAACTTTTTCTTTCTTGACGCGAGACTAGCGAAGTCATTTTGCCACCGTGAAGAAAAAGACGCAAAAGATGGTCAAGAGATCAAAGTAAGGGGGACAGGAGTCAAGTACAGTCTGCTCTTGCTCCTGCTCCTGCTAAGCTTCTCCTCCTATAGTGCTACAGCAGCATATCCAGCACTTATCGATGACCACGGCGGGCGAGCTGAAGAACCAATCTAGATCAGGAAGACTTGTTGTCGAGAGCACCTGGGAATTCCGTCTTGCAACACCAATTCCTCGTGGTAGCATCTATGTGATTAGAGGCGAGGCGTGTCGATGTTGTGTTGCAGAGTACGGTACGGCCTCGCTTGTAATGTGACCGATGCCTTGTGCTGACATGCTAATGTTGTAGATGCTGAGATTGAGACCAACGAGAGACTGCGTCTCGCCTGCTTCTGAGCCGTGCTTCTGTCACGATACGTGGAGTGGTGTGGCATCACGCGGAGGTAACAGTGGAGATTGAGACAGTGATACTCGGTGTGCAGGAGCTGTTCGCGGTGAGGGACGAGGCGGTCAAGGGAGTGTAGTATGGTCGGATACAGCATAGTGAATTATGATATAGCATACTGCCGGCTCCCGAAAGTCCAGCGTTTCTCATGTGTTCCTACCAGTGACAAAGCCAACTCGAGTCGATGTGAAAGAAGTAGCCTGTCCCACTGGTCTCGTCAGGTGCTACCACTCCATCCAAGCTCATCTCTTGCATCGTCAGTCACCCTCCCCCACTCCAGCAACAACCTAAACATATACACCTCCATATCCTCCTTCCTCAGCACTTTCGCCGCCTGCTCCCTCCCGGCCTCTGCAATCCTCTCCGCCTCCTCCTCATGCGGCTTCATTAACCACCCATCGCCCTCCGGATTTTCACCAGCCGCCCCGTCCGCGTGACCATCCCTCCAACCACCAAAGAACGCGACCAGTCCAGCCAACCCCTGCAACCTCACATCCACTGGCACGAAGTGCTGCCACGCCGTCAACCTACCATGCCACCACTCTCGAAATACACTCGCCTTGAATACCAAGCTGCGGCTTTTCAGAAAGGGGATGAAGCGCCCACTGAAACCGGCACCGTCGACGTCCATGAGGTATTTATACTGCCAGTGCGTTTGAAAGTCGATCGCGGCTACGTATTGCGGTGAGAATTCAAGGTATTGCGCCGTGCAGTCCCAGCCGTTGCAGCGCGAGATGTCGGTGGGGATGTGGATGTCGATTGAGACGGGGATATGATCATCGAGGTCGGAGCGTGTGACGGTATGAGGCTGGAAACGGGGTATACTACGATCGGAATATCGGGGTCCAGGCGCAGGGAGGAGCATTGGAAAGGTGTAGCCATCGGTGGAGCTGGCGTTATTAAACAGCCAGGTCAGTCGCTGACGCACCATACCTTGCCACACACCAGTATCGAACGCACTGACGCCTTCTGAAGTCCCGCCGCGCCAGAACAGCGTGCTTTCTTTCTCAGCGAAAAGAGGATCTGGATATGACTCATTTGGAGCGTAGTTGGCGCGGTCTAGATAGTTCCATGGACTGGGATAGAGAATGTCAGCGTAACCAGCGGCTTTGCTTTGACTGAAAATGGGCATCAAGTCGTGGGTTCCCTTAAATGCGGACGGTGCAAGATGCAGGCCGTGAAGGTGAGCCAGATCTGGCTGATGGCATGGATCTGCTGCCAGTGTCCAATTCGACACAAAGCCATAGAAGGTATGTGGATTGACACAATCAGTACATACTCGACGGAAGTCCCATAGATGGTCCCGGATCGCAGGTGGGTTGAAGCAGTCAGTACATCCTTGACGAGCGCTCCATTTGTGGTCTCGGCGTGCAGCTGCAGAAAAGGAGCACCCAGCCGTCGAGAACTCCTCCCAAGTCGCATGCCAGGATCTTTCGACGAATCGAGTATGAGTAACAGGCTCGTCTGGTAGCGGTCGCCAGGTTTGCACACGGTCGGGACTAAAATCGTGCAGGATGGTTGACGGTAGCGATTGGAACTTGGCCACTGAGACGTCCCATAGAAACTCCATCTCCTTATATGGTATGGCAATGCGAGGCTCATCATTCTTATTAAATGCCAGATCCATATCAGGTAACCACTGCGCAAAAGGACGAATCATATCAGCAATCCCGATCTCCATCCAGGCATGAAGTTCAGGTGTCCCTTCTCGGATTGTGATATTGCCGTCTCTGATCATTATGCCCATTACATCATTCCAAGGATTAGAGATTGCCTCCCACGTTCTGTGCCTGATCTCTGCTGGAGAGAGTGCCCAGAAAGGAAGAAGGTCACTGTTGATATTGTCGAAATCATCGATGACAATTGAGCCTTTCGAAACCGCGAATTGGTACCATGCATCGAAGCGTGGCGGAGGATCCCGACCGTGACGTCGACGATAAGTGCCAGCCGCTTCGTCCACCGTGTTGCTCGTCGAAGCTTCATGAGCCCATGTTATAGCGTGGTTGTTGGCCCTGCTCATCAATTCAAGTATCGGGTGAGCACGTAGCTTGGCGACTGACACCGAGCCGGAGGATATACCAAAAGGTATTGAGACAACAATGACAATGAGAAGAAAAGCGATAATATGTCTCGTCTGGAACCCAGCACCATTCTGGCTCAGCTGCACTTGTCGGAACATCGAGATAAGAGAAAGCAGTGCGAAAACACTGCATATCGGAGCTGCTCCCCCGTATGTAGACATTGTGTTCTTACTCCAATTGATTGACGCGAATAGGACGGAGCTATTTGTTACTGAGTAGACCACTATGCTGCAGGTCCGGGTTGCGCCTGCCCAGCACCACTGTGACATATATCAGCTTCATACTCCCAGCAAGCTCAATACACATACAACTTCGAAGGCACACAAAGCCGTCAGTGCAATGGCAGCTCCAGAAAAGAAAGCTTGAGACGTATATAGTGTGGCAGTTCCGTCATGCCACCAACGATACTGATCTGGGAGCCATGGGAGAAATCCGACCACGACAATCGAGATTGAGGCTGACTGCGCGTTGTCAGAGGGAAGTTCAGACGGTCTAGGTAAGTACAATAGCTTACCAAGCATGTCAAGCTTAGCACGGATAGCGCTTTTGCTGATTCTGACATGTTTTGTGCCGACGCTCGGAGGACCACATGATTGATACGATCGCAAAGTCGATCGAGACCTGCTAGAATGCCAACATCTAGGAAAGTGCCTGCTATCTGCAGAAGTGGTATGGACTGGCGGTACAGAGTCGTTCGAGCACAGATATAGGTTGATTGCGGTGAGCTGACTGAACGCGACATAGCCATATAGCTGGCCACACTAAAGGGTAATACCAAAAAAGATGACCATCCGAGGTGTGCATACCTATCTCTAGACGCAGGAGATGTGCGGGTTTTGGTGGTAGAAACAGCTTCAGATTTTGCCCTTCGTTCTAAAAGTGCTAGGCCGACAGGAATAAATGCCTACAGTTTTATTCAGTAATGACTAGATGCACAGATATTAAGCCAATCTACTGACGCCTAGACTCCCTCTCGTGCAGCCAGAATGGTTGATAATTTGCCGTAGTATCTCTACCCGCAAGCATATCCCCACAAGTACTAGGAGTAGAGTGACTCTTAACCAATGTAGATCGAGACGAGCACTCCTTGATCGGTGTGGTTGGATGCCATGTTGTCTACTGGTACGTGAATGGACTTCTTGTAAGGGAATGGATCCATTGTTTTCTTTTGATGTAATTGATGTTGAGACGAGCCAGAAGGGAAGGAAACAACGTCTTATGGTGAGAGCGGTGGCAATAAGCATGAGTGCGATGATGGCCGACTCGACAGGGCGCTGTGCAGCATACCATGTGGTATACGTCCAGGATATGTAGGTAGTACCTGCGATGAGGCCACTGTTGCCTTGTCAGTACCACTAGTGTTGACCATTGTTCGAGAAACTCGCACCTCAGCCAGACCATCTGTATTACCGTGGCCATCTTCCTATTACTTTGCCTATGCCTATGCGTCGTTGGCGTTTGCGTAGGTTCATCGCTGAAGTTTCAGTATTGCTGCCTGAAGGAAGGCAACTTCAACTTCAACCACCCCTGCCAAGAAAAGAGCAGAGAGATGTACGCGCAGCCGTGAGCACAAGTGCCAACACGTCGAATGATCGGACGATGATCACTTGTGCTAGATGTACTGTAAGCTGTGGTATATCCGTCGTGTCTCAAGCTTGTTCCCGGCGCTGACTCCTGAACGCGGGGAAAGCAAGTCCATCGGGTTTCATCTTGGTTTCCACATTAAGCTATCTCCATCTTCCCCTTCTGCAACAAAAGTCGTCATCTTCGTCAGCTTTAGCCATGGCTGCCGCGTCCTTACGGCGAGCACTGCTGTATGGTTGGTGAGTAGTGCCTTGAACTTAGTATGGCTCTCTGACATTTCCTCATAGTCCCAGCATCGTCCTCTAGATTTCTCGAGAAGTCACGAAATCTCAAGGTCGATACTGTCGTCTATGACTTGGAAGACAGTGTGGCAACTGGACGGAAAGCAGAAGCTCGTGTAGCTCTGCGCAAATTCCTAGAGACGACACGACCAGCAGATGTGGGGGAGGTGGCAATCAGAATCAATAGTGTAGTCACCAAGTATGCTTTAGATGACTTGACAGAGGTGGTGAGTATACAACGCTCACGGCCGCCACACCTTGAGAGCGAAGTCAGCTAATCCACTCCCGAGCTTCGCGCACCCAACGTCGACGCCATCGTCGTCCCTAAAGTGAACTCCGCCTCCGACCTCCACTTCATAACCGACGTGATTCGCCACACCCTCACTACAACCACCTCCGACCCACCCCGACCACCGCCCTCAATTATAGCCCTAATCGAGTCCGCCAAAGCCCTAACCGACCTCACCTCCATCTGCCGTGCCTCGCCCCACCTCTCCGGCCTAATCTTCGCCGCCGAAGACTTCGCCCTCGATCTCTCCATCACCCGCACGCCTTCCCTCCTCGAATTTCTCTTCGCCCGTTCCGCCATCGTCACGGCCGCCCGTGCGCACGATCTCCCCAATGTTATCGACTTGGTTTGCACGCACTACAAGGGCGACGCTGGGCTAGCGACGCTGGCCGAAGAATGTGCGGGTGGAAAGGCCTTGGGATTCAATGGGAAGCAAGTGATCCATCCTAGTCAGGTCGAGACGGTGCAGAACGTGTACGGACCTGGCAAGGAGGAGGTCGAGTGGGCTGTCAGAGTGTGTATGGGCGATGAGAAGGCCGATAAGGCTGGAAAAGGGGCGTGGACGATGGACGGGAAGATGATAGATGCGCCGGTGTCGGGGAAGGCGCGGGCCGTGGTGAAGAAGGCTGAGCAAGCGGGATGGAATGTGGCAGCGTTGAGGGAGCAGTGGAAGGGGCAGGAGCCGGAGTAGTGGCCACGATGACGATAATGCGGTTCTGGCATATGGAGAGGTCCAACCACAAAGTTACATCCCTGCGCTTTGCTCACTCTGAACGTCTTTTGACCACGAAATGTCGCCTACAATCAAGCAAGAGGGTAACAGATCTGCCATCAAAACATGCGGAAGCCGCCCAATTGGTGTCACGAGCAGACGTGGTGGACAGCTTTCAGTATTGAAGTTGTCTTGGACACTGTGCTGGTCATTTCCTCCAAGGTATACTGGTAGGTGAGCAGAAGTGGAAGATTGAGACCGTGGAACAATCTCTTGGTTTTTCTTGTCCTACGATTACAGTAGCTTAGACGTCCATACTATACAAAGGTCTCCAGCCTTAAGAAGAACAGCTCAATCGTCTGTACCTCTCCCGCCTGCCATTCATTGGCCAAAACATCACTCTACCCCTCCAGCTTCAGCATTCTGAACTGCTCAATGCCCTCCTGCAGCGCGTTCACCTCAGCTTCCGCGTCCCTCAGCTTCTGCTCCTCCAATTCCACCACAGCCTTACTCGCCGCTTCTCGCACATTCTCAACAATCTTTCGCTGCTTAAGCACAGTCTGGCTCGCTTTGTCGCGCTTCGTATTCGCCTTCTCGATCTCCTTGTCAATGTCCACGCGACCCTTGACGTGCACATAGACTGCCGCGTGTGCGGATACAGGGAATACGGCACAGCCTTTGGGCTTGTTGGCAGTTGCGTCCAAGACAGTAAGGTTAGCAAGCGACTTTCCCGCGAGAGCATTGATGGCCGCGTGCTGTTCTGATGCGGTAGTGAAGGAGGTTTTATCAAGAGCTTGCACGAACGCTGTACCATCTTCCTTGATCGCATACTCGCTCAGAAGTGAGCGAATACCCTTGGAGCAGCCAAGAACGAGCTCATAGGCGGCTTCAGATGCTGGGTCTTCAAGTGTCGAGTCGAATTGTGGGTAGGAGGCGACAACGATAGATGGAGTGTTGTCTTGGGCGCGGCGTGGGAGACGTTGCCATAGCTCTTCCGTCAAGAATGGCATGTACGGGTGAATGAGTAGGAGCGCGCCCTCAAGAGCGGTGTAAAGAGTGTTGACAGCGGAAAGGCGCTCTTCGGGCGTGCCGTCTTGAATGATCGTTTTCGAGTTTTCCTGGAACAAGTCAGTAATTAATAAGAGTGAGGCGAGGTTGTTGGAACTTACGATGTACACGTCACACAGCTCGTCGTACCAATATCGGTACGCCAACTGCGTAGATTGAGAGAACTCGCGTTCCTCGAGAGCTTTGTTGATGTTCTTGGAAGCAGTGGTGAGTTTGTGAAGAATCCACCTTTCAGCCAGCGACTCCTTGCCGGTCAATGCGCCGGTCTGTGGTGGCACGTAGTCGGTATCAATCTTGCCAAGCACAAATTTCGTCGCCTGATAGATCTTGTTGCAAAACCTCCGGTACCCAGCCATCACCTTGACGTCAAACGCGATATCGCCACCACCTGTTGTGTACTGGACGAGTGAGAAACGCAGAGCATCTGCACCACATTCGGGAATACCTTGTGGGAAAGCAGTGTTCTGGTACTTCTCGGCGTTCTTGATCTCTTTCGGATCAAGATTACCCTTATGAAGTTTGTCGTGTAGATCCTTTAGCTCAATACCCTCCATGATGTCAACGGGATCAATGACGTTCCCGAGTGACTTGGACATCTTTCGTCCCTCAGAATCACGAACAAGTGAATGGCAGTATACCTCCTTGAAAGGGATCTTGCCAGTCAACTTCAAGCTCATCATGATCATACGAGCCACCCAGAAGAACAGAATATCCCATCCAGTCTCAAGTACGCTGGTAGGGAACAATTCACGTAGATCAGCAGTGTCCTTGGGCCAGCCAAGTGTCGAGAAAGGCCACAATCCAGAGGAGAACCAGGTGTCGAGGACGTCAGGATCACGCTCTAGCGTGAACTTCTTGCCTGGGAACCTCTCCTCTGCTTTCTTGTGTGCATCTTCTTCCGTTCGTCCGACAACCCAATAGTGATCGTTGTCATCTGCTGTTGCCTCGCCCTCAATTCTGACAAGGTAAGCTGGGCATTGATGTCCCCACCACAATTGACGTGATAGGCACCAGTCGTTGATGTTCTTCAGCCAGGAGTAGTAGTTCTTCTCAGCAGATTGGGGAATGATCTTGATCTGTCCATCTCTGACCACGTCCATAGCTGCATCACCAAACTCCCGCATCTTCATCCACCATTGAGGTCGCAGAATAGGCTCGATAACGTCCTTCGTCTTACTGCACAAAGGCACCTTCATGGGATTGTTCTCTTTCTTGACGAACAGGCCTGCCTTTTCCAGGGCAGCGGTGACCTCATATCGGACATCAAATCGTTTCTTGCCAGCAAAAGGACCAGCGTTTTCATTCATGGTGCCGTCTGAGTTCAGGATGTTAATGAACTCAAGCTTGTGTCTTTGCCCAATCGCAAAATCGTTGGGATCATGAGCTGGCGTGATCTTGACAGCACCGGTACCAAATTCTGGATCAACGTAGTCATCAGCGACAATAGGCATGAGGCGACCCTCGATGAAAGGATGGCGTGCTTTCTTGCCAAGAAGATGTTTGTATCTTGCGTCTTCAGGATGCACAGCAATTGCAGTGTCTCCAAGCATGGTTTCTGGTCGCGTCGTGGCCACTTCGATCATTTCATCTGAGCCATCAATAGGATATTTGAAATGAGTGATTACACCAAACTCGACCTTCTTGTCGTACCCCGGCACGTCGAGAAGGGTTCGCCCTTCCAGATCCTTGTTGTCTACTTCGAGATTCGAGAGTGCCGTTGAGAGCCTCGTGCACCAATTGACGATGCGATTCGAACGGTAGATGTAGCCCTCCTCGTGCAGCTTGACAAACGTTTCTGTGACGGCTGCTGACAATTCAGGGCTGAAGGTGTACCCTTCACGAGTCCAGTCGAACGAGCCTCCCATGCGACGAAGGACGGTATTGATCTTTCCATGGTATCTACGGTGCGTGAGCAAGTAAACCTGGATTGCTAGACATGAGTACGCACTCTTCCTTCCATTCTTGTGCTGTCTCGATGAACTTTGGTCTTCCAAGATCATGTCTTGTCTTTCCTTGTCGCCTCCACAGCATATTCTCCACAACGCTTTGTGTCGAGATACCAGCATGATCACAACCAGGGAGGTACAAAGTCGTGAAGCCCTTCATCCGGTGCCTATCGAGTCAGAGATTGACCACCGCTGATTGTGAGATGTGACTTACCATCTGATCAGCACATCTTGTAGTGAAGTTGCCAATGCATGGCCAATATGTAGTGCGCCTGTCACGTTTGGTGGAGGTATGACAATAACAAATGAGCCCTTCGCTTTCACCTTCCCGTCTATGAACTCCGGCTTGAAGTATCCTTGCTCTTCCCACCAGTCGTACCATGCAGACTCGACAACCTTTGGAATGTATGCCTTGTGGTATGCATCGTCGAGCGGCTTCAGTACTGTGAAAACATTTAGCTATCCAGTCTCGCCTTCCAAGCAGTTTGACTCACTCTTCTTCTGCCCTCTTGGTGTATCTTCCACATAGTCTGCAACGGATACCTCATCCTTGGGCTTTTCCTTCTTCTCCTTCGCCTTTGCAGAAGCTGGCGCGGCAGCTTTCTGTTTGGCCTGCTTCTCCTCAAACTTCTTCTGCTTCTCAGCCTTTTCTCGTTCCTTCTTCACTACACGGCTGTTAGCGCAGTGCTATTGAGGCCCTTGGAAGCGCGTCGCACGAACGCGAAGACATACATACACTCCTTCTCCGTCTTCTGCTTCTTAGGGACTTCCTTATCTCCACCATCTTGACCTGGAGCTGATTGGCCAGTCACATCTTGCTGGGCAGCTTGGAGTATGGCATTCTTGCTTTCATTGGAGACAGGTGGTGGGGCACCCGTGACAGGACCTGTCGGTTCTCCGGCTGCAGTGCCCTTGTCAGTCGGGGTCTCGTCACAGCAGTTGGGACTCCAAACATACGGATGTTGTGCGAGCCTGCATTGAGAGCCATGATTGTTGTAGTGAAATGCTTTGTGTAAAGGAGCCGCCGAGGCCGTAATAAGCGCCGAGTGAACGCTCTGCAAAGAATCGTGCCTGTTGTACAAGGCTCTTGATATGGACGTAGCTTCTGGTGTAGATCTACAATTATTTAGTTTGAGTCATGAAGTGTCATCAGGTTGCGATCGTAACATTAGGTGCCGCCACGCGTCCAGTACCACGGATTATACAGCAAGACTTACAGTCAAAGGGTGTGGCGGTCA
>Ga0058698_10000236_pt1 | contig 33358 bp, 39 predicted proteins | sample AgamicAsSfe_FD_67288 | JGI IMG/M metagenome (GOLD analysis project Ga0058698, IMG submission 67288) | Agave microbial communities from Guanajuato, Mexico - As.Sf.e | ecosystem: Host-associated > Plants > Phyllosphere > Phylloplane/Leaf | place: Guanajuato, Mexico | collected 2012-05-30
GACTTTGCGCATGTTGAGGTGCGACGCAGAGTGGAAGCTGATGTAATACAGGCCTGGAAACAAGACAAGCTTGACATGGCCGAAACAATGTACAGCAAAATAGTGCTACAACGTGGTGAGAGCTCAACGGAAGCTAGTGCCTTCGAGTACTTGGCGGATTTGCTTTTCGAGGTTGGCAAAGGCCTCCTCAGTAAGCATGAGCCCAGCCGCGCCGCGAAGTGGTTGAGACGAGCAATGGAGATCTTGGCAGATCAAGACGTGCATCTGCTCAGTCCTGACGCCCTTGAGCTCAGGCTGAGCATCATGCACTATCTCGGTATTTAGACATATAGCCTGTACAAGGTTTCATGGCCACTGACTAGATCTCTTTGCAGTGCGGGCACTCCTCTCAATGCACATGGGTGAGTCTCATAAGGAAGCGGGTACGATACTGAGCGCGTTGGAGAAAGTACGAGCCATCCGCATTAACTACAACGTTCCCTGTGCTCAATAAAGAACAGGAGTACGAGGACAAAATGGTCGTTGCGATGCTCAGACTGGATCTGCTTGCAGCTGAAGAATCTTTAGACGTGGCAATGTTCTCCAATGGTATAATCAGTATGCTACGTGTGGCAGCCTGTTATTTGCTAAGATTTGCGAAGTTCTCAATCGACTCATACGCATTGTCCATGTTACCACATCAACCTTCAACACGTAAGTAGAGAATTAGCACGCTATTATCTGCAGCTGACCTTGATCCACAGAATCATGAATTACATTCACAAACTGAAGGATAAAAGGTGAACAACTAGCTTACTCTCGACTTGAAGAGGTACTCATCCGTAACAAAGTCCATCAGACGCATGCAACACACTTGATGATTTTCTTACTCTACGCCTTGTGGAGCTACGCAGCTCGGATTGGACCAGCAAGGTCTTCGTCACAAGGTTGTGGATTGTCATCGAGTCATTGTTCGACAATGGAGAAGCCCTTGGGTCCCTCACGAACATCATGGATAAGCTCTTCAGTCACTCGGAGCAGCCTTTGGACGCTGCTACCACACATGCCGCGCATGTTGTAAGTTTACCCCTAGCACCATGTTTGGCACATCATCATTTGCTAATTCATACAGCTCATATGGAAGCGTATTGGCTTGGAGTACAAGGAGGAGAGATTCGACGAGGCAGAATACTGGGCACGTCTCTCGCAGCACAAGTTATTCAGCTTGGCTGGAGATCTAAACTCCGCAATAATTGCACGGCAAGTTTACGAATGGAAAGATCCAAGTAACCTTCTGACAATTAGATCAGTAAGGTCTTGCAATGCTCCATCGAAAGAGACGACCTGGAGTCAGCCAAGAAAGTTCTGGAAGAGATGCCGGAGAACGTCAAGACAGCACCTTTGACACGATTCCTGACGTACAAACTTGCTCTCCGGAAAGGGGACGAGGGACTGGGTTCGTTCCTCCTGCTTACTGTCAGGATTGCTAATGACACTCTTAGCACAGCCTCAGATTGTCTGGCATCAATCGCTCAAACTTCCGCGACACAAACGGATCTGCTGTACGCTTGCGTTGCTGAATCGCAGCAGAGCTCCAACAAATCACAGGCAATCGCGGCGTTGCGAAGTGTGATGACCAGCTGCGATCATAATATGGCTAATGGAGCGCACTTTCCTGCTTTGTTGAGGTAGGCTCTTGCAACACATAATACGAGATACCTATTCTGATCAGTCTTCAGGTGTATAGGCAGACTTCTAATCTCTGATCTACCTGTACAAGGCCAAAGGGATGAACGAAATATTGCTAAACAGCTGTGCGATATTTTCGAGACAGGTATGTTTGAATGTGTCAGTGAAACGATCTTCAAGCTGATCTGTCCAGCTGCTAAGCAAGTGGCCTACAAGGCACAAGGGTTACGGTCAAGAGTGACTGATCAATTCATGGATGGAGAGCTGGAGTGGTTCACAAAGAACAGCTACAATATTGGTCTACAGTATTACGGAGAGTGGCCTCGCGAGAGAAGTACCAGGATACTCGAGGCTTTCTTGGAGGTAAGTATCTAATATTTCGCCTCTACTCATACTCATATCTGGCAGTTCGAGCGAGTTACCCCGTCCAAGATCAGAGAAAGCAAAGACTATCAGTTGCATACATTAGTTGCTCGTGTCCTGATATGCAATGCCTATATCAAGTTGGCGCGTGCAGAGGACGAGACAGAGACAAAGGTAGGTCGCAGTGTTTCAGCTTGCGTGAAAAGCTTCGCTGACACTCTTAGAACGAATACTATCGTCGAGCACATGATCATGCTGAGAAGTATGTGAAGCACCTCGACATTGTGGACGACGGTCACAAGCGACTTGGGCACGAACTCTTGAAGAATGATTTCGAGGCTGCCATCCACCTACAAGACTGGGAGCATCTGCTTACCATCGCTCAGGTAGGCTCCTTGGGAATTGATATTCGCAGCCTCACACTGACAACGCACAGGCATATATACCCCTGCAAGACCAGCGACTTTTCGGGATCCTGGTGGACATGACAATACAGAACTCCCTGGAGGTGCCGTCCTTGGGTAAGTCAAGAGAACCTCAAACCCTCGATACCGGTATTGACAATGCAAATAGTCCAGCTGAAGATTCTAGAGGTATACTCGACACATATCTACAGCGTACAGCGAAAATCTTCAAACACTAAACCTCAATTACTCAGATCATCATCACCGCCACCCACGCCGACTGCAATCCCAATATCCTCAGCCGCTGGCTTCGGACTGCCTACCGCATCTGCATCTCTCCTTCCGCGAGCACAAGCAGCAGCAACACCGCTACCCTCGCCAAAGCCGACATGATTCTCTCGCAAGCTCTTGCACTTGCCAGGCAAGCCCCACCGCTTCCAGACATTGGCGACGACGCGACAGACCAATCGCGCTACGCTACCGAAGAGATAGAGTATCTTGCTACGGTCACGTTCAATCGAGCTATTGACGCATATTGTGTTGGAGACGATACGACATGTCAGCGGTTGGCGGATGTGGCAGTGGAATTTGCTGTGTGTTTGGAGGCTGTGGATGGTGGTGCGTTGAGGGAAGCGTTGGTCTATAGGAGGCAGAGTTTGAGACCTGCGGAGGAGGAAGAGGCAGGTGACGAGGATGTGGAAGAGGAGGAGCAGGAGGATCGCAATGAGGGGCTGGAGAATGTCGAGGAGGAAAATGCTGAGCACATGGAATAAGTTGATGCTGGCTTGCTGAGCTTGCTGAGACCCTCGTCATGAATGAGCTACAGTAGCTTAGAAGTCAGGGAAAACCGGCGTGTAGCGTCTTGATCTGAGCTAGTATAGTACCAACACAGTCGGCAATGCCGCATTTAGTAATATCATGAGGTCGAGCATGATATGCACACACCGCATCACGATCATATCGCACAGCAGGAGTGTTCGGTTGATATACCTCGGCACTTATTTCAGCAAGTATAATAATCTACAATGCAGTGAACAATCTTGATTGTCCGTGCTTCATGACTCTCCCAATAATTCATAGAGCGTCAACAAGGAGCTTGTTCATCCTCGCGAGCTTGGAAGACACGCTCAAGTCGATTGTGCGGTCACCGACCTCAACAATGAGGCCTCCACGGATATCAGGTTGAACCTATTGAACTCGTTAGCTCCACGATAAACCAACAGGCGCATGACCGTCGCCACAATGCCAACACCACAAACTCACCCTCGAAACAACCTTCAACTTCTTTCCCTGTCCCACAAACCGGCTCTTGCTAACCGCACCCTCCAATTGCTTCAACACCTTCTGGTCCAACGGTGCCGCGCTCGTAACCCTAAGCTCGACCTCGCCCCTCTGTGCGCTCATCAGCTCGGCGAACTTGTCGCACGCGCCCTCCAAGTAGCTGAGCCTGTTGTTCTCAGCCAGGGTCTCGAGGAAGTTCTTGACGGTGGCGCCCTCCTTGCTGCTGGCGTTGACGGAGGCAGACTTCATGAGTTCGGAGATGATGCCGGATTTGTCGCTGGCGGAGAGGGTCGGGGCGGTGAGGATGGAGGCGAGCTTGGGGTCAGATTTGAAGGAGGAGGAGAGAGAGGCGAGGGCCTTGGCAGTGGGCTCGAGGGTGGATGTCTTGACGGAGGCGGTGTACTAGTAGCGGAGGTGCGTTAGTGTCGAGTCGGAGAGTGGTGGGAGCCGTATGAAGTGGCTCGTTCTTGTGCCCATAAGTCCACCGCGCTGATTTCGACATCTTGATCCAACGACCCTAGCGTCGACTGATGACATCCTTCGACATCCCTTCTTCCTCCGAGCGCGCACGACCATGACCCAAAAAGTAGACCTACCAGAGCGTTCGCATAGGTACCGTCAATGCCGAAAAGAGCAACCGGGGGCTTTGTGTTGGCGGCTGCAGCAGCGTAGCCACGGGCGGCCACGCGCGGGGCAGCGAAACTCTGCTGAGCTGTGCATCGGAGAAGGGCGCGCTGAGAGAACATTGTGATGTGTGGAGTGGAGATGTCTAGTCTAGAGAGAAGCAGCAGGCAGAAAGACGTTGTCGTCGTCGCTTTGCGAGCTCAATTGGAATTGTCACAGGATCCGAGACTAACCCGAAGTGGAATCTTGTGATATCATCACTCGAATATCTCATCTCTGCGCTTTCACCTTCCTCACGGTTTGCCATGAGCTCGATAGCAGTGACAAGCTATGGTTATGCAAGTGAGAATACTCATCAATGCAGAACGTCCAATTTGGCGGATTCTTTGTACCTGATAGCTCCGACATCTGTACAACGAGCAATAATAATCCTGCGACAAGGGGCCACGGGCTCAATGCTACTAATCTGATATACCAGTACGCCATATACTTCCAGTACTGCCACCACCTCCCAATAAGCCCCAAAGCTCCCACTCCGGCGCAATGCTGTTCATATGCCACGACCTCATCATCATCATCAAGTACTCTGCAACATGCTCTGGACCAGATCACCTAATGGTCCCCAGTAATCCTTGCCTGATGCCAGCTGATGCTCGTCTACGAACAAGACGTAGTGCTTGAAGCTCGTGTTGAGATGTGGCTCTAATCCGAGCTGAAGCACGATCGGGTAATGGTGGCAGTAGATATGGGCATACACACGGTACAGCCGCTTGAACATCTGACGAATAAGAGCTGGGAATGTCTTTGGGAACGGCACACCTGAAGAACTTATTAGCACTGAGTGTATACTTAGAAGCTGCTAGAACAGTACCGATCTTGCTGGGAAACTGTTGCTCATTATCAATGTTGGCTTGACACCAAACCATCAAGTGCTCGATGTATTGCGGCGCGGACATCTTTGTCGGCTTTTTGAAGTTCTCAGAGTCTTGCCATAGATACTCGAATCTGTGTAATCTGTGAGCACGGTTCGGGTTGCGTGTGAGTCTTTCCTGTTCTTACTCGTCTGTAGCCTTCATCTCTGGACATGACTGAGGTGAGCAGAACTCTGTGATGGAACCGTAGAGTAGGTTGATCTGGTTGTAGAAGTCGACGACTACACATACATGTCAATGACGATGACACAAGAAGGCAAGCGGTAGCCATACCGTTGACTGCAAGCCACTCATTGATGTCCTCGCCTTCTGGGAGTTTGACGACCTTCTTCAGACTCCCACTCCCTAGTGTAGCTTCCGCAAACTGTCGCAATTGATATCCGCTCGTGCCTTTCGCTGACTTTTGCGGCTTGAACGTCCCTCGTGCCCTCGAGTTGCTAGGGGTAACTCGTTAGCATTCATGTCGCAGGTCGATCTAGCCAGTCTTGTTGCGAAGAGCCCAGCTCCTTGTCTGCCCTGCTCTGTTCATACATCTCGCTCCCGTGCCGTGGCCCATGTTGTCCCACATCACACCGAACGCGACGAACGTCTCTCCTTCCTTAGCAACGTACATTGTGCTCATTAAGGACGTCATCCCAGAACGCAGATCCTGGATGTCACGAAAGGGAGGTGCTTGAAGTCGCTGTTATTTGCTGAGACTTTAGGAGTCAGCATTCGTTGGTGAACTGGGCGCCAGCATAGACATACCTGTTGATGATGCCTCAAGTTGGATGCACAGAAATTGTTCGCGCTTTGATATATCAAAGGGAGTAATACTGCTTCAGAGTCGCTGGACTCAAACTGATGGTGTTTACGTTTTGCTGTATGCGGACTGAACCCCTGAACCATGTGAAACGCGGGCCAACCTAGGGCGAAACTGACAAAGGCACTGTTACAAGCCTCCCGTATATGCTGCTCTATGCCGAGGGTATCTAGCAACCAATGCCGTAGCAAGTCTAACACCATGTATGCTTTTCAGACAGACGTGCCTGCCCAGAACGCCACCTGACCATCAATCATAATAACATATCACATGATCATCTTTCCTCAGGAGATCTCCATGCCCTCATCATCCTCTCCATCATCAGCTTCCTCTGCTACAGTGCCGGCACTGCCAAGCCTCCTGCTTCTGCCACCATTGCTCGGTCCGCCACCGGATCCGCCCAGAAACCTAGCTCCACCTAGTCCGCCTACACTTTCGAGCTCGTCTGCACCCAGAACTCTGCCCTCTGTATCGATCTCAGCGCAGAGCTCTGCCATGGCGGCTTTCTTCAGATTCCTGAATCCAGCAGTGCGTACAACCCGACCCCAGAATGTAAGACAGAAACGTGCTGCACGACGCTTGAGCCATTCTTCACCAGACATACCGGCACGTTCCCATATAGCTGCCGCATGCTCAACGTTAAGTTCACGTCCTAATCGGTTGCGGCAAAGGATGCGAAGGCGTGGCATATCGTATAGATTAGACATGACAAGCATGCCTGCCACGTCATCAAGATTTGGGCCACTCGAGCCACTCGACGCGATGTTGTCAGTGTAGAGGTAGTGCAGAAATGCTCTGACCACGGGGTAAGGCTCCGGGATGTGCAGTTTCTTGCTGTGGAACTCGGCCATTTGGGATGCAATCATTCGAGCAAAGTGCGGCCATCTTGCTTCGAGTATGAGGCGATGCACGTATATCGGCTTGGAGACACGTCCTGACTGATCCGGTTCTTCACCCATGTCGAGCTCGTCATCGATATCGTCACCAATGTCAGCAGTAACTATGAAGTCTGCCGCACTGCCGGTCTCTGGTGCACGATCAAACATGCGAGCAAGATCTGCGCCGATGCCAGAGAGATGGGAGGATAGGTGTGTATCCGATGTAGGCATGCGCTGATTCTCGAAGCGATACTCGGAAGCCAGACTGTTCCCAAGCAAGCCGAGCTGGCGCAAGTCGACACAAAGAACATCACTCAAGTACTCGCCATTGTTACCATTGTGGTTTGGAACAGGCTCCCGTGGGCAGCCGAGGAGCCACGCCATGGTGCCTTCTTGGTTCAGAGTGCAATAATGCCACCTATAGTTAGGATCAAATAGGTCGCGTCCATCTGCAAGCTTCTCCCACCGCATGGATTCCAGTTCCAGAGAGCACAAGCTATTGTCGAGTGCTGTTGTGATTGCAGGGTTGGCAGGCGTGACGAAGTCTAGTAGACAGCCGGAGGAGAAAGCATGGAAATGAGTGCCTGTGGACTGTATTGGAATGCTTGGACCGGAAATGAAATTCAGCGATGATATTGAGCCAGGCGCCATAGGGAGCTTGCGAGGCGAGAATGTTCCCGCATTCGTCTGGACACTGCCAGAGTTCGCAGCATATGGTGTTGCTGTAGCCGTACTGTATGCTACGGACGGAGGTCGAGCCTGACGAACCACACCCCCGGTACGGCGATCGTTCGTTGATGAAGCCGACATCTCGCCAGTGAGAATGGGGTTTTGTTTCGGGTCCAGCCACCAGATACCGCTCACCCGTTCCATGCCTTCCGTCAAGCCGCCAAACACCCATATCCGCCCGCCCCACACCCAGCAAGTATGATCGAATCTTGGCACAAACCTCCATATCCTCGACCACTCCATCCTCTTCAGATCCAGATAGCAAAAGTCGTCGAGAATCGTGTTATTGTCATGGCCACTGAGACCACCAATGATGAAGAGCTTGTCATCGTACAATGTTGCTGAATGGCGTGCTCTGCCGCGTGGTGTCGTACCATTGACCTCAGGTTGTCGCCAATTGGCTGTCTTGATGTCAAAGATGATGAGATCATTCAAATAGGCTCGGTGTTCATTCTCTCCTCCGAATATCAAGACTTTGTCGCCCCAAAGTGTAGCCGTGTGACCCATTCTCACTCCTGGGATGTCTCCGTAGTTGTCGACAAGATTCCATTGCCGTGTTTCGAGGTTCAGTCGCAGTACGTGGTTGTAGACTTCATCTGTATACTGGTCGAAACCACCAAATGCATAGATCTCATTGTTTCCAACATAGGTCACCGAGGCACTGACCAGGCAAGCAGGCCTCTGCCCAACAGTGCTGATGATTCTTGGCCGATAGTTTTCGTTGTTACCTGTTCTTCTGTCTCGCACCGGGCTCGCTGACATCAAGTATGTGGCTTGCGTATGAGTGGAAGTAGCTGATGCTGGTGTACCGGGCTGCACAGCCATCCTGTCGGAATGTGGATTTCAATGACAGGATTCGCAGACTCCACGCTCCTCAAGAGGGTCTGGCCCTTGATACCGGCAAACTACTATATCTGGCCCCGATGCTCAGATTCTGAACGTGGATGGGGTCGGTGAGGTTGTGCTGGTGCTGGAGATCTGCAAAGAGGAATGCTAATCCTGCTGGTCAGGTAACAACCATATCCTGAACAGCTCGAACAAGCAGTGATGCAGGGTGCTCGACTTCAGAGAGGGCTAATACAGAGCGAGGTGACTCGGGCCACAGCCAACCTTGCTGGTACAGCGGCAGAGTAAAATAGTGAGATGGCAGTAACAATAAGGGATTGGGATTTCCCCAGACTTGAATGAAATGATGCAGCCTGCCAAGCCGGCTGGGGCTGAGAAAGAGAAGTCACGTGTAAAGAGCCCGCGGTCGCGACTCCCTCAGTTAAGCTTTCGCGAAACGGCTTTCCGTCACTGCTGGCAACACTTCGTCGTGGAAACCACAGGTCCATACCACATTCACTTCAAAAGGAAGCAATGATAATGGCATCTCCTTCGTTCCTTCTTCACAAGACATTCAACTCTTCTCAAACACTCTTCAAGACACTCCTTCTTCTTTATGCTTGATTGAGCATAGCATCAACCTTTCAATAACAAGAACATCACCACAAGAACATCACACTATTCAACAATCCTAATACTTACCAATAATCATCCAGGATCCATTCAGTTGAGACTCTTGGACCTCACTGATCGATTCACGACCAAGAAAACAATATAAAACACATAACACAATGGCTTCCGTTGCAGTGTCAACTCCGCTCAAGAGCCACCACAGCATCTTCTCGACTCGCACCGCGGGCGGTCGGATGCCCCTCACACCCTCTCCAAGGACCAGGACAAACAGCATCCAGCAGCCAGACTTCTCTCCGGTCGTCCAAGGCGAGAAGCCAGAGTCTCTCTTCAACAACAACTATACACCTCGCTTCTCCAGAGCCATCTCAAAGACCTCTGTCCGGGACTCACCCAAGTCGAACATCGCGCATGTGACCAACTCTCCAAGACGTCTCAATGTTCCAACCTCCGAGTACACACTCACTGGTACTGGTCCAGCCACCAAGCAGACCCCTGGACGTGCCGCCCGCAAGGAGATCAGCATCCGTCCTCGTCTTGGTAAGACCGCCTTCAAGGCCAGCTACAATGCTGCTGACCGCTTCATCCCAAGCCGCTCTGCCAGCGAGGCCATCGTCAACTCTGGTGCTGTCAAGATTGAGCACGAACAGAAGTCGAAGAGCAAGAAGGCCGAAGGCTCTGCTGTTCTCGCTGGTGCTGCGAGTGCTTTCAACATTGGTGGTCGTGCTGCTCATGACGATGTCGCTGCTGCCTTTGAGAGTCTCGGCCTCGATGATGACGAGGAGGTCTCATCATACACCAAGCCTGCTCCTAACGCTGTTGCCTACGAGTCATCTCTTGCCAATGCCTGCGGCCTCAACTTGGGCACTCGCATTCTGGCCTTCAAGCCTGCTGCCCCGGAGTCATCCAAGCCAATTGATCTCCGCTCTCAGTACAACCGTCCTCTCAAGCCCGCCGCAGCATCTGCCTCGCAGTTCCGCCGTCGTGTCTTGACCGCGCCGGAGCGTGTCCTTGATGCTCCTGGTCTGGCTGACGACTACTACCTCAACCTCCTCGACTGGAGCTCTGGCAACCAGGTCGCTATCGGTCTCGAGCGCAATGTCTACGTTTGGTCTGCCGAGTCCGGCACCGTCAACTCTCTCCTGGAGTGCAGTGAGGACACCACCATCACCAGTGTCAAGTGGAGCGGTGACGGTGCTTACGTCGGCGTTGGTCTCGGAACTGGTGAGGTCCAGGTTTGGGATGTGGAGGAGGGCAAGAAGCTTCGCAGCATGCACGGACACGACACTCGTGTTGGTGTTATGGGCTGGAACAAGCATATTCTCTCGACTGGTGCACGTTCAGGTCTCGTCTTCAACCACGACGTTCGCATCGCTCAGCACAAGATCGCTGAGCTCAACAACCACGTTGGTGAGGTTTGTGGCCTCGAGTGGCGCGCAGATGGCGCTCAGCTTGCTACCGGTGGCAACGACAACCTCGTCTCCATCTGGGACGCCCGCTCTCTCGATGCTCCCAAGTTCTCCAAGACCAACCACCGTGCTGCTGTCAAGGCTCTTAGCTGGTGCCCATGGCAACCAAACCTCCTCGCTACTGGTGGTGGATCCCACGACAGACACATTCACTTCTGGAACACCACCACTGGTGCTCGTGTCAACAGCATCGACACCGGCTCTCAGGTTACCTCCCTCAGATGGAGCAGCCAGTACAAGGAGATTGCCAGTACCAGTGGCTTCCCCGACAACTCCATCAGCCTCTGGAGCTACCCAACTCTGGTCAAGAACATTGAAATCCCTGCCCATGAGAGCAGAGTTCTCCACAGCTGCTTGAGCCCTGACGGTCAGATGATGGCCACTGCTGGTAAGTCTTGCATTTTGCATCAAACTACTTCGTGTACTATTGCTAACGCTATATAGCTGCCGACGAGAGCTTGAAGTTCTGGAAGCTATTCGAGAAGAAGGCTGGCTCTGCTGGTGTTGCTGCTCTTGGTGCTTCAAGCGCCAAGGCGTCAATGGTCAAGGACCTCATCATCAGATGATTGAGTTCGTCGACCATGTCATCCGGGATGACATGAGGATGTACTGCCTTATGCAGTCACATATATTTCTTACTTTCATTAATTTGTCTTTGTCTGGGTAGTTTCGTTTTAGCTTTAGCATCAGCATATGTTAGACAGAATTGAATCACAATTGTCATGCGATTTGTCACTTCTTGGCTTAGTGCTTTTGTGAGACTTTGGTTCCTCCATCTTCTACATGACGCTGTCGAATCACTCATCTTGGATAATTGTGGCAAACTAATACAGTGGACACTTCAGGGACTGCCGCAGGGTTGTCAGGACACCCCAAGATTGATGTTCCCACCTGCAGAAGTGAAACGCGAACGTGATATGTCTTTCAGCATGAGCAAGAAGAACTCTGTTGTTGCTCTGGTACTTGCAGAAGGGTGAAAGGTCTCTGCATCACTGTCATCATCACCACCAAACCGCAACACGCATCGATCACGACGACAAGCAATGGGGCAGAGATATGAGTAATATGAGGAGTCTCAGGGAGAGTGCCGTAAGGATTCTGCTCAAAAAATTGCCTGAGAGTGACGTCGATCAAACGTTGGAGAAGCACATGGCGAGCGGCAAGTGGGACGGAGCAGGGAGCAGTTTCGTTGAGGCTAACTGAGTTTGCCCCAAGCGCGCGGTAGACGGTAGACGTGTGGCGGCCACCGGTAGGGCAAGAGGGTATATCATCGAGGTCGAGGTATCGAAGTATGTATCGAGGTATCCTATGGCTGCCGACGGAGATACTTCGTTGAGAAAAGGGATCGAGGTGCAGCATCGGCACCTTCTCCGACATGGGCCATGATCAGATCTATGATCTGCTGCTTCCTGGCGGGATTCAAACAGTTCTATCTTCAACGCCTTTTGTCATGGCGTCTCAACTGCAGACGAGGATGTTCGGCTGTTTCCATGGGCGTCCAATCGTTTCAGATACCCAGTAATTCGTAGTCTGTACGGTGAAGTGATAGTGTGGTACAGTGGTAGTCATCTCGTACGACGAGAGCTCGCTAACGCCGTGGCTCCGAATACTGCCCGTGTGAAGGCTGCCAGCCCAGGTGTTGGTTGATAGCTAAAGTTCTTTTGTCCAAGCCGATCTTTTCCCTCGACTTCTCTCGTTATCTTACGAAGTACATCAGGCTGCCATCGTTCACTACTTCCAACATCCTCCTGCTTTGTGTCACCTCAGCCAGTCCTTCACTACCACACTACCAGCTCGTGATCAATCTTGTACAACCTCACTGGTGACACAATCTCCCACTATGGCACCCTCAGCTACGCTCGCTCCTGGGGCCTCCCCAACCACCCTCAGACGCCCTTCTCGTGGCCGCTTTCGACGAATGAGCTCTTTCGACTACAGCAAAACTCAAGATCGCGACCGCGATGCTCCTATCATCGTCGTGCCTGAAGGTGTGGCCGAGGAAGAAACTGATGCTTCAGAGGTTGCTGGAGGCTTCGAGCTGGCTCGTCGCCAAATGCAAGGTCTGAAAGTATCTGATGACGACTTCTCACTCGACTTTACACCCACAAAAGTCACGGACAAGTACGCCTATGCATTCGATATCGATGGTGTCTTGATCAAGGGTGGAAAGGTCATTCCGGAGGCAGTTCACGCAATGAAAATGTTAAACGGTCAGAACAGCCGTGGTATCAAAGTGTAAGTTTGAGACGAGATATAGTCTGATAAGTGCATATGAGCTGATACAGGCTTTCAGACCATACATTTTCGTCACAAACGGAGGCGGCAAATCAGAGAAAGAGCGCTGTTTGCAGCTAAGCAGCCAGCTCGAGCTCGAAGTTTCACCTGGTCAATTCATTTGCGGCCACACACCTATGCGAGAGATGGCTGAGATCTACGACACTGTTCTTGTCATCGGTGGAGAGGGCGAGAAGTGCCGTGAAGTTGCACTAGGATATGGCTTCAAGGACGTAGTCACACCAGGAGACGTGATCAAGACGAAGCCTGACATCACGCCATTCCGCAAGCTCACCGAGGAGGAGGAGAAGAACTCGCACGTTCGTGACTTTTCCAAGTTGAAGGTACAAGCTATCTTCGTCTTCGCCGACAGCAAGGACTGGGGCAGTGACACACAAATTATCCTCGACTTCCTTTGCTCCAGTAACGGAGTACTTGGCTCCCGATCGAAGACATACGAGGATGGTCCACCACTTTTCTTCGCCCACAATGACCTGGTCTGGGCGACATCCCACTCTTCGGTCCGTCTCGGGATGGGTGCCCTACGCAAATCCATCGAAGCCATGTTCGAAGCCGTGACTGGCAAACCATTAAAGGCCACCGCATTCGGCAAGCCTCAAGTCGGCACTTTCGAGTACGCCACCAGGCTTCTCCGACAATGGCGCAAGGACACGCACGGTATCGATGCCGTGCCAGATACCATATACTTTGTTGGAGATACTCCCGAATCCGACATTCGCGGCACGAACGAAATGGACGAGCAGTCGCAAAACACCTGGTACTCCATCCTGGTCCGCACCGGCGTCTACGAGGCAGGCACGACACCAAAGTACATTCCGAAAGTCACAGTCGACACCGTGCTCGACGCCGTACGCCATGGAATGGAGCGTGAGTACAAGAAGGAGATGCAAGCGCTCAGGGCAGGTTCAACCAAGGGCTCCGAATCAGCCATCGCCGACGAGACCATCGCCGAGGGATCACCAATGGCTGAAATCCACGCCGAGCTCGGTGTGACCGGCCCTGGTGGCAAGGAGAACGGGGAGACGAAGACGAACAGCAAAGGTGCGACTGGAACAGCTTAGTGGCTGGTACCCAGAGTTTCACGACGTACACGGACAAGGATAAGATCTGGCATTGGGAATTGGCGCTGGCTGAGAGCAATTGGCGGAGGCCGTTTGCGAGATTGGCTTGATATTCGTACATTGGACATAGATATAGATATACACACTGTTATGTCAGGACCAGGGAGAGCAATGACATACTGAATTATTGAAGCATTCCAGCAAACATGATAATTACCATCGGTGCTAGATCTTCTGAATTGGACTGCTCTTCGTCTGACATAAGCAAGGCAGATCAACCCGAATCGAGTAATAGAGTATCGGACCGACATCAACCAATCAAATTGCCTGTGGAGGCAGTTCCCTCCATTGGTCGCTGTTCCGGAGCGCTTGACCGGAAATGGATACCAGGAAACACGCCCAAGATGCAAAAGATGTCCAAAAGTGCACTTCAGCATCAGGTTACAGCCAGCTCACTCCAGGCATTCGTCCCGCGAAACACGACATCCTGGATCAGCAATACCGATCCCACGAGACCAGCGGATTAGATTCCTGATCTACGACACCCGGATGCCCATCCGAGCCTAATATGCTCCAGCATCCTGCGCCTGCACCTGAGACGCCGGAGTCGTCATCCTACTTTTGCCCTGAGATTGAGAAAGATTCTCGCTGTCCAACTCTCACGGGTTTGGGAGCCTGCTCTCTTACCGATTTCCCATACCTCTTCTCGGATCCTGCCAGAATCGCCGCAAAAGAGAACATCGCTTCGTTGTCCTTCTATTCTTCGCTAGAGCATGTCTGATCAAGACAGAGGTCAAGGCCTAGGACGTAGCGGATCGACTTCTTCATCACACCGACAGATCCTCCCGCGCAATCTCTCGGATGAGACGCACCGAGGCGGTCGAGCAGAGCATTCGCAGCTGCCGCAATCCGAGTCGAAGAAAGGAACCACGAGTCGGCAGCGGGTGGCTTGCGCAAGTGAGTTCAGTGTTTCCGGAGTCGAGAACAAGAACCGAGACCCTAACAGGTTCTTCAAGATTGTCAAAAAAGAAAGAGCAAGGTTCGTTTGGCTGGAGGTACAGCTCTGTCCATACCTGAGCTGATAAGACTGTGTAGTGCGACGGCAATCAACCATGTGGTCGCTGCGCATCAGCATCCCAGACCTGCATATATGAATCCGACGTCGGTGTGCCACGGACACAAGCCCTTAAACGCAAGAATGAAGCCCTACATGAGGACAACAGCCAGCTCAAATACATTGTCCAAGGACTGAGATATGGCACCGCAGAAGAGGCAACAGAGATCCTCCGTCGCATCCGCAACACTCGAAATGCAGAAGAAGCCGTCGTCGCCATCAGCGAAGCATCGCTGCTCGTTAAGCCAACCTGGGCTGACCTGCCAGCCTTTGGACCTCTTCAGCAGGGGCAAACCTTACCGCATAGTGCTTCAGAAATATTCTCATCGTCGTCAGAACTTGCAAGATCACGATCCGATGCAAGACCATCGACTTCCAATGGACCAAGTTCTGCCGTGACAGCGAATTCAGGCAGTCCTACGCCAGTTCGTGGTCGTGGCCTGCGAGACGTGGCAGGATCGTCGACAGAACCACTTGGAGGACGCAGCAGCGAGGCACCATTGTCCGACTTCATCCACCGCGTGCAAAGGTCGAATGATAGAAGATCTTCGTCATCAAGTAATAGTACGACACAGTCGAGGCCGACGATGCGATGGACACCGTGGCCACCTTCTGCGAATACCAGAACAGCTGCTGGGACTGCCAATCCTCTTGGTATTGCAGATCGATTAAACCAATTGTGAGTGGTGCCAGTATGCGAAATCGTCCAATTCCTGACAGTGGAATACAGATGCGACGGCTTCCCTTTCATCAATCCAGCCACTTCTGTACCGCCAGAGAACGCAGTCATGTACCTCTGGAACTGCAACACGCCAGCTCATACATGGACGACCGTCACTGACGATGCAGATCTCGTCGCCAGTTTGTGTACGCAGTTCTTCATGTGGGAGCAGCCGTTCTACAACTACATCAACAGGTCGGCATTTCTCGAGGATATGTGCAGTGTCGGGCCCGGATCCGATGGAGATGCCGAGACCTGGACGAGAGAGTTCTGCTCGCCATGTCTCGTCAACGCAATATGTGCACTCGGCTGCATGAGCTCGCGGCATCCTGGCGCTTTCAAATATCCTGGCGATTTACGAAGTAGAGGACATCATTTTATTGAAGAAGCTGAGCGCATTATTCGTCAGGAGGAGCAGGGGACGCCACGTCTCTCGACCATGCAGGTTTGTCATGACTTTCCTTTTGTGAGATTTCCTACTGATCATTTTCTTTCCAGGCTATCTGGATGGTGATGTGGTTCCGAGGTGCTGCAGGTCAGCGGTTCTTGACGAGCGAGTTCTCCGAGCGCTTTTACTGGATGTACGATCAGCTTCAACTCGGCAAAGATTTCACCAGACCGAAAGAATATGACTACAACCCTCGTGCCAAACTCTACTGGGATGCCCTCTCTGAAGCGATATGGGGCTTCTATTGCCAAGACACGTAGGTCATGCTATTGCGTTGTCCGGTTTCGTTGATCCCACAGCTAATCTTGGCTTTATTCAGTCTTCACTCCATCGCAAACGGCGGTCCAGCCAGGATGAAACGTCCACTAATCGAGAAGACATTCGGCCGTCACAGCAGAGGTGCCATCAAGATTGCCGACCTCTGGTGGCCCTGTCCCGACCCACAGCGGACGGACAACAGTCTCATCGAAGAGACTTTGGACTACAAGTGTGACCTGACTGACATCACTCGCAAGATGCTAGCCTTTGTCAACTCGATCCAGGAAAGAGTCCGAAGTGCCGAGCTTGGTATGGATGTCTTCTGGGAAGCGTATGATCTGTATGATGAGTTTGTCCACTGGAAAGAGTCCATTCCGGATGCCTTTGCGCCTGGCGGCAGTTATTTGCCTCATGTGCTATTACTGCAGTGAGTCAGCCCCCTCTCAGCTCATTGCCCAAGCTCGACAACAAACCTAACGCACCCCACAGAGCCAGCTACGACATCGCCATAATAACCCTCTTTCGGCCCCTCCAACAAATGACCCCCGACCCCGCCGCCTTCGTCACCCAATCCCGCGGCCACAAACACCGCGAGGTCCTCCACCCCCGAACCTACGTCGTCACGCATTCCATGAACATCCTCGGCATCATGAACAACTTCCGCACCCGCTGGACCTTCTACCGCCACTGCTATACCTCGCAATGTCACTGGCTCCCGGCCTTCGCGCTACTCTTCTACCTGCGCCAGGGTGAGGCGAGCACGGATACGTTCACGTCTGCGGTGCGCGGGTTGAGGGAAATAGGCCAGAAGTGGAATGTGGCGATTTGGATGTTACAGAGTATCAAGGGATTGGCGCAGAAGTTTGATATCGCGCTGCCGCCGAGGAGTGAGAAGTACTTTAAGGATTTGGAGTTTGACGCGCCGAGACGGGGGCCGGATGCTACTGATGTGATGATTCGTAAGTTGGCCCAGGAGATGACAAGATCTCGGTGCAACGTGAGGTATCCAGACTGATACTTTCTAGCTGTAACAATCCCGGCAGAGTACCGAGCGCAAGACTCCGGGCTCTTTCCCTTCCCAAACGCAAAGGAGGTGGGCACGTATGTGCAGAACCTGGATTCCGTCCTCGATCAGATGGGCGTGGTCAACCTGGCGATGCCAAACTAGACCGACGAGAAGATGTCTGTTACGACTTGTTTGCTCACGATATGAATGACCGCATGGACAAGGAGTGTAATGGCGGCCAAGGATGGATGGATGGTGGCATAAAGAGAGATGGTCAGTTCGGCGTGCATTGTGATTGGTGGTATGGCTGTATGATCAGGACGGGCAAGATCTCGGTTGGCCTCAATGGAGTCAGTCAGTCGTAGGAAAGAGGAACCAGAAGGTCCAGGACAGCCAGGAGCGTCAGGACACCAGGAACGAAGCAATGATGCGTGAGCATGATAGCAGCATGAGACCACCCAGGCCACTTGGCGCATGACGCTTGTATAGTAAGCGCAAAGCAGCACACAGTACCATAGACCAGAAGATCCCAGGCCTTTGTGCCCCTGCCGTCTGCCTTCTGCCGTCATTCTCATAGCGATTTGTATCTGGTACCAACAACCTCGGTATTTGGCCGTCATTCTTTCTGTCTTGTCATCTCATGTGCTAGCCGCATCCGTCAGGTCCACGCGAGACTAGGCCTCCTAGCTCTGTGATTCATGACGAAACGAAGCATAAGCATGTCTCGGTGCCATCGGGTGCCATCTCCTCATCTCACGGCGCGGCTCGCGTGGCGCATGTCGGCGCCATCTCCTATATTGCAGATACTGTAGATCTCATGCCACGCGGCCGGCGGCAAGCGGAAAGCGGGCTGTATCGCGCTGAAGACGGGCGGAGGGCGTTGCAAGTTGAGTATGAGAGGATGGGGATGTGTTGGACAATAATGGCGACACTCCGGCGGAGGAGAGCGAGGTCAGCAGGCAGAAGGACGCGGCTGGCCGGCCCGCGTGCCGAGATTTGTTGCATGTGATTGGATGATAAGTATTAGGTTGTTAAGGTTGTTGCGCCGTCGCTGCTCACGCCTCACAGGTAAGAGAAGGGTGTGCAATGAGGGCAGTGTAATTGCGGTTAATGGTACGGTATAGTGCATTCCGTCTGGAGAGGCATATAGGGCACACACTGCTGCAATTGGGACCACCAGCACAGCACAACACATGTGTTCAATTTGCCGAATCATTCATATCTACATAGCCAAAACCACTCCCTCTCCTCCCCTTTTCCCTTTTCCGCACTCCTTCCCTCACCGCTCATCCCTTCACCCCAACTCCCTCCTCGGCGCCTCATCCACACTTCATCCACCACATCTACTTCATCTCCGTCTTCCACGTATGCATGCACTGCGGATTCGTGTACGCAATCAACCCCTGGACCGAGTACTCCCCTCCCATTCCCGATTCCTTAAACCCGCCCATGAATCCTCTCGGATCAGGCTTTCCCCAGCTGTTGATCCAGACAGTACCCGCCTCGATCTGTCCGCCAACGCGCTCGGCGCGCTCAACGTCTTTGCCCCAGACAGAGGCGCCGAGACCGCAGTTTGTGGCGTTTGCGCGCTCGATGGCTTCGGCGTCGGTGGAGAAGGGCTGCACGGGGAAGATTGGGCCTGTGAGGTGTGGTGGTGATTAGTGAGATGTTGTCTGAGGTGATATGATAGAAGGAGGAGGGGTAGTGAAGTACAGGGAAGAGAAGGGAAGACCATACCAAAAGGTTCTTCCTGCACGATCCTCGACTCCGTAGGCGGATTATCGATGATAGTCGGCTGAACAAAATATCCCTTGCCCTGCTTGACCGTCTGCTCGCCCGTGGCGAACGTATACCCCTTCTCTCTGCAGTCATCGACGAAGCCCATCACGCGGTCATACTGCATCTTATTCTGCACGGGACCCAGCCCAGTCGAGGGGTCTTCGGGACTCCCGGGCTTCAGGTACTTCGTGAATGCGACCATGGCGTCGACGAAGGGGCGGTAGATATCTTGGTGAATGAAAACACGCTTGGTGGCGATGCAGACTTGCCCGCTGTTTTGCAGAGCACCGAGTACCACTTCAGGTGCGACTTGCTGGATGTTCACGTCAGGCAGGACGATTGAAACATCATTACCGCCAAGCTCGAGGGTGACGCGCTTCAGCGTCTTGGCACACGCCTCCATGATCTTCTTGCCCGTAGCAATCGATCCAGTGAACGCGATCCTATCAATACCAGGATGCGCGGTCAGCATGGGGCCGAGCTTGTCGTCACCGCCGAGGACTTGGACGACGCCCGCCGGGAAGAATTCTTGTGCGATTTCAATGCATTTGAGGGTGCTGTAGGGGGTGAAGGGGGAGGGCTTGATGATGATTGTGCAGCCGGTGATGAGGGCTGAGGCCACTTTGTTGAGGGAGAGGATGCTGGGGAATGGTGGTTAGTAGGTGGTAAGGGATGAAGCACACGGAGAAGTTCACTCACAGCGGGAAGTTCTGTCCTCGTCAGCATTGGTCACCCTTTAGTCATGTCCTGTCCACTTACCCAAGGCGAGATTCCACAGCATACACCGATTGGCAGGTATCTCGTAGTCAGCACCTTTGTGTCATCTTCGATCCGCTCGACCGGCAGCTCCAACGCCGCCAACGTATCAATCGTCCCCTTGACAATATCCACCTCCATAGCAGAGAACTGCTTTGGTCTGCCGACCTCTTTGCAGAGAATCTCTGTCAACTCGTCCTTGTACGAAACGAGACATTCACTCCATTTGTAAAGAGCTTGCCGGCGTTCCTCGACTGGCACATTGCGCCATGTCTTGAACGCTTCACGAGCCGAGTTGACAGCGTCATCTACGTCGGTCTCTGTGGCGACGGGGACGGGCCATAGGTCTTCACCAGTGGTGGGGTTTATGCCATGATGAGACTCCTTTGCCCCACGATGCTTGCCATTGATGATGTTGTGGAAGGTTGAGAACTCAACAGTGGACGTCTTTGAGGGAGACATCTTATACTACGCAGAAGGGTGATGAGGTGAGAATCTGCGAGAGGCTCAGGTGGCAGGGAGTTGCTGCTTTAGATAGTGGCGAGTAGAGACTACTGCGTGAGGTGCTTTAGCGGCGCCAAAGACCCCACACATCCTTGGATGCCCCGCACGCTTCATTGACTTTCGCTTAGAAATCATGCTTGTTGGCCTTTGCCTTTTCGCTAGTACAGCACCAGATCTCATGCAGAATTAGTGTGTGTGTGTCACCGACGGAGTGAAATGCAGGGTTCGTCGTACTGGCGGCACAGCCGAATGAGGTTGTGCTCTCGAGGTTGTGCTTGCCTGCTTTGATGTGGGGCTTGAAGTCGTGAAGCTAGCATTTCTCATCCCGGAGTACACGACATTACTCGAGGTACTACATTCTCATGCTAAATGGACAATATACAGGCTTCTTGTCCTTGTCCATGTTTGACATTCGATAGCCAAGTTGATCGGTATGATATCCCAAATCAGTACCGAAATCCGTCCGCACATTAAATTCGCACGCACATCTCCCTCAACATCCGCCACATCCTCGTAGCTGCAAACTCAAGGGACCACTCCCGCCAATCTTTGCCTCCTCTTGACCTCCTCTTTCAGCAATTCTGCTGCATTCCTTGCACACTCCTCCTTTGCTGCTTTTCTACCATACACTCCACTGACCTCTCCTAAAGCGCCAACTAACACACCTGTTCCATCCTTGAAGTACAGCGCACCACTGTACATGGCTGTATTTGGCGCAGCGATGAGTCGATACTCCGGACTCGTGAGCCCCAGCAGAAGAGCGAGCTGATGCACCTGATTGGCAAAGGTGCTAGGCCCGGCGGAGTCGACGACGTCAAGAACAGATGCCGAAGGTGAGGGCATGGGCGATCCACTGGAGTTCATGCCAGTAGAGGGACCAGTGCCGTTGACCTGGGAAGTAGTATGAGCTGCGGCTTCATTCTCGAGCTTGACATTTTTGCGTGCTGGCAGGAAACCAAGACGGTTCTCGGAGCGGAGCCAGAGCATGGCCGCGCGTGCAGCCATGGCTTTAGCGACCTTTTTGGAAGTGTAGGCTGTGCTGGAAGTACCGAAAGGCTCGGAAGGGCGAGCTGCGATGGTGACTGTGCAGGCGAACGTCTGAAGGCTGATTTGATAGGGTTGGTAGACTGGCTCGGGGGCGGATGTGGCGTGGGAATGTTCTGAAGAGAGCATCAGTATGTTAGAAAGTGACTTTATCGAGATACTGTAGCACGAGTGACCAACGTACCGAGTAACATGCCAATCCAATTCTCTTGATTCCATGCTGTCACTGCTTCCACCTGTGCTGCTCCTTCCAACCCCGTCACCTTGTTCACAGCACTTGTAGCATTGCTTTCCAGTGTGCCCGCCGCAGCAGTCTCGTTCGCCCTTGCCTCCTCCAATTGCCATCTCCTGACAAGCTCGACGCCCTTCCCAGCCAACACTTCCTTTCCTTCTTTCTTAGTTCCATACGTTCTCCCAGGCTCATCTTCGACTAGCACGTTGGCCAAGCTCAAGCTGACCTTATGTCGAAGCCCCACCTGCTCGAAGTGGAACTCTGGCTGTACCGCACGCACTTGGCAGAGGTGGTAGAGGAGTTTGATGTTCTCTGCCGTGCGCGGGCCGCTCAGCGCCACCGGTGTGGGAGGATGAGTTTCTAACGTGGTCTGACTGGAATTTGACAGGCCAGGGATCTGACTGTACGAGGACGGAAGTGGATGAGCTGCGAGAGCGGCTGCACTGTCCACTCTGCATGCGTCTAGAGTGCGACCGCCGATCAGGCGGATCTCCTCTGAGAGATCTTCATGGTAGTTGCTTTGCACGGCACGGAGAGCGTCTAGCGGATCTATAGCCGTGCTGTCGTCTATCTGATCGTCCGGCGAAGGTTCACGGTGGAAGGCATCTGGCTGTGACCGAGGGAACTGCGTGCCCGCAGAAGGATTTTGGAGCAGGGCGCGGAGGAGATCCATCGCCGGGAGAGTGTTGATTGTTGAGCGGAGTCATAGGGAATGAAGGGAGGATTATATGTAGACCATGATGGGGCATGAAAGGGATATCAGGTGAACTCCTTGCATGAATGAAAGCAGACTCGGCGGACTTTGATCCGCCCGAATCCACAAGCTCGGCTGTTTCAAGTTGGGCTGAAACGTGGTACTCGACAACAGCCAATGTCAAGCGCAGAGAATCCCACCTTCACTGCCATCTAGCATCTATACATGGTCAATCGTGGATTGAACTGCATTGACCTATTCTCAGAGTGACTCGATCGTATATAACAGCTGTATATAGAAAATGAAAGAAAGCAAGCATGTACCGCGTCAGATTATACCTGACGCCTGTGCCTTTTTCTGGGTATACCGCTTTACCATGTCCATGAAGCCCTCAAAGACAGTTTACCCCCAGGCGTGCTCATCTCAACAATATTTTGTTGCCAAATGTGCTTCTATACTGTCCTGGACGCCATCCTCACTATCACCGATCATCATCATAAAATTGCAGATATCATCTGGTCGTCTGCCTTATATACCTTCCGTCCCAGTCTCGAGACCGTTGTCGCCAAATACATACTGCGAGGGATCAAATTCCAGGCCAGGCTCGTCGTGCAAGAAGGAATCAAAATCGAATGCCCCTAATGGGTCTACGCCACCGTCAATGCCACTGAAATCTAGACCTCCGTCAAGGAAGTTCATGTCCTGTCGCTCGTCAGTTTGTGTCCATGCCTTTGTACACGCATCACTAACGCCAGTGTCTGTCATAGCGCCAAATGGTGGCTGCATCATCGCATTATTGTTGTTTTGCGTCGCTACCATGTTCATTGCGTTGGGTTGCCCAGGCATCTGCGGTTGAGCTTGCACATTCTGTACAGGTGGTGCTGGGCCCTTGATAAGGTTGGATGCCATGTTCTTTGGCGTGCTTGGAGTCGGTGGCGGCACATCATCTCCTGCATCGCCTTCTGCTGTCGGTGTGGCAGCAGTCGTGGCGGTATTCTTTTTTGTGACTTTCTACGAGACTGTAAGCAATAGCATTTCATTAATGCATATACTGGGCCGACCTTTTTGGTTTCCTTCTCCTTCTTGCCTTTTGGATTAGTCTTATTCGCCTGAGAAGGTGTGGGCGGTGCGGGGGCCTGTTGCGGCGATGGAGGTTGGTTTCGGTTGATCGCCCCTGGTCCAGGTGCTTGTGGCGGCGGCATACTGGTCCGCTGGTCATTCGAACCTTGCATCATTGGAGTCTGCATCATGGGCCCAGGCATTTGGCCGGGCGGCCATTGCCCATTGGCTTGGTTTCGTCTCATCATCTCGAGCTGCTGTGTGGCCATGCCGTTTGTCATAGGGTTTCTCATCATGCCGTTTGGTCCAGCCATTGAGGGAAAGAATTGTTGTTGCATGAGACCATTCGGCATCTGGCTGGGATCCATGTTCTGGGGCGCGGGGGACCCACGGAGACCTGCTGGTATCAGCATATCTTGGCCTATTCTCGGAGTTCCGCGTGTCGCACCATCACCTCCTGGTGGGGACTGACCAGTCCTACTCATCCCTGGAGACATTCCAGGCGCCATGGCGCCACCAGGACCGATCATCTGATTGCCTGCGACATCTTGTTCTTGACGAGCCATCATTAGCCGCCTCTTGTTCTGCTGCTCAAGCAGCATGAGCTGCATCTGATAGTCGGCTAAAGCTCCGCCTTGTGTATTCGGGTTTTGCGGCATGTTTGCAAGGTTGGTAGGAATCTGCTGCATCTGGGCACGCATCGCGGCGGTTTGAGGGCCACCAGGAAACATGTCGGCGTTGACAAATTGGCCATTCTCAGCAGCCATCATCGGGGACTCCGCGGTCATACCTGCAACGTTAGCTTGCGCGGGGGGCTGTCCCCTTTCTATCTGACCGATACGCTCTTTGGATTGATTGACTAGATTTGCCGAGTACTGACGCTGCTGCGCAGATCCTCCAGGGCCATTCCGCGTCGCGGGAGACATGGTATTCGGGTCGAATGGTGTGTTGAGCATTGATGCATTTGGTGCTGCACCATTCGGCTGCTGTCCATTGGGCAGTGGAGAGGTCCCATTGGCGCCCAATTGCGACTGGAAACCAGGACCATCAAGCCGCTGGCGTTTTGGCGATGAGACAGCACCTTCCCCCATCGGAGAACTGCCACGTTGTTGTCCCGTCATATCAATTTCTGTCACATCTCTCGGTAGCCCACCTGGTATTGGTTGTTGTTGACGGACGTTTTGCTGGAGGCCATTCCTATCGGAGACACTCAAGTTAGCTTTCAGTTGGAGCATTGTATGTTATTGGTCAGCTTACATTCTCCCGCTGTTGACCATAGCCTGCTTCGCCATGTTGTTCATCTGCGCTGGCATCATTCTCTGGAATGGTACGTATCCATTGTTGAGCATGCCTCCAGGCTGTTGCATAATCTGTTGCTGTCGCATACGTTGCGCCTGAATAAGTTGTGGTTAGTCAAGATACGTGATATCTGAATAATGTTGCCCAGCTTTTACCTGATTTTGCACTGCTAAATACTGGGCAGCTTGCCCATTAGGGTCACGTCTTTGCGATGCAGAGTGCATATCCCAGAACATGGACCACCAATCATAGAGCGAGATGTCTCCCGTAGCATTGCCTTGTGCTTTCTGGCGTGAGTTGCCGTCATCCTTCGAGTCATTGTCGGCGCCTTCTCCATTCGTTCGTCGTGCATTGGCCTTTATTATGATCTCGTCACTAAACGAGATCGCATTGTTGGACTTGAACGAGTTTGCGACATCATTCAATCCTTCTTCGATCAAGTAGACATATATATGAGCATTGAGAGCAGCCTTGTAGTCGTCAGGCGCGGTCAGCAGTCCGCCGCCACCACCAGGGCCGACACCAGCCATTACTAAGGAGGACTACGAGAGGGAAGCCAGAGTTTGAAGGTATTGGAGTTATCTTTTGGCCCAGAAGCCCGTAGTGATTGAGAGTGATGCGCTCCGCAGTCGCGAGAAGGTCTTGTGGCACGAGGCGCGGATCTAGCAGCGTCGCAAGACTGTCAGTATGCGCATTTGTGTCTTCCATTCGAGCCATTCGAGTCATGGAGATGGAGATCATTGACCTACCAAAGCACCAAAGTGTTGAGCACAGAGTGCGTGAGTCGCGTCGACAAAGCCAATTGACGTTTCTGCGATTCCTGTGATCTGACCACCAAACGAGTTAGTCGGAAATCGCCAGCAAGACGCCCAAGAGCCGCACGCAGCAGCAAGCTAAAGCAGCGGATGCGATGGTAAAGATATCGTAGTTGTCGTTGTTGGAGACAGTCTGATTGACGAGCTGCAACGGGCAGAATGCGGGGATGGCGCTAGCTGAAGGTGTATCTGAAGAGTATCTCTAAGTTGCAAGCTGAAAAGACTTCCGCAGTTGAATAAACTATGGTCTCGTGTCGCTGAAACCTTTGGTCATCATTTTGTTGTTGCAGTTCACGAGATTGACAACAATAGAGCGAAAGCACAATGAGCAGAGATCTTGTTGAGAGTTGAGAGCGGAGGTTCGCACGAACTTCGACTTCCATCGTCATCATCGATTGGCTGTCCTACTAATTGCACACCATGTCGCACAGAGCCCGCACGATCTCGGATCAATGGTGTCTCTTGGCCCCTTGACTTGGATTGTCTACTAAATTTCAAGAGTGCTTTGGCTCTTCTCGATCAGATGCACCTCACGGCATCGCGCCTAGCAGCGGCCCCTGGCATAAACGAAAGCGCTAGTATTATATATTGTCCATCCCGTCCTAAGCATCATCGTCTGTTGGTAATTCGTCACTGAGATATTTGACCAGTGATACTCGCATCTCGGTAGTTTCTTGACCCTTGAGAACATCGCTCACGAAATGTGCCTCGATCTGGACCTGAATCTGGATAATTGTCAGTTATCTTCTTCGAGTCCAATCGCGATTATCATACCATCTCTAGAGCACCCCTCAGAACGCCACAAAAGATATTCGAGTACCATAGTTCTTCATGCGCTCGATCGTCATCTGGCAGCTCGACGAATTCCGCCAGTGGGTTCTCTTCAAATATCAACGAGAACTGGTTACCGTCTGGGGACCAATTCGTCACTGTGGGTGTGATATTCAGGAAGACCTTGAAACCGATCTGACGCTTCGAATCAGCAAGCCTGGAGTGTATTGAAGACAATGCCAATGAGTACCTTTGATATCGCCTCTCCTGTTTCGCGAAAATTTGCACATCTCCCTGTATTTGCTTTTGCCATGAAGTCTTCAATGAGTCGTAGTCCAATGTTGTAACCCATCTTGTCAAGCTGCTTGTTGACCTCGACATAGTCCCCATCAAAATCTTTACAAAGCTGTGCCACCATGCTGCCGTAGGTTAATGTGACCAGCTCAGCATTGATTTTATCAATACGTGTCCTTTGTCAATCAGCGATTATTCGGCCAGCTGCAGGAGTCTCCGCATACTTCCAGATTCTGGCTGTATTAGTATAGTGTTTCGGTAGCACGGTGAATAAATAACTTACTCTTCCCCTACCCGTGCCATGCGTGTTGATGAAGCCGACATGGCAAAAGAGGTACTGCCGTCTCCTGGCTTAACGCTGGATCACCCCGCCTATTTTAATGTCTGCCACGAGGTACCCTAACTAGTACCTTTGTCACGTTCTCGTCGAGCACGACACTTCTTCAGATTTGCAGAACGCGGCGTAAGATGTCATGAAACAACCTTCGCTATCCTCTTTCTTCAACACGTTCGAACTCTTATGTCTGGCAGGCAGCAGTGATACACATAGTCACGATGACAACGAGGATTCTGACACATATGTATAGTCTACGAGAGAAGGAGATCTGAAACACGCCCGACAATGGATCCATGGACGCTTTCGAACCAGCAGCACGTGATTGATCGACGATGGTGGTCTGTAGCAAAAAAGTCAAGACCGTGACAACAGCAGCATACACTACAAGCACACCACATGTCCTCCGAAAAGCGCGTCGCTTCCGACAGCTTCGGCTCGTCCCAAGTCGTCAAGAAGCAGAGGTCCGATAACAATCTTGGAGGCGCTGTCTCGTTGTACAATGGCGCATCCACGAATGGAGCTCTCATCCAATCAGTATTGTCCCAACAGCAGCTTCTATACCTGAGTATCGAAGCAGATGAGACCTCCAAGCTAATATTGACGTGTAGACACCAAGAACGACTTTCCTCCAGTCACCAGTCATGGAATTGCAAGGTCTGCTGCGCGCTCTGTAACATAACTCAAGATTCTGACTTTCTGGCAGGCCACAGTGGGGAGATCTTTGCGGCACGATTTGATCCTACAGGCCAACTCATTGCATCTGGTTCAATGGATCGATCAATCAGTACGTGAAGAGACAACATTACTAGGCAAGGTCGAAAGCTGAACACACGACAGTGCTATGGAAGACATCCGATCAATGCGAGAACATCGGAATGATGACTGGACATAAAGGCGCTGTGCTGGATCTTCATTGGTCACGCGATGCTCGAACTCTTTTCTCCGCTTCCGCCGATATGATGCTGTCAAGTTGGGACACTGAAACAGGAACAAGAATCAGAAGGCATCCGGGCCACTCAGAAGTGATCAATAGCATGGATGTTAGCAAGCGTGGTGAAGAGGTTCTCGTAAGCGCGTCTGACGATGGATACATTGGTCTTTTCGACCCAAGACAGAAATACGCAGTGAAGTTCATAGAGTCTGACTTCCCGGTTACGGCAGTAGCCTTCTCAGAGGCAGGGAATGAGCTGTATAGTGGTGGCATCGACAACGACATCAAGGTCTATGATATGCGGAAAGCTGCGGTCATCTATGCGATGAAAGGACATGGAGATATCATCACGTCGCTACAAATCAGCCCAGATGCACAGTCATTACTATCGAATTCGCTCGACTCGACCGTGCGAACATGGGACATTCGTCCATTCGCGCCGGCAGATCGTCATATGAAGACCTATGACGGTGCCTCGTCAGGTTTTGAGAAGAACCTTTTCAAAGCGAGCTGGGATGCGTCAGGGAAGCGCATCGCTGTGGGCGGTGGTGACCGCACTGTCACTATCTGGGACGTGGATTCACGTAAGATGCTGCAGAAGCTGCCAGGCCACAAGGGTGCGGTCAATGACGTGAGGTTTCATCCTTCGGGTGACCCGATAAGTAAGTCAAGTGCATCGTCCTCAGGAAGACAGCTACAAGCGAGCTGACCTCTTTCTTAGTCGTGTCTGCATCGTCGGATCGTAACCTCGTCATTGGCGAGCTCGGCAAGTGAGCCTGTCTTGAAAACAGTACATTGGGCATGCAATGTAACGTCTATTGAGTTACTCGTGTTCCTCGTCGCGAGACATTACGACCACGGTGTGGCACTAGAAACGCAAAGTGGTCACCTTCGAGTCGAGTAATCACTCGTGCTCAACGAAAGCTGCCGCGCTACAATTGCCGCAGTCTTCGAGATAACCAGCAGGCAGAACGGGCGGCAGCCCAGCTCGATCTCAAATTAAGCGGCAGAACGAAGTCTCTCCGTCAGTGGCTAACAGACGCATACGAGCGCAAAAGAAGCGCATTGAGGCCGAAGCGGGACGTCGATTTGCCTAGACGATCAAGAGTTTGCAGCAAAAGAATCTGCAGGCACAAATGCGAACGTGCTCCCTGCGGAGATATACAAAACTCTCGTACAGTTAGCCCACCAACCCCGGACGAAATACGAGAACGCTCGTGAAGCTCGTGGACCGTGTGCAGGCTACCAAGATACCCTCTATGTGGCTGACACAACAGTATCGTTCTTGCAAAGACTATCACGAAAGCCTGGTGGCGAAGTGACATGGCTCCACAGCAACATGGAAACCCTAGTATGAGCTTTTGGTACCTCGTCACTTGTACACTTCGTTTCCACCCTCGTGTTCTCGTCTCAACCAGCAGGTAGTGGATCAGTTCTACCTGGGTGGCATACTTGCAGTCCTCTTCAGACAGGATACTATATAGTTATGGCTTAACGCCCTCACAAACGGTGCATCACATCTTCAGCGCATCCTCGGTCCTCCTCTTTCACTACACTGCACTGCACAGTCTACTTTCCGGCGTCTGGTCTGGTCACCGGCGTCTTCACACTCACTACACTCCTGTGACACTGCACTACATTCATTGGCCACTTAGCCTCCACAACTTTACCTTTTCACTACTCAAGGCCGTCTCCGCTTAAAGCATATCACCTTCTCTTCTTCTTCCTTACACTCACTCTCCACAATGGCAACAGCATCGGAAGATATGCAAATCATGTGCTTTGGCGACGTCTATGTCGCGGCCGAAGTGCCTACACAGCCAGAACAGTCGATTGAGCAAAAACGACCTGCTCTAGAGGAGCGCAACGACTCCGGCTATGTTCAGCCACTACCATCAGCAACACCTGCATCTGTTTACGACGAGCCCGTCCATGCCACCGAGTCACCAATGTCCTCTCCACCCGCAAGCCCCTGCCGTAGGAGTTTCCACAGACGGCACTCCTCCGACTCAAGCAAGCGTGAACTTCTCCGCTCATTATTTTCTCCGTCTACGCTCAAGGGCAGGCTGGCTCAGGTCTTGGTAAGCGTTGTACTGACATCCACGGCACTCTCATCCTGTACGACAACTTCCCTCTCGGGCGATAGCTCAGCTTCAGCTTTTGATGAACATGCGGCTGATCATTCTTATCGCAGACCTCTGGCTAGTCTTTACGAACCGTATCACGCAAGCGCTTCAGATTTTCCTACTTCTTACTATTCTCTTTCTTGGAGTATACATTTTACACTCTCTTATATCCCTTTGGATCTTCCGCCTTCAACACCCTCCGCTCCTTCCAATCGCCCAAGTAAGGTGCGAAAACCAAAAAACTTGCAATCACTGTCGGCAAACCGATGATGTCGTTCTCCCAAGGGATGATTCGCTTTATGCCCCAAAGGGCGCTATACGCGTTCATCTCTCCCGCGACGAGGAACTTAAGCTTAAGCAGCTACAACACGCTTCAGACTACTCAGACACAACTTCTTCGCAAATTACGATTCCATCTCCACCACCTGCGTACGGCGCGTGGCGCTGCAGTGTTCGTGCCGATCCAAGCCTACTCCACTGGCACAAAGTGGACGTCAATGCCGGCGACAGTGCAGCCATGGCCGAGCCAGAACTTGCTGAGGCTGTCCCTTTGAGCCCGACGCTGGTGCCAGTGTGGACAGCAAATAGACCCATGACTGTAGTCAATGAAGAAGCTGTGCGTGTCTCGATAGGGCGAGTGAGGCCAGCAATTGTCGACATTCGAACATCGGGGTCTTTCAGCGGGACCAGCTCGAGCTGAACGATATTATACATTCTCACAACTAGTTGGCTCTTTTTCTTTGTATATACTAATACTACTACTACTACTATATCTTTTATATTCAATTTGGTACTCCCTTGGTCTGGCGATACGTTTCTCTTGTGAGTCCAGGTAGTTGTGCCACATTTATTTTACGGAACTTCCGTCCTGGGTCGATATCACATCTGGGGAATTAGACTTAAATATGGCACGAGGTAAGTGTGATGAGACGAAGGATGGGGCACACGAGTGTCTTGGTGAGAACAGTCGTATTCCTTCGACGACTTCGAGTGTCAGCAGACCTCCCTATGAATGGCGATATAGTTGCTGCCCACCAACCCTATATCTATTAGCGACAGTTGTGATTAGGTACTCTGAATTGCTCATCTACATGATGACAGCTATTCTATCACTAATTCAGTCAAGATAGAGTAATCAGAGCCACTGTCGTGTCACCAACTGCCGAGTTCGCAGGAGGATGTAATATCTCCGTAAAAAGATCATGTGAGGGTTCGTCTTGGGAAGTGTTATGCCCGTGTCGACAGAGAGGAGAAGGGCTGAGTCGCGGAATACATAGACAAAGCGACACACTCATGGTGTGCAGACTGCAATGGACCAAAATCGCGACGAATCGATAACTTTAACCAGCAGAGGATGCATAGGGCGACGCTTCGTGAAAGCACCCCGCTGTTGCAATGCAACCCCTTTCTCATACGCGAAGCAGGGTAATTATCGGAACAGCTTCAAATCATTTTCAGCAGGCAAAGATCTTCCCCATCACTCACGTCAACGCATTCACACCACCACACACCACTTCTCTCATAGCAACAGGAATCTTGACAACCTGATATCAATCTCTCTCCACATCACTGCATACAGCTTCGAGACACACATCCTTGACTATCTGAAAGTCCACAACAATGGCGAACAACGAAGTTCCTACCTTCAAGCTTGTGCTTGTTGGTGACGGTGGTACTGGAAAGGTAAGAAGACAGTCATCTTGAACTTATGGCAACCAGCTGCTGCAAGGCCAAGAGATATGAGAGACCAGACCAAGCACCGAGCTATCATCCCGCGATCGAGGCGCGATCTCATCGCGCTTTGACCGTTCAGATCAAAGATTACTAACACTTGTGTTATCTCCACAGACTACATTCGTGAAGCGTCACTTGACGGGAGAGTTTGAGAAGAAGTACATTGCGACACTCGGTGTCGAAGTTCACCCTCTAGGTTTCACCACGGTACGTCTTTCTCAACGGCAAAAGAAAACAATCATCTGATACCTTCTGCAGAACCTTGGTCAGATCGTCTTCGACGTGTGGGACACAGCTGGTCAGGAGAAGTTCGGTGGTCTCAGAGATGGATACTACATCAACGGACAGTGCGGTATCATCATGTTCGACGTTACATCGCGTATCACCTACAAGAATGTCCCCAACTGGCACCGTACGTCTACAACCAGGATGTCCTCATTTGAGGCGCATCTACTCCCCCAGTCTATGATGCCGGCTGACCCAACCTAGGTGACCTTGTCCGTGTCTGCGAGAACGTTCCCATTGTTCTGTGCGGTAACAAAGTCGATGTGAAGGAGCGCAAAGTCAAGGCCAAGACAATCACATTCCACCGCAAGAAGAACCTCCAATACTACGATATCTCCGCCAAGTCCAACTACAACTTCGAGAAGCCCTTCCTCTGGCTCGCAAGAAAGCTGGTCGGCAACCAAAGTCTTGTATGTTTTTCGATTCTCAATTCGGCTGCCAAAGTGATTGCTAACACATTCATCAGGACTTTGTCGCCGAGTCTGCGCTCGCACCCCCAGAAGTCCAGGTCGACCTTGCAGTTCTGGAGAAGTACAAGGAGGAGATGGACAACGCTGCGCAGATGCCTCTGCCTGACGAGGATGACAACGACCTCTAGACGACCAAAAAAAATACCAAATGCAACGGACAATCACGACTACATGCTATCAGATGAAACGGAGGAGGACGGAGCGGGAGGTCTTGCAGCGCGGAATGACTATAGAGCATGGACCAAAGTAGTCATTATGAGCTAGGATTGTTGTCTTGGAGGAATGAGAAATGGGTCAGGACTAGGAGCTCAGTGCTGCTCGTCTGCCTGTCGGTCGAAGAGATGCCAACGGATTCATGGCCTCAACGAGCTAGCTAGATAGATATGTCATCCGTCTTCCGATCCTCGATCATTCAGCGTGAACCACGTACAGAGAGAGAAACTCTCTTTTTCTTCGAGCTTACCACTGGCGAACTTTGACACCATAATGTAGCGTAATCCATACAGGAAATCGCTCCAGCGGATCGTGCTAGGGCATTTCGACATATCGACCTCTCACCAAGTACATGAACAAGGGGGAATATCCCGGAGCAGCAAGTGACACTGGCCTGTCCGACAGGCGACGAGATGGTTCCTGAACAAGCACTGCTGTGGACAAATACACGGAATATACATCACTTCATTCCCTCGGCACTCTACCTATGACAACGTCATCCCCGAC